>Ga0123356_10000081_pt1 | contig 102793 bp, 93 predicted proteins | sample TergutEmb28metaG_2_FD_92546 | JGI IMG/M metagenome (GOLD analysis project Ga0123356, IMG submission 92546) | Embiratermes neotenicus P3 segment gut microbial communities from Petit-Saut dam, French Guiana - Emb289 P3 | ecosystem: Host-associated > Arthropoda: Insects > Digestive system > Gut ...
TAGAACAGCTCCGCTTTGAGCGTCACTGAAATGAACCCCGCGCCGCGCCCCATGTCAATCGTTTCGACCTCACAGCCGTTGACGTATTCGCACTCGGGCAGATTGCAAATCATGTTGTTGATTTCGCTGATGTTATGGATATTCTGCGCAGAATTTTTCAGCGCGGCGAACACCTCGTTCTTGAGCCAGTGCCCTTTTTCAAGCACAGTCAGCCACTTAGGAATCTTGATGTTGATTTCCTTGACAGGGAATTGCAAAAGAATTTCAGCAAGCACGCTTGTTATTTTCGTTTCGTCTATTTCAAGACAGTTCAGCGGAATAACAGGCTTTTTATATTTTTCGGAAAGCTCCTCGGCGAGTGCAATTGAACGCTCGCTCTTAGGGTCTTGGCAGTTGAGAATCACGACGAACGGCTTCCTGATGAGTTCAAGCTCGCTGATTACCCGCTCTTCGGCTTCTTCGTATTCGTTGCGGGGAATGTCGGTAATGCTGCCGTCTGTGGTGATTACGAGCCCGATTGTCGAGTGCTCGTTAATGACCTTTTGCGTACCGACCTCCGCCGCCATATTGAAAGGGACTTCCCCCTCAAACCAAGGTGTCACGACCATGCGCGGGACTTCGTTTTCGATGTACCCAATTGAGCTCGGCACTATGTAGCCCACGCAGTCGATGAGTCTGACGTTCATGACCGCGTTGCCTTCAAGCTCGACAGAAATAGCTTCCTCTGGCACGAACTTAGGCTCGGTGGTCATTATTGTTTTTCCCGCCGCCGCCTGCGGAAGCTCGTCAATAGCGCGTTCGCGGCGATACTCGCTCTCGATGTTCGGGATTACAAGCGTCTGCATGAATTTCGCGATGAAGGTAGACTTTCCCGAACGCACGGGTCCTACGACGCCGATATAAATATTACCGTCCGTCCTTTGCGCGATGTCTTGATAAATTGATGTTGTTGTCATTTTCATCTCCCCCTTTAAACTATCGGAATCAGCAACATACTGGGAAATTCCACTCTGTCGCCCTCAAGGTCGTTTTCGGTAATTATAGCGTCTGCGCTGGTATTATATCGTTTGGCGATGCCCCAAATATCCTCGCCGTCTTCTGCATAATAAAGCTTCAGTGCGTATTCGGAGCTTTTTTCCTTGGGCTTTTCCTGGTTCACTGTTATATCGCGGATTACATTAATCGAATTAATCAGATACAGGCAGGCGTTAAACGCGAGGCTGACTTTAATTTCAACCTTGTTTTCGCCGCCGAGCCCGAAGCCTACTTGTGTCACTTGCAAATTCGGCTCGATTGAATACTCGGAAGAAATCATCGGCACCTCGGTCACAAGCTCAAACGGCTCGCTCTTCTCGATAAACGCAGGCATACCGCTGTCTAATGCGCCTATCGCCTGCATTGTTATCTGCCCTGTAACTGTCATTTCGTTTGTACCTCTTGCGCGGCAGACAACGTTGCTGACCTCGCAGCGCGCGTCGAAAATCTCGCTCAAATTCCCCTCGGAGCTGTCGATTGAGCTCTTGAAGCTCAGCGACTGCTGAATAATATGCGGCAGGGCTTCGGCTTTAACCGTAGCAACCGTAAACGAGCTCTCGAAATCTGTTGAATAAATATCCGAAACAGGAGAGACGTTGCTTTCAAGATGCGCTGTAACAGAGCAGTCAAGCGTTAAGTCGCAGGCGAAAATCCGTGTTTCTCCCGCTTCGCCCGGGCGGACTTCTAAGTCGCAGTCCATAACCGTGAAGTTCACGAAGCAGATATGATTTTCCGTCACGCCCTCCAAGTCCATAATCTGACTTACAGGGATTACAGCCTCCATGACCTCGGTTCTGTTTGCGCTTTCGCCGTCATCGTCGGAATCCGCGCTTCCTATTATATATAGTGCTTTGATTTGCGCTTCGCCTTTAACGATTACCTTGTTCGCGATTACCTTGAAATCGGTTACGGCGATGTTGGCGTCATGGTGAATTATGCTGATTGCGCCTGCGGAGGACGCGCCTGTTTCTATATCCTCGCGCGAAACGAACTGCCGTGAGGTCATCAGCTTTTCGCCGCAATAGGACAGCGCGGTTTTCTTAGTTTCGACGCCGAGCCCCTCCGCACCTGTAATCATCTCGGTTTTCCGCGCGCAGGTGACTTTAATTTTGCAGCTGACTGCACCGCGCACGTCGATTCTGCGCCCGCTTGTCGCGCGGCAGTTGCAATAGTCTGTCTTGGGAATAATGCTCACAACGGCGGATTCCACGGGAGTGTTCTTCACCAAATCTATGGTTTTTGAATAGGTGTTGCGCTGTTCAATGCTGTAAATACGATTGCTCCCCGCAGTAAGGTATAAAACCTTAATATAAACCACGCCGTCGCAGAATAACTGCGAGCCCGAAACGCTGTGAGAAATAACCGCCGGCGTGAGGGTGCATTTCAATACTTTAAAAATGTCGGGGTAATAATCCGGCAGAACGTAGTCAAATTCCACCCCTTGCTCCGTCTGTCCGTCATAAACGACCTCGTTCAGAAAGACAGGCTCTTTGTTAAGATTAAGTTGTAAGTCCATTGCGTACCTCCGTTGTGTTAGTACTTGCTCACATGGCAAGTACGAATCTTAGTCTACATCAATATATGTGAGCAGTAGAGCTTATATGACAAGCTGAAATATTTTTATTGACGAAACAACCGATTTATGTTATACTTGTCTTTATTATATTAAAACAAAGAGGTAACGACATGGAAATGAAAGGCTTTACATACGGCTACTGCGGCGAAAGAGGCGATTACCGCTCAAAGCGCGGGATAAAATCGCAGGAGCTGCTTTATAAAACAGGCGTTAACTGGATTTGCCTTGCGGTGGTAAACGAGCAGAAAAACTTTTATTCAACGGATATAAGCTTTGATTTCAGCAAAACACCCACAGACCGCGACGTAGCCTTCGCAATTAAAAAAGCACATTCCAATAATATAAAAGTATGTCTGAAGCCTATTTTAAATTCCGCTGACGGTATGTGGCGGGCGTATATTAGCTTCCCGGACACAAATATGGACGAGAAGGACATATACTGGAAAAAGTGGTTCAAAAGCTATACAGACTATATGGTACATTATGCGGAGCTTGCGGAAGAGCTCGGAGTCGAAATGCTCTGCATAGGCTGTGAAATGGCGGGAACTGAGCACAAAAGCGAATACTGGCGCAAGCTAATCAAGACGCTCCGCAAGCATTATTCGGGCAAGCTTGTTTATAACGCTAACCACGGCGACGAGGAAAACATCGAATGGTTCGACGACTTAGATTATATCGGGACTTCTGCGTATTATCAAGTCGGCAAAAAAGGCGCGGAAAAAGAGAAAATGACCGCAGAGTGGAAGAAAGTCCGCACTCATTTAAACAAGCTTTCAAAGAAATTCGGCAAAAAATATATCTTCATAGAAATCGGCTGTCGTTCTGCGAAGGGCTGTGCGGCGATTCCGTGGGACTTCTCGCACATGGAATATCCCTACAGCGAGGAGGAGCAGGCGGACTTCTATGAATCCTGCCTTGACGTATTCGCGGAAGAGCCGAATTTTGCGGGGGTTTTCTGGTGGGACTGGTCGACGTTCATTTACGATGACGTTAAAACAGCAAAGAAAGACTTAGGCTTCAACATACACCTCAAAAAAGCAGAAAAAGTAATAAAAAAGTTTTACAAGTAACGAAAGGATTTAATAAAAATGATAGTAGTTTTAAAGCAAGGCGCGTCGCAGGAGCAACGCGAGGACTTAATAGAATGGATAAAAAGCCTCGGCTTAGACGTGCATTTAAGCATAGGAAAAATGCAGACGGTGCTTGGTTTAATCGGCGATACCGCAAGCGTTGACAAGGAGCTGATTGAAGGGCTCGCGATTGTCGAGAGCGTAGTGCGGATTACCGAGCAGTTCAAGAAAGCGAACAGGAAATTCCACGACGACGACAGCGTTTTCGAGGTCGGAAACGCAAAAATAGGCGATGGAAACTTCATGATGATTGCAGGACCCTGCTCGGTTGAAAGCGAAGAGCAAATCTGTGCAATCGCCGAAAGCGTCAAGGCTTCGGGCGCGCAGTTACTGCGCGGCGGCGCGTTCAAGCCGCGCACGTCACCCTACGACTTTCAGGGGCTTCACGCTGACGGAATCGAGCTTCTGCTCAAGGCAAAAAAATTAACAGGTCTGCCGATTGTCACCGAGCTCATGGATATTTCGCAGCTTAAATATTTCGACGAGGTAGACGTGATTCAAGTCGGCGCGCGGAATATGCAGAACATGGAGCTTTTAAAACAGCTCGGCAAGGAAAAGAAGCCGATTCTGCTTAAACGCGGGCTTGCAAATACTTTAAAAGAACTGCTCATGAGCGCGGAATATATTATGGCAGGCGGAAACGAGCAGGTAATTCTCTGCGAGCGGGGAATCCGCACCTTTGAAACTGCAATGCGGAACACGCTCGACATCGGCGCAATACCCGCTTTGAAGGAACTCTCGCACCTGCCCGTAATTATAGACCCGAGCCACGCCTGCGGAATCGCGCGCTATGTTAAGCCGCTGACACTTGCGGCGGCGGCGGCGGGCGCAGACGGTATAATCGTGGAAGTGCATAATAACCCCGAAAAAGCCTTATGCGACGGCCCGCAAAGCTTGAAGCCGGAGCAGTTTGCGGAGCTTGTGAAGAGTGTGGAGAAAGTGCGGGAGGCGGTTAAATAATATCATGACAACAGGAATAGTAGGACTCGGCTTAATCGGCGGTTCATTCGCCAAAGCCGTTAAGGAAAACACAAGCCACAAGGTTTTAACCTTTGACAAAAATCAAAGCGTGAATTTACAAGCGAAGCTTGAGGGCGCAAGCGACGGCATTTTAAACGCCGATATGCTCGGCGAGTGCGATTTTGTAATAATCGCACTTTACCCGAAAGCAACCGAGAATTACTTAAAAGAAAACGCAGGGCTTATTAAGAAAGGCGCGATTGTGATTGACGCGGCGGGCGTTAAGGTCAATGTCTGCAATACCGCGGCGAAGCTCGCGAAAAAGCACGGCTTTACCTTCATCGGCGGGCACCCGATGGCAGGAACGCAGAACTCCGGCTTCCGCCATTCGCGCAGTTCGCTTTTCAGAGGCGCGCCGATGCTTCTCACACCGAGTTCTGACGAAGGCATAAAAACTCTCGAAAAAGCCAAGAAGTTCTTCTTGGAAATCGGCTTCGGAAGCGTGGTTTTCACGACGCCCGAGGAGCACGACCAACGAATCGCGTATACCTCGCAATTAGCGCACGTAGTTTCCAACGCCTACGTAAAAAGCCCCCAGGCATCCGAGCACAAAGGCTTTTCGGCGGGGAGTTACAAGGACTTGACGAGAGTCGCGCGGCTCAACGAAGAGATGTGGGCGGAGCTGTTCTTGGAAAACCGCGGAAACCTGCTGACTGAAATTGATTTTCTTATAAACAGTCTCGGTGAATATAAAGCCGCACTTGAAAACTGTGACAGCGACAAGCTTAAAGCGTTGCTGAAGGAAGGCGTGGAGCGCAAGGAAAGAGTCGAGCGGGGAAATTAAAAAATAATCACAACGGGGGCGGCTATAAGCCGCCCGTCTGTAACAAAGGAGAATTATTATGACGAGCGAAAACTTAAAAATTGCAAACAGAGTTGAAATCAGAACAGTAATAATTAATTTTTTATTAACAGCCGTGCAATTTGTAATCGGATTGCTGGCGGGCTCTGCCGCACTTATTTCCAGCGCAATACATACGCTGTCGGACGGCGCAACCACGATTATCGTAATCATCGGCGTTAATGTCGCGGGCAAGAAATCCGACAAGTCGCACCAGTATGGACATGAACGGTTTGAGAGCGTGGCGTCGCTGATTATGGCGGTGATTTTGGCGATTGTCGGCTTCGGAATAGGCTACAGCGCGGTCAGCGAAATCATCAACATCAGCAGAGGCGGCGAGTATGAGCCGATGTCAATGGAAATCGCCGCACTGATTATCGCCGGGCTTACTATCGCCGCAAAGGAATGGATGTTCTGGTACACCCGCGCCGCCGCTAAAAAAATTAACTCCACCGCACTCATGGCGGACGCGTGGCATTCCCGCTCCGACGCAATGGCGACAGTCGGTGCGTTTCTCGGTATACTCGGCGTGAAGATGGGCTTCCCTATACTTGACTCGGTTGCAGGACTGATTATCTGCGTGTTTATCGTGAAAACCGCTTTCGATATTTTTAGAGAAGCGACTAATCAAATGGTTGACAAAGCCTGCTCACCCGAAACTTTAGAGAAGCTCGAGGCTCTTATTTCCGAGCAGGACGGCGTAATGGGAATCGACGTAATCAGAACCCGCATATTCGGCGCGAAAATCTTTGTAGATATTGAAATCGCGGCGGACGGAAGCCTGTCACTGCACGAAGCGCACAAGATTGCAGAAAACGTACACGACGCGGTAGAAGCCGCGTTCAGCGAGGTCAAACACTGCATGGTACACGTGAACCCGGCGACGTAGGGAACGGATTAATCCGTTCCGAAGCAGAACGCATGACGGTTTACACGGAAAACGTCGAAATGCTGTTCCCTACAAACTCGTTTATTGAGGTTTAATAATGGATTTCATACATTTGCACGTTCATACAGAATACAGCCTCCTCGACGGCGCGTGCCGAATCAAGGAGCTTGTTCGTCGTGTAAAGGATTTAGGTCAGCGCGCCGTTGCAATCACTGACCACGGCGTAATGTACGGCTGTGTAGATTTTTACGCGGAGTGTATTGCAAACGATATAAAGCCGATTATCGGCTGTGAGGTTTATGTCGCGCAGGGCTCGCGCCATGATAAAACAAGTGTGCGTGAAAAGCCGCCTTATCACTTAGTTTTGCTGTGCAAGGACAACTCGGGCTACAAAAATCTTGTGAAGCTTGTTTCCGACGCTTTCACCGAGGGCTTTTACAACAAGCCCCGCTGTGATAAAGAAACTCTGCGCCGCTATTCCAAAGGCTTAATCGCGCTTTCGGGTTGCTTGGCAGGGGAAATCCCGCGGCTTCTTTATGATGGCAAATACGACGAAGCGATTGAAGCCGCCCGTGAATACAATGAAATTTTCGAGCATTTTTATATCGAAGTTCAAGACCACGGCTTAAAAGAACAGCGCGAGATTCTGCCCGATTTATACAGGCTTTCCCGCGAAACGGGAATACCCTTAGTCGCTACGAACGACGCGCATTATATCACTAAAGCTGACGCACCTGTTCAGCGGATTTTAACCGCAATTGCGACCAACACGACTATAAACGAGAAATCGCTCGGCTTTGAAACTGATGAATTTTACGTTAAATCCGGTGAAGAAATGGCGCAGTTATTCAGGTATGACGCTCGTTCCTCGAATAAATTCGAGGAACTCGAAAACACCGTCAAAATCGCAGAAATGTGCAACGTTACTTTCGAGTTCGGCGTGTACAGATTGCCGGCTTTCAAAGCCGAAAATGTAAGCGATAACGCGGCTTTTCTGAAATCACAAGTTCAGAAAGGTTTAATCAAACGCTACGGCGAAAATTTCTCACAGGAAGTGCAGAACCGCGCAGATTTTGAGGTAGAATCCATTCAGAAAATGGGCTTCACGGATTATTTTCTAATCGTCGCAGACTTCATTGCATACGCGCGAAAAAATAACATTCCTGTAGGTCCCGGGCGCGGCTCGGGAGTTGGCAGTATATCCGCTTATGCGCTCGGAATCACCTCGATTGACCCTATGCGCTTCGGGCTTTTGTTCGAGCGGTTTTTGAACCCCGAAAGAATCTCAATGCCCGACTTCGATATAGATTTATGTTATCGCCGGCGGCAGGAGGTTATCGACTATGTGACCCGAAAATACGGCTCTGACCACGTTGCGCAGATTATTACTTTCGGGACAATGGCGGCGCGGGCGGCTATCCGCGATGCAGGGCGGGCGATGGGCTTGCCTTACGGCAAGGTTGACAGCGCGGCGAAGCTGATTCCATTTGGCGCAAGCATTGAGGACTCGCTGAAACAGCAAAAAGAGCTCCGCGAAATGAAAGCGCAGGACGGCGAAATTGCGAGTCTGCTTGACACCGCACAAAAAATCGAGGGTATGCCGCGGCACGGCTCAACCCACGCGGCAGGTATGGTGATTACCCGCGAGCCTGTGACCGATTTTGTACCTGTGCAGAAGAACGACAGCGATATTGTTACGCAGTACGCAATGGGGCATTTGGAGAATCTCGGGCTGCTCAAAATGGACTTCTTGGGACTGCGTTACTTGACAGTCGTGCACGAAACTGCCGGGGCTGTTGGACTTGATGCCGAGCATTTCCCCGAAGCTGACGCGGAGGTCTACGCAATGCTCTCGCGCGGCGGAACGAGCGGCGTTTTCCAGTTTGAGAGCGCGGGTATGACGAATCTGCTGATTCGGCTCAAGCCCGAAAGCTTGGAGGATTTAACCGCCGCGATTTCCCTCTATCGCCCGGGTCCGATGGCTTCAATCCCGCGCTATATCGAAAGCCGCCATAACCCCGATAAAGTGCAGTACGCGCATGATTTACTGAAGCCTATTCTCGAAATGACCTACGGTTGTGTGGTTTATCAGGAGCAGGTAATGCAGATTTGCAGGGAGCTTGCGGGCTATTCCTACGGCAGAGCGGACTTGGTTCGGCGCGCCATGAGCAAAAAAAAAGCTGACGTAATGCAAAAGGAGCGAGAAGCTTTTATTTCGGGCGCAAAGGAACGCGGAGTCTCCGAAGACACAGCGAATCAAATTTTCGAGGAATTATCGGGCTTCGCGGCGTACGCTTTCAACAAGAGCCACGCGGCGGCGTATGCGTATTTAGCGTATCAGACGGCGTATCTGCGCTGTCATCACTACAAGGAATACATGGCGCGGCTGATGACGAGCGTGCTTGACAACACAGACAAGCTGATTGAATACATTTCCGAGTGCGAACGGCAGGGTGTGAAAATTTTGCCGCCCGATATAAACAAAAGCTTCTTGGAATTCAACGTCTCCGTCGGAGCCGCCTCCTGCAAAGACGGCGGCATCCGCTTCGGGCTACTCGCGATTAAAAACCTCGGCGCAGGCGTTATAAAAGCTGTAATTAAAGAAAGAGAAAACGGTGAATACACCTCGCTTTACGACTTCTGTAAAAGACTGCAGGGCGGCGAGCTGAACAAGCGCGCAGTCGAAGCCTTAATCAAATCAGGCGCGTTCGACGGCTTTCTGCATAATCGCAGAAGTATGCTTATGGCTCATGAGGAAATGCTCGACGGGCTTTCGCAGAGCAGAGGAATCGAGGGGCAGTTAGACTTATTCGGGCTTGCGGGCGATGATTCGGAAAACACCGAAATATATAAAATGCCCGAGGTTACTGAGTTCGAGCAGATGCAGTTATTGCAGATGGAAAAAGAAACGCTCGGGATTTACATTTCGGGGCACCCGATTGAAAAATACGATTCTTACATAAAATTTCACAGTTTACCGCAAATCGGCGCAATTTTGAGCGACGCCGCTGAAGGCAACAGCGTCAATATAATTGCCATGCTCGTTTTTAAGAAGCAGTTCGTCACAAAGGCAGGTAAAACCATGTGCTTCGCCAACTTCGAGGATAAAACAGGCAAAATCGAAGCGATTATTTTTAGCGACCTCTACGAAAAGGAAGCCGCGTTCCTGCACGTCGGCAGTATTTACGCGCTTTTCGGGAATATTTCCACCAAGGAGGAGGAAGACGCGAAAATCATAATTAAAAGGCTCGAAAACAGCGATACTTTGCAATTCGCTGAACACAGTGCAGTTTTCATTAACTTAAATTCCGCAGAAACAGGTAAGTTAGCGCAGGTTGTTGAAATTCTGCGCAGTTTTGAGGGAACGCAAAAAGCACGCATTTGCTTTTCGGACACCCGCGAGGTTAAGTCGCCCAAAGGCATTTCGGGGGTAAATATCACAAAGGAATTGCTTCGAGCATTAGAAAAATTATGCGGAAAACCGAATATTAAGCTAAAATAAAATAAAAGACTTGACGTTTATTTATTAATGTAGTATATTTATTATGGATAATAACGATAATTTACATAACGGAGAAGAAATATGAAAAAAATCGGAATCTTAACAAGCGGCGGAGACGCTCCCGGCATGAATGCCGCAATAAGAGCAGTAACGAGAACAGCCTTAAAGCACGGCATGACCGTCATGGGGATACGCAGAGGCTTCAACGGGCTCATCAACGGCGACATGGTTGAGCTTGGAATCCGCAGTGTTTCAGACATAATCCAACGCGGCGGTACGATTTTATACACTGCGCGTTGCAACGAGTTCCGCTTTGAAGAGGGCTTGCAAAAAGCGAAAGCCACCTGCATTAAAGAGGGGATTGAAGGGCTGATTGTCCTCGGCGGAGACGGCTCTTTCAGAGGTGCGGCAGACTTATCGGCGCGCGGGATTCCCTGCGTTGCGATTCCCTGTACGATTGACAACGACATCTCTATGACCGAGTATACAATCGGCTATGATACCGCCATGAATACAGCAATGCTGCTGATTGACAAGCTTCGCGACACTACGCAGAGCCATGACCGCTGCTCGGTGGTTGAGGTTATGGGCAGGCACGCGGGGCATATCGCAGTAAACACAGGCATAGCCACAGGCGCGACGCATATTTTAACCGAGGAAGTGCCGTATTCTGTTGACGACGTAATCGAGCGTATACAAAACACGCAGACCACAGGTAAGCACCATTTCATCATAGTTGTGTCTGAAGGAATCGGGAACTCGCAGGACATAGCCAAGAAAATCGAGCAAGCGACAGGCGTTGAAACCCGCGCGACAATTTTAGGGCACGTTCAGCGCGGCGGCTCGCCCACAGTGCGCGACAGAGTAGTTGCAAGCCAGCTCGGGCACTGCGCTGTTGAGCTACTTAATCAGGGCTACAGCAACCGCGTAATCGGCACGAAGCACGGAAATATAATCGACTACGATATACAAGAAGCACTTTCTATGAAGAAGTCGTTTGAGAACGACTTGTACAGAATAGCAATGGATATTAGTTTTTAAATTATAGTTGGTAAAAAATTACAGAGTAGGGATTTGAGCGTTAAGTGTTGTCTGAACGGAGAGTTGTCAGACGAACGAAGGCTTTGCGCCGCGATTCATTTTCCGCATCTCGCTGTACATAATAATTAGGAATATAAACTATTTCTTCTTGTTGGTGTGCAAAAATTAAGGAGGAATAGTTTATGAAATTTTTAACGATGTTCCGCGATTCCGCAAACGAACTGAAGAGCCCCCGCTGTTTAGCAACTACGGGGATTTTAAGTGCACTCTATATCGTGCTGAACGCTTATGTGATGCTTCCGCTCGGGGAAACTTTAAGAATCACCTTCGGCTACCTCGCACTCGCTGTAATCGGAATGTTATATGGTCCTGTTGTTACGGTTTTAGCGGCAATCCCGTGCGATATTTTCGCAGCATTGCTTAATCCCAATTACGCAATGAACCTCGCATGGGTTCCTAACAGAATGTTGGAAGGATTGATTTACGGCGTTTTTCTTTACGGACTTATGAAAACAAGCAATAAGAATTCTACCTTAAATGCAATAGTATTTGCGCTGAAAATTATAATAGCAAGATTGATTGTGGTGGTTTTATGCTATTTTATAATCAATTCTTTTCTCACGCTGATTGTATTCTCGCCGGCGAGCGCGGCGGGGCAGTCGTTTTGGGTTTGGGCGTGGGTTCGGTCAGGCGTGAAGAGTATATCGCAGTTTCCGATAGATATGATACTGTTATTCGCTTTACTACCTATAATAAACACTGCATATCACAGAGCACTGCGAGGTTTCGGGCGGGAAAGGAAAAACACATGACGGCTTTAAGCTTAGGCTTCATCGGCGCGGGAAACATGGGCTTCGCGTTGATTAAAGGTTTTCAGAATTGGGTTTCAGCTTCGGAAAAGTCGCGTGAAGTAAAGCTTCATATTTACGACGCGCTCCCCGAAAAGCGCGAAGAACTGAAAAACAAAGGCTTTTCCGTGCTTGAAAGCGAGATTGAAATTGCAAAAAGGTGCAAATATATAGTCTTAGCCTGCAAGCCTCAGCAGCTTTCCGAGCTGCTTGAAAAAATAAAAAGCTTCATCACAGCGGAAACTGTGCTCGTTTCGCTATGTGCGGGGATTTCAGCGGAGTTTATCTGTAGCAAAACAAGCGAAAACGCAAAAGTAATTCTTGTAATGCCGAATATGCCCATGCTTCTCGGCGCGGGCGCGAGCGCAATTTCATGCAACGCCGCGGTAAGCGGCGAGGAATTCGCCTTTGCGGGCACGGTAATCGAGAGCTGCAGCGCAGTTGAGGTCATTCCGCTTGATAAAATGAACGAAATTATCTGCATTAACGCGAGCTCGCCTGCTTTTATTTATCTGTTCTCGAAGTGCTTCGCTGATTACGCGGCAGAGCAGGGCATTGACGAAAAGTCCGCGTTGAACCTGTTCGCGAAGACGCTTATAGGCGCGTCGAAAATGCTGACAGATTCGGGCTTCGGGGTAGATGAATTGATTTCGCAGGTGTCTTCAAAGGGCGGGACTACGCTTGCGGGGCTTGAGCAGTTGCGCTTGGGCGGGCTTGAAGTTATCGTGAAAAATGCCTGCGAAGCCTGCACAAAAAGAGCGTATGAACTCGGAAAATAAAAATATTTTATTTTGCTATTGACAAACGAAAAAACGTATGTTATAATAATTTGGTAAATAAAAGTAGAGATTTCTCTCACCCGCCGTTTTAAAAGTAGCGTGCGCGGTCGTTTACTTAATCTTAATTAATAATTTTGATTATGTTAGGCGTGGAGAAATATCTCCACGTTTTAGTTTTTGGAAGGAGAGTGCGGATTATAAGCAACAAGGAGCTACTCATTAATGAACAAATCGTAACCGAGGAAGTGCGGGTACAGGGCGCAGAGGGCGAAGTACTGGGGATTATGAAGCGTGCAGAAGCACAGGAAATGGCAGACGCCAAGAACTTAGACCTGGTGCTCATCGCGCCGCAGGGGAATCCGCCCGTGTGCCGCATTATGGACTACGGGAAGTATCGTTTTGAGCTTTCAAAGCGGGAAAAAGAGCTTCGTAAGAACCAGAAGCACGTTGAGCTCAAGGAAGTGCGTATGTCGCTGAATATCGACACCAACGACCTTAACACCAAGGTCGGGCACGCTACGAAGTTTTTGAAAGCCGGCGACAAGGTTAAAATTACGATTAGATTCAAGGGCAGAGAAATGACCCACCCGAAGCTCGGCGAACAGCTTATGAAAAGATTTGTCGAAGCCTGTGCCGAATTCGGCGCGGCTGAAAAGCCTTCCAAATTTGAGGGGCGCAACCTTAATGTTATATTAGCACCTAAAAAAGATACACAGAAATAACAAAATACGAGGAGGTAACTAAAAAATGGCAGCAGGACCAAAAATGAAAACGCACAGCGGAGCAAAAAAGCGTTTTAAAGTAACTAAAAGCGGGAAAATAAAGTACCGCCGCACCAATCGTATACACAGGCTTACACAAAAATCAACAAAGCGTAAGCGCACGAGCCGCGCGGCAAACTACGTTGACAAGAGCAACGTCGCAGAAGTAAGAGCATTACTTCCGTACAAATAAACTGACCGTAGGGAACGCATTAATGCGTTCCGCAGCGGAACGGATGAATCCGTTCCCTACAATTTCAAACAATCAGGAGGAATATAAACTATGGCTCGTGTAAAAGGCGCGCTCGCTACGCGTAAAAGAAGAAATAAAATATTAAAACAAGCGAAAGGCTACTGGGGCGGCAAAAGCAGGCTCTTCAAGACAGCGAAGGAAGCAGTTTGGAAGTCGGCACAGTATGCTTATATAAGCAGAAGACTCAAGAAGAGAGACTTCAGAAGGCTTTGGATTACGAGAATTTCTGCCGCTTGCAAAAACAACGGCATGAACTACTCTACATTCATTAACGGCTTGAAAAAAGCCAACATCAGCCTTAACCGCAAAATGCTTTCGGAAATTGCGATTCACGACGCTGACGGCTTCGCCGCTCTCGTGGAAAAGGCGAAAGCTCACGCTTAAACTGTACAAAACCGCTAACCGCGCCGCTTATGCGGCGCGGTAATTTACGGGAGGCTATAAATGAAAACACGCACAATGTCCGGCGCATTTCTGTGCTATGGAAACGAGGTTCTTTTAATGCACCGCAACCCCGACCGAAAAGTCGCTCCCGATATGTGGGCACCTGTTGGCGGTCACATCGAATCCGATGAAATAGACGACCCGAAAACCGCTTGCTTGCGGGAAATTGAGGAAGAAACCGGAATCCCCGCCGAAAGAATCACGAATTTAAACCTACGATATATCACCACGAGAAAATTCGAGGACGAAATAAGAATCGTTTTTATTTATACAGGCAAGGTATCAGAAAAATGTGATTTACCGAAATCTGATGAGGGTGTATTGTATTGGGTTGATTTTGAATCGTTATCAGAGTTACCGATGACGTTTTCCATGAAGCAAACTGTTTTACATTGGAGCAGGCACAAAAATTCAACGCAAATATTTCACGGTGCGGTTAACGCGACAAACGATGGAATTACATGGAGCGAATTATGATTACAAGCCGCCAAAACCCTAAAATCACCCACTTCCGCGCTTTGATGCGCGACAGGAAAGCCCGTCTTGAGCACGGGCAGTTCGCTGTTGAGGGCGAAAAATTATTTGATGAAGCTGTGTCTTGCGGCTTAACGCCGCAAAATATTTTAATTACAGAAAAATTTTCTCAAAAAAATGCCAATATTTGTGAAAAAGCCGCAAATTTATGCAATATAGACATAATCAGCACCGATTTGGCTGAATATATTTCTGATACAAAGTCGCCGCAGGGTGTATTTTTTTCGCTCGAACTGCTTGACAAATTTTCAAAATTGAGTACACTTATATATAGTACAAAAAACAGCACAAAAATTATCGCCCTTGACGGCGTTCAAGACCCGGGCAATGTCGGCGCGGTCATAAGAAGCTGTGACGCTTTCGGCGTCAGCGCATTGCTGTTGTCGGACAACTGCGCGGATATTCACGCGCCAAAAGTCATACGAAGCGCGATGGGTTCTGCGTTTAGGCTTCCTGTTCACAGGGGAAATCTTGCAGAAATGCTCGCTGAACTAAAGCAAAACGGCTTTGCAGTCATTGGCGCGGCTTTGAACGAGCGCGCGGAAAAGCTCGGAAGCTTTGAATTCCCCGAAAAAAGCATAGCAGTAATCGGCGGCGAGGGCGGGGGAATCAGCGCGGAAGTGCTTGCGCTGTGCGATAAACAGCTTTATATACCTATTAAAAATGCCCAGTCCTTGAACGCGGCGGTCGCCGCAGGAATAATTATATACGAACAGCAGAAGGAGAAATAATTTTGTCTGACTTAATCATCGTGGAATCGCCCGCAAAAGCGAAAACAATCGGGAAATATCTCGGAAAGAATTTCAAGGTCATGGCTTCGGTCGGGCACATTCGTGATTTGCCGAAATCAAAACTCGGCGTAGATATAGAGCATGATTTCGAGCCTATTTATGAGAACAAAAAGGACAAAGCCGCGCTCATAAAAGACCTGAAGAAGCAGGCGGATAAGTCGAAGGCTGTCTATCTCGCGACTGACCCTGACCGCGAGGGTGAGGCGATTTCGTGGCATTTGGCGCATATTTTGAACCTTGACGCGGCGAAGCCGATTCGCGTGACCTTCAACGAAATCACCAAAACAGGGATAAAAGACGGCATGGCGCGCCCGCGCGGACTTGACATGGGGCTCGTGAACGCGCAGCAGGCGCGGCGGATTTTAGACAGAATCGTCGGTTATATGCTTAGTCCGTTTCTGTGGAAAAAAGTTCGCAGAGGCTTATCGGCAGGGCGGGTGCAGTCGGTGGCTGTGCGGCTGATTGTTGACCGCGAAAAGGAAATCGAAAGCTTCAAAAGCCGCGAATACTGGAGCGTGGACGCTTCTTTGCTTGCTTCGAGCAGTAAGAAGCCGTTCCCTGCGAAGCTTACCGAGGTTGACGGCGAAAAAATCGAGCTTAACAACAAAAAAGATACCGATAAGATTCTGAAACGCCTTGAGGGCGCGCAGTTTGTTGTTTCCGCTGTAAAAAAATCAACGCGGAAAAAGCTCCCCGCGCCGCCGTTCACGACGTCGACGCTTCAGCAAGAGGCCTCACGCAAGCTCTTCTTCAATTCGCGCAGAACTATGAAAACCGCGCAGGAGCTTTATGAGGGCGTTGAACTTCCCGAACACGGCGCCATCGGACTCATAACCTACATGAGAACTGACAGCCTGCGGATTTCAAACGAAGCGCGACTCGCGGCGAAGGAATTAATTGAACAGAAGTTCGGCTCGGAATATGTCTTCGCGGGCGAGCGGGTTTTCAAGTCCAAAGCTAACTCGCAGGACGCGCATGAAGCGATTCGCCCGAGCGTGCCGCAGATTACACCCGAGCAGATTAAGGGGCACGTTTCAAGCGACCAGTATAAATTATACAAGCTGATTTGGGAGCGGTTCATGGCGAGCCAGATGGAAAACGCACAGTTGAACACGGTTTCTGCAGACATTACCGCCAACGGCTGTCTGTTCAAGGCGAACGGCTTTACGGTTAAATTTGACGGCTTCATGAAGCTTTATATTGACGAAAGTGAAAATGACAATTCGGAAGAAACCGGCACGACGGCACTGCCCGCGCTCACAAAGGACGAGCCGCTCAAAGCTGAAAGTGTGGACGGAAACCAGCACTTCACACAACCTCCCGGACGATTCACGGAAGCAAGCTTAATCAAAGCACTCGAAGAAAACGGAATCGGCAGACCGTCAACCTATGCGCCGACAATTTCAACGATTCTCGACAGGCAGTACGTTGAGCGGACGCAAAAGCAGCTTAAACCCACGATTTTAGGGCGGGTAATCACTGATTTACTGCAAGAACATTTTGATAATATAGTTGACACGAAATTCACGGCGCAGATGGAAACCGACTTAGATAAAATCGAGCACAACGACGAGGAATGGACTGCGGTTCTGCGCGAGTTTTACGGCGAGTTCGAGAAGACGCTCACAAAAGCCGAAAAGGAAATGGAAGGCAAGCGGGTAAAAATCCCCGATGAGCCTACTGATATTCCCTGCGAGCTCTGCGGTAAAATGCTGTCAATAAAAATCGGGCCTTACGGGAAATTCTTAGGCTGTTCGGGCTTCCCCGAGTGCAAGCATACAAAGAAAATCGTAAACGAAGCAGGCGGCGAATGTCCGAACTGTGCGGGAAAAATGATAAGCAAAAAGTCTAAAAAAGGCAAGCCGTATTTCGGCTGTGAAAACGTTAAGGACTGCGGCTTCATGACCTGGGATACGCCCGTGTCCGACTCCTGCCCGACTTGCAAGAAGAAGCTGTTCAGAAAAGGCGGCAAAAAAGGTAAGCTGTACTGCGCGGTTGAGGGCTGTGGATACGAAACGGAGTCAGTTGACAGTGGAGAGTCGACAGTTGACAGTTAATGTAATTGGCGCGGGCTTGGCAGGGGTTGAAGCCGCTTGGGTGCTGGCGAAGCAGGGCTTCAGCGTTAAATTGCACGAGATGAAGCCGCTGAAATATTCACCTGCGCACAGTAGTGCAGACTTTGCGGAATTAGTCTGCTCGAACTCTTTCAAAGCCGATAACTTGGCAAGTGCGGCGGGGCTTTTAAAAGCGGAAATGCGGCTTTTAGGTTCACTTGTGCTTGAGGTTGCGGAAGCTACGAAGGTCAGCGCGGGCGGGGCTTTGGCGGTTGACAGAGAGCAGTTCTCGCAGGAAATAACCCGCAGAATCCGCGAGAATCCGAACATAGAAATTGTTACCGGAGAGGTCACGGAATTCCCGCAAAGCAATGCAATCATCGCGACAGGGCCGCTGACAAGCGACATATTTGCAGAACAAATAAAATACGCAGTGAATATTGCGGGCGGAGGCTCTCCGCTGCACTTTTACGATGCCGCCGCGCCCATCATAACGCTTGAAAGCGTAGATTTAAACACCGCTTTCTTCGGCAACCGCTACGGAAAAGGCGAGGAAATCAGCGCGGATTATTTGAACTGCCCGTTCACTGAGGAAGAATATAACGTGTTTTATAATGCACTGACGGACGCGCAGTGCGCGCCCCTACAGGACTTTGAAGTAAAGGTCTACGAAGGCTGTATGCCTGTTGAAATCCTCGCAAAACGCGGCAGAGACAGCGTTCGTTACGGTTGCATGAAGCCTGTCGGCTTCACCGACCCGCGAACAGGGAAACGCCCTTTTGCCTTAGTTCAGCTCCGCCCCGAAAACGACGGTAGGACACTTTTCAACATAGTCGGCTTTCAGACGAATCTCAAGTTCGGCGAGCAGGAACGCGTTTTCAGACTTATACCCGGACTCGAAAACGCTGAGTTCATGCGGTTCGGCGTTATGCACAGAAATACATTTCTTGACAGCCCGCGGGTTTTGGATAGCAGCTTTAAGCTAAAAAATTCCGATAATATTTATTTTGCGGGGCAGATTACGGGAACTGAGGGCTACGCGGAAAGCGCGGCAGGCGGCATAATTGCGGGAATGGCTTTGGCGGCAAGCCTTAGCGGAACGTCGGGGACGCCGTTCCCTACGTTGCCCGAAACTACAATAATCGGCGCGCTGTCAAGGTATATCAGCGATGAGAGTGTTGTGAATTTTCAGCCGCTCGGCGCGAATATGGGGCTTCTGCCGCCGTTTGAAACGCGGTTTAAAACTAAGCAGGAAAAATACGCGAAGCTGGCGGAGCGAGGGATTACAGATTTAAAAGCGGCAATTAAGGGACAGCTATGAAAATAAGCAAGTACAAAATAATATTTTATCTTTCGCTCACGCCTTACGCGGCGATTTTACTTTTATCTGTAATTGTCGCTTATACAGGATATGGATTTTTCGATGGATATAAGGGATTTGATGCGACGAATTACTGGCTTAAAGATACGTTATTAAGCTACGGATTTTTAAATAATTTTCGCAGATTTTTACTTTTTGTCTGCATAACTTATCAGATTATTTATTCACTTAAATTGAAGAATATAAACAAAGAATCATACGAGTCGACAGAAAATAATTCTGTGCCGAAAAAGCGCGGAAAAGCCGCAAAAGTATTCTTTTGGCTGTCGTTTTCGCCTTATGTTTATGTGATTGTTACATCGTTTAATTCTGCCAAAAACGGATTTAGCTTTTTCTTCAGCACAACCTACGGAATTGACGCGTTTTTAAGCACCATGTTTTTTTCGTTATTATATTTATGTATCATTCCTGTAATACCTGCGAGCATAGTGTATCAGATAACTTATAAGGTCACAAAAAACGAAATAAAACTGTATAAACAAGTCGAAACAAAACCTGCTCGTTCAAAGATAAAAACAATATTAAACATAATAATATTAACACCACTTTTAACTTTAGCCGTAATACTATGTATTAATTTATTTAATAATGAATATTTAGAATATTTAAGAAAAATAAATCAATTAAATTATTATATAAATAATTCTGATATAACTTACACTGATACAGACGGAAGAATCCGTAGTGAAGGAATAATGGGCACAAGCTTTACTCAAAGAACCATGTTTATTGACTTTGAAACTGAAACAATAGCGTTTTTAAGTGATGATTTCATAGTAGGTTTTCGAGTGTCAGAATTTAGAGAAGGTGACCCTGTTACTTATGAAACTGCGCGGGTAAAATATCAAGAGGAATTAGAATCGCCGGGGAAAATGTTTACGGCATATTATTATCTTGTGTATCCGCAGCGGATGACCGGTGTTACATACGAGCTTATTATGGAAAACGGTGCGGTTATAAGATGGGATATAGATGATTTAAAATGGGGTACGGAAATATAAAAAAGGAGCTTAAACACATGAAAATCGCATTAGACGCTTTCGGCGGCGACAACGCGCCGGACGAGGTTATAAAAGGAGCAGTATCGGCGATAGCCGATTTTGCCGCCGGCGGCTCGCCGGTTGAAATTATACTTACGGGTGACGAAAACACAATAAAATCGCGCATTAGCGCGCTCGGCGTTTCGGATAAAAATATCACGATTGTGAACGCGGACGGCGTAATTAAAATCGAAGACGACCCGATGAGCATCCGCACTACAAAGAAGGAAAGCTCGATGGGCAAAGCGTTTGCGCTCGTTGCGAGCGGCGAAGTTGACGCCTTTGTCAGTGCGGGTAGTACTGCCGCGCTCGTCGTCGGTGCGACTATGCTTGTGGGCAGAATGAAAGGCGTAAAACGCCCTGCGCTTGCGCCGCTTATGCCCGGTATAAACGGCTTTTATATGCTTCTCGACGGCGGCGCGAACATGGAATGCCGCGCGGATATGTTAGCGCAATTCGGTGTAATGGGCAGCATTTTTATGCAGAAAATAATGGGTGTTGAGAACCCGCGAGTGGGGCTTCTAAACGTAGGCAGTGAGCGGGAAAAAGGGCGCGAGCTGGAGATGAAAGCATACGAAGCTTTACAAAACGCACCCGTGAATTTTGTCGGCAACGTTGAAGGGCGCGACCCGATTGCAAACCTCTGCGATGTCGCGGTCACAGACGGCTTTACGGGAAATATTTATTTGAAGGCAGTCGAGGGCATGGGCGGATTTATGAAGGCGTCATTGCGCGAAATATTCAGTGCTAATGCGGGTTCAAAGGTCGGCTATCTGCTCTCAAAAAAAGGCGTAAAAGCACTCAGCAAGAAGACAGATTACCGCGAGGTTGGCGGTTCGCCGCTGCTTGGAATTAAGAAGCCGGTGATTAAAGCGCACGGCTCAAGCGACGAGCGAGCGTTCAAAAATGCAATCGGACAAGCGATAAATTTCTGCGGTGCAATAGGCGAAATCGAGGCGGGAATCGCGGCTCTAAAAGAGGAAAATTAATGACAGAATTCGAGAAAAAAATCAAATATAATTTCAAAAATAAATCGCTGTTAAATGAAGCGCTGACACATTCATCGCACGCCGGAAATAAGAAGCGCGTAAGCAACGAGCGTCTGGAATTCCTCGGTGACAGCGTGCTTTCGCTCGTCACGTCGAAGTATTTATTCGAGCAATTGCGCGACATTCCCGAGGGGCAATTGACGAAGCTGCGCGCGGGAATTGTTTGCGAAGCTTCGCTTTTTAAGTTCGCGCAGAAGATAGATTTGGGCAAGGAGTTGTTCCTTGGAAAAGGCGAAGAAAACACGGGCGGCAGAGAGCGGAAGTCGATTTTAGCTGACGCGTTCGAGGCGTTAATAGCCGCGATTTATCTTGACGGCGGGCTTGAAAAAGCCGCGGAATTTGTGCTTGGATTTCTGCCGAAAAAAGAAAAATTAGCGAGCGGGAAACCGCTCTTGAGCGATTACAAAACAGTGCTTCAGGAAATAATTCAACAGAATCCGGAAGAAAAAATAAGCTATAATCTCGAAGCTGAAAGCGGCGAAGCGCATAATAAAAATTTCACCTCGAGTGTACTTTTGAACAGCCAGCTAATCGGCACAGGAAGCGGAAAAAGCAAGAAAGAAGCGGAGCAAAATGCGGCGAAGGACGCTCTAAAACTAATGGGTTATGAAGAAGAATAAAACTACGAATGCGGCGATTTTTATACCGCATCTCGGCTGTCCACATACTTGCAGTTTCTGCGACCAGAACAAAACTACAAAAGCGCAGAATTCTGTTACTGCGAATGATGTTCGTGAGGTTTTGGAAAACTACGCAGTGTCGCTCAAGCAGCGGAATTTAACGGCGCAGATTGGCTTTTTCGGCGGAACGTTCACTGCGCTTGAATGGGATTATCGCGAGGAATTACTTCGCACAGCTAACGAATATTTGAAAAAAGAATCGAAAATATTTACAGGAATACGCTGTTCAACGCGACCGGATTATATAGATGAAAAAGTTTTATCACAACTAAAAAATTACGGCGTAAACGCTGTTGAACTCGGCGTTCAGAGCATGGACGAGGAAGTTTTGAGTTTAAATAATCGCAGACACACTTCCGAAGATGTGCGGAAAAGCGCAATGTTAATTAAGCAATTCGGCTTCGAGCTCGGCGTGCAAATGATGACGGGGCTTCTCGGCGACACGCCCGAAAAATCGCTGTACACAGCCGATGAGTTAATCGCGCTAAAACCAGACACAGTGCGAATTTACCCGGCTGTAATTCTGAAAGGCACAATGCTCGGCGACCTGTTTGAACGCGGAGAATACGAGACATTTACGCTTGAAGAAACAGTAGAATTATGCGCGGAAATTTACAAGCGATTTACCGAAAAAAACATAAAAATAATTCGACTCGGATTGAATATAAGCAGCAAAGACGAGGAAAAAAAGCGAAATATTATCGGCGGGAACTACGGACTTCAGCTCGGAGAGCTTTGCATAGGGCGGTATTACTTCAAGAAAATGCTAACGTTTATGCAGAACAGCAACGTGAGAAAATTTGTAATTTACACCGACAGAAAAAATATAAGTAAGATAAACGGGCATAAAAGTGAGAATAAAATAAAATTTGAAAAGCTCGGTTATACCTATAAAATAAAGGAGAAACAAGGCACAGATTTGGAAATAGAGCCTTGTGAAAACAATGTTTTTTAAATCGCTTGAAATTCACGGTTTTAAATCTTTTCCTGACAAAACAATTTTAAATTTCGACTCGAAAATGACGGCACTCGTCGGAAGCAACGGCAACGGGAAAAGCAATATTAGTGACGCTTTGCGCTGGGTTATGGGTGAGCAGGGCGCGAAAACCTTGCGCGGCGACAAGATGGAAGACGTCATTTTTCACGGCACGCAAAAGCGCAAGCATATGGGTTTTGCGCGGGTTTCATTGCTGATTGACAACAGCGACCGCGCGCTGAACACAGGCACGGATGAGGTTAGTATAACACGCAAGCTTTACCGCGACGGTGAAAGTGAATATTTAATTAATGGCATAAAGTCGCGTTTGAAGGACATTCACGAGCTTTTGATGGGTACGGGCTTGGGGCGTGAGGGTTATTCAATCGTCGGGCAAGGGCGCGTCGCAGAAATCATAAACAGCAAGGGGCGCGAGCGTCGCGAGATTTTTGAGGAAGCGGCGGGCGTTACAAAATTTTTGCATAAAAAGGAGCAGGCAGAACGCGAGCTTAGGCGAGCTGATGAAAATATTCTGCGCCTTTTGGATATTACAAAGGAGCTTGAAGACAGGCTTCCTGTGCTTGAAAAGCAGTCGGAGAAAGCAAAAAAAGCTGTCGTTTTAATTGAAAAGGAAAAGAAAATTGAAATTTCTGTCAGCGTTGCAGAGCTCAAAAGAATCGATGAAGGTATGCTCGAAACTGAGAATAAAATTTTGCAAAACGAGGGCGAATGTGAGCATTACGACCGTGAAATCATTCTTTTGGAAGAGCAGAACGAACAGAATTTAAATGAGAAAATGCAGCTCTCTGCAAGGATGAGCGAGCTTAGCAGAACCAACGAAGCAGCGCGCGATGAAATCGCGGAAAGCGAGACAAAAACAGCGGTTTTCAAGAATGATATTGTTCACAATAACGGGCGTGTGGAGGCACTTCGCGAGCAGATTGAGGGAAGCAAAAAAAGCGCGGAGGAATTTGACAAGCAGGTTGAATTATTAAATTCGGAAATTGAAAATAAAAGCGCGGAGCTTCAAAAAATCGGCACGAAAACTGAAGAACAAAATCAACTTCTTGCGCGAGTTTCAGAAGAAGGTGCAATGCTTGACGGTGACGAAAAAGAGCTTGACCGAGAGATTGCGCAATTGACCGCAAAGCGTACAGAAGCGCGGGTTTCACTGTCGAATTCTGAGCAGGCATGGTCAGATTTAAAGAACCAGCTTGAAGAAATTATTGAGCAAAGTGAAAGCCGCGGCGGACTGATTGACGGTTACAAAAATAAGCGGGCAGAATTGCAAAAAAGCGCAAGGAAAGTCGAAGAAGAAAAACAAGAAAACGACAATAAGCTTGCGGGTTATTCGCGGCTGCTTGAATCAAAACGCGGAAAGTTAGAGGAGAGCGAGCAGGGCTTTTCAAAGCTGCGGATTGAGTACGACCGCAAGAAGTCACGCTTTGATGTTTTGTCTGATGTTGAGCGGAACATGACAGGGTATTTTGGCAGTGTTAAAGCGGTTATTTCTGCTTCAAAAAACAAGCAGATGACCGGAATTCACGGTACTGTCGCGGACATAATTAAGGTCAGCGGGAAGTATTCTGTTGCGATGGAAATCGCGCTCGGTTCCGCGCTTCAAAATGTAATTGTAGAGAACGAAGAAACCGCAAAAAGATGCATGAGATTTTTGAAGGAAACAAGTGCAGGGCGCGCAACATTTTTGCCGCTGACTTCAATAAAAGGCAGAGAATTAGATATGGCATCATTCGGCGATTTATCCGCTGAGGACGGCTATTTAGGGCTCGGTCATGAGCTCGTTTCATTTGATAATAAGTACAGCGAAATAATTAAATCTCTGCTCGGCAGAACAGTAATTGCGGAGGATATTGACACCGCTACTCTGCTATCGAAAAGGCATGGTTATAAATTTAAAATCGTAACACTCGACGGTCAAGTTATAAACGCGGGCGGCTCTTTCACCGGCGGTTCGGTCAAGGAAACTGCAGGTATAATTAGCAGAAAACAAGAAATAGAAACGCTCGGGAAAGAGCTTGAAGCACTTGGTGAAAAATTAACCGCTGCGAAAAATGACCACGCAATGCTCGTCGCGGAAGTAAATAAAATGGCAATCGAGACTGAAGGATTCAAAGAAAAAGTTGCAGAGCTGATGAACGAGGAAGTCAGGCTGAGCGCGGAAATAGGTGGTGTTGACAACTTAATCGAGCAGTGCGAGGAGCAAGCAGAAAACGCGCAAATTATTATAGACCGCAATAAAAGCCAAATGGCGGCGCAGGAAGCGTTAATTCAAAAGTGCGGTGAGGTGCTTGAAAGCACGGCAAACGCGATTAAGGAGCACGAGAAAAAAGCAGAAAAGCTCGGGATTTTGCAAGCAACTTCAATCGAAAAAAGAACTCAGGCAAGCGATGAAATTACGCGGTTGAATTTGGAAACGCTGTCAGTGAAAAAGGATATTGAAAGCCTTGAACAGCAAATTGAAAGCGTTGGAGAAGCAAAGAAAAGACTCGGTGAAGACAGCGGAAATCTCGAAAAAGAAATTGAGAATTTACTCGAAAAAAATACAGAGCTTGACGAATTAATTAGAATAAATAAACAGAGAATTGAGCAGATTACTGCAAGCTTTTCGGGCAACCGCGAGGAGATAGAAAAGTCTGCAATTCGTGTAAGTGAAATCGAGAAAAAAATCTCAGATGTGAACAAAGAAATACGCGAAAAAAGCGCGGAAAGAGAGCGTTTTTCTAACGCGTTAGTTCTTGCAAAGGAGCGCAAATCTACCGCTGAAGCAGACATAAACCGAATCAAGGATGAGCTTTGGGAAAAGTACGAGCTTGCGCCGAGCGAAGCGGCAGAGCTTGCCGAGCCGATTGAAAATATGCGAGCGGCGAAGACAGAGCTCGCCGAAATCCGCAAAGCAATCAGCGCCCTCGGAAGCGTGAATTTCGCGGCAATTGAGGAGTTTTTGGAAGTCGGTGAAAGATATAAAAATCTGCATGAGCAATTGAACGATGTTGAAAATTCCAAAGCGGAGCTTGAGCGTTTAATTGCAGAATTAACAGTTAGCATAAAGGAGAAATTCCTTGAAAGCTTTAATGCGATAAACTATCAATTTGAGCGGGTTTTCGCGGAAATATTCGGAGGCGGAAAAGCGCGGCTTGAGCTCACTGACCCCGATGATGTTTTAGGCTCAGGAATCGAAATTTTCGCTGCGCCTCCGGGCAAGGTTATCAAGAATTTAATTTCACTTTCGGGCGGTGAGCAAACGATGGTGGCGATTACGATTTACTTCGCAATTTTGCTTCACAGACCCACGCCGTTTTGTATGCTTGACGAGGTTGACGCCGCGCTTGACGAGGTGAATATTAATAAATATATAACTTATTTAAAACGCTTTTCGGCGAGAACTCAGCTGATGTTAATCACGCACAGACGCGGCACAATCGAGGAGTGTGATGTGCTTTACGGAGTTTTTATGCAGGAGAAAGGCGTTTCGAGACTGCTCAAGCAGGAGCTTGCAGACGATTTTGAAAATATGGATTTGGAGATAAATTAATGGGTTTATTCAGTAAAATAAAAGAGGGTTTAAGCAAGACCAAGAGCGCGTTTTCGGACAAGGTAGAGGGTATAATCGGCGCGTTCACAAAAATAGACGACGACTTTTTTGAAGAGCTTGAAGAGGTTCTGATTCTTTCGGATTTGGGTGCGAAAACTGCGAGCGATATTTGCGAAAGACTGCGCGATGAAACCAAGCGCGGGCGGCTTACTGAGCCCGCTGAAATAAAGACGCTTCTGCGCGATATTATCGCAGAAATTATCGACGGCGGAAACGAATTAAACCTGTCAACAACACCGTCCGCGATATTGATTATTGGCGTAAACGGCGCGGGAAAAACCACCACAATCGGTAAGCTCGCCGCGAACCTGAAAGCTGACGGAAAGAGCGTTTTAATAGGCGCGGCGGATACGTTTCGTGCGGCGGCGATTGAACAACTCGGCGAGTGGGCACAGCGCGCCGATGTAGATATAATCAAGCACAAAGAGGGAAGCGACCCTGCGGCGGTGGTTTTTGACGCTTGCCAAGCGGCGAAAGCGCGCAAATCTGACGTGCTGATTATCGACACCGCAGGCAGACTTCACAACAAAAAACACCTCATGGACGAGTTGAAAAAAATCGTGCGGACGCTGAACACACAATTGCCCGACTGCGCTGTTGAAACGCTGTTAGTATTAGATTCAACAACAGGGCAGAACGCGGTGAATCAAGCTAAGCTTTTCGGCGAAACAGCGGATATAACAGGAATTGTGCTGACCAAGCTCGACGGAACTTCAAAAGGCGGGATTGTAATTCCGATTAAAAACGAGTTGAATATCCCCGTGAAATTCATTGGCATAGGCGAGAAAATCGACGATTTACAGCCGTTTGACGCGAAGATGTTCGCGGACGCGCTTTTAGGTTTTGAAACAGGAGAATAAAAAATGTTAAAATTACAAGGAAAACAAATATACCTCGCGGCAATGGAACGCGAGGATTGTAAAAAAATATGGAATGATTTCGAGTATGATTTTATTCATCAAACAGAGCCGCTGAATATCGGTCATTCCGCTGAAAAAGCAGACGAATGGTTCGACGATATTCAAAAAATACAAGGCGATAAAAATATAAGGCTCGGGATTTTTTTGAACGATAATAATATCATCGGCGACGTTGCTTTACAGGACATTGATTACAAGCACCGTATTTGCGCTATGGGCTTGGGAATCGCGAAAATAAAAAACCGCGGCAAGGGCTACGGAACAGAAGCGGTGAGGCTTATGTTGGAATACGGCTTTGAGCATATCGGAATTGAACGCGTAACCGCAAACACGCTTGAAATCAACAAATCCGCGCAAAAAGCCCTCGAAAAATTAGGCTTTGTTTTGGAAGGGCGGGAGCGTAAGGCTTATTACTTCGGCGGTAAAAAATACGACAGACTCAATTACGGCTTACTCGCCGATGAATTTAAGGAACAAAGATGAACAGAAAAATAATCGCCGCGACAAACAATAAAGGTAAATTAGCCGAGCTTAAAAAGATTTTAAGTTCGCACAGCTTTGCAGTTTTGTCGCTCGCAGAAGCAGGTATAACCGCAGTTCCCGACGAGACCGGAACTACCTTTGAGGAGAACGCCCGCATAAAAGCGCGGGAAATTTTCGCGCTTGCGAAGCAAACCTACGCCGGCGGTTCGCCGGCGGTAATCGCAGACGACAGCGGGCTTGAAGTGGATTTTCTCGGCGGCGAGCCGGGCGTTTATTCTGCGAATTATGATATTCCGTGGCTTCTCGAAAAGCTCGGAAATACGCCCTACGAAAAGCGCGGCGCGCGCTTCGTCTGTTGTATTTGCTACATCGACGAGAGCGGAAACGAGCAGTTTTTTCACGGCACCTGCGAAGGAACTATCGGCTTTGAAAGCAAGGGCGAGAACGGCTTCGGCTATGACCCTGTTTTTGAAATTCGCGAGGGAACGACAATGGCAATGCTCACCGATGACGAGAAAAACGCGCTTAGTCACAGGGGAAATGCGCTGAGGAAGTTCGCGGAGTTTATATAATGTGTAGGGGGGCAAAAGCATGAAGAACACTTTTTCAGAAGTAAAATTATTCCAAGTTAAACCTGATAAACTAAACGAATTTGAAATGCTGATAATAGAAATAGCCGATAAACAAAAAGAACGCCCCGGCTGTATCGATGTTAAATATATGAAACGATTTTACACTATTGACGGAGTTGAAAACGGTAATCCGCCAAGAGAACTAACTAAAATAGTAAAATGCGTAAAATATTTTTCATATTGGAACTTTGACAATAAAGAGAGCTACGGGAAAGCGGTTGACTGGTTATTTAATGAATACGGGAAAGCGATTCAAAAGCTTTTAATTGCGCCGTTTGATATAAATTGCGGCGATTCTGTGATTTAAGTCAAGCACCATTATAGCTATAATGACACCTTGAAAAGGAGCAATTATGTTCAAAATCGGAATCTTCGGCGGTTCGTTTAATCCGCCGCACAACGGACATATCAACATCGCCGTGCGGGCGAAGGAAGAACTCGGACTTGACAAAATGCTAATCATGCCGACAGGCACTTCGCCGCACAAGGGCAAAGCCGCGATGGGCTTTTACGCGCGCGAGTATATGTGCCACTTGGCGTTCAGCAAGCTGCCGGGCTTTGAGGTCACGGACATCGAGGGCGCGCGGGCGGGGAGCAGCTACACGATTGATTCCCTGCGCCTGCTCAAAAAGCAATATCCGGAAAGCGCGCAGTTTTATCTGCTAATCGGCGCAGATATGTTGTTTTTCTTCGACCGCTGGCACAAGTATCAAACGATTTTGAACGAGTGCCACGTAATCGCGGCGGCGCGCGAGCCCGGGCAATTCACCGACATGACCGAATACGCAACAGAAATCGGGAAAATAAAGGTGCTGAACCTTGAAGTCACGCAGGTTTCCTCAAGCGAAATCCGCGAGAAAATCGCGAAAGGCGAGGACGTGCGCGAGCTCGTGCCCGAAAAGGTTTTGACCTTAATCAGAGAAAAGCAGTATTATTTATGACCGACATAATTGAAAAATACGTAGAATTAATCAGAGAGCGGCTTTCCGAAAAGCGGTTCGCGCACAGCGTCAAAACCGCCGAAATGAGCCGCGAGCTTGCCCAAAAGCACGGCTTTGACCCCGAAAAAGCGTACCTTGCCGGAATTCTCCACGATATTTGCAAGGAAGCAGATGAGGCGGAATTAAGGCGGCTTGCAAATAAAGAAGAATTAGACCCGCTCGAACAGGAAGTCATAAAGCTCTGGCACGCGCCCGCGGGCGCGGTCTACGTCCGCGAAACGCTCGGAATCGACGACGTTGAATTAACCTCCGCAATCCGCTTTCACACGGTCGGCAGGGCGAACATGACTACGCTCGAAAAAATCATCTACCTCGGCGATTTAGTTGAGCGGAGCAGAAGCTATCCCGAAGTTGAAAAGTACCGCGAATACGGGCTTCGCGACTTAGACAACGGAATGTACGAGGCATTGAAATGGTCGATTAACGACTGCTTGGAACGCAAAAAACAAATATCGTTTAATACTTACGAAGCATATAATTATTATTTAAAGAAAGGCTGATTATGGAAAATTTAAAAATTTTAAAAACCGCAGTAAGCGCGTTAGACGGCAAAAAAGGCAGGAAGCTGCAAGTGATTAAGGTCAGCGATTTGACGATTCTTGCGCATTATTTTGTGCTTGCGAGCGGCGGAAGCACAACGCAGGTGAAAGCGCTCGCAGACGAGGTTGAGCACAAATTAAAGCAAAAAGGCGAGAACCCAAAGCGCACCGAGGGCTACAACGGCGCGAACTGGATTGTGCTGGACTATGTTGACGTAGTAGTGCACATTTTTCACGAAGAAACGCGGGAATTCTACGACTTGGAGCGGCTGTGGCAGGACGGCGAGTTTCTGAACGCCGAGGAGTTTATTGAGGGGTAGTAGCATGGGGCGGATTAAACGATTAAAGGCGAAAGGCGTGAAAATTCAAGCACTTGTCACCGCTGTAGATAAATATGAGAAGCCTATATTAAGAAAGTGGGGTATTTACAGGACTTATTGTTTTCCTATAGTCCAATATAAAATAAATGAACAAACGCTGGTAAAGAAATTAAAAATTAACAGCTTAACCTATGAAAATCTAATCGGGAATAAAATAGAAATCCTCTATAATCCCGATAACGTACATGAAATTTGCGCGGTAGCAGAAATATAGGGATTTAAAAAATATTTTGAAAAACTTCTTGACAAGAATAAACATTTAATGTATAATATTAGAAGTGCAATATTACGCAATGTCGTATTATATAGAATCCACCAACAGAGGGAGGGATAAATGTGGCTGAAATTCGTTTGGGAAAGAACGAATCTTTGGACACGGCTTTGAAGCGTTTTAAGCGCTCTTGTGCCAGAGACGGCGTTCTTGCCGAAGTGCGCAAAAGAGAGCATTACGAAAAGCCTTCGGTTAAACGCAAGAAAAAGTCCGAAGCCGCTCGCAAGCGTAAATTCAAGTAATACAACTAAGCGGGCTTTAAGTCCGCTTATCGTATTACAAAGGGACGGTGAACATTCTGTTTAAACCCACGATTTGGCTCAAAAACGTCCTTTCCATCAACGCCGACTTCCTTGAAAAACACGGATTAAAAGGGCTTATTCTCGACCTCGACAACACGCTGTCAATGCACGGAAGCCCTGCCGCAGAGGCAGGAATTGAGCAGTGGCTTTCCGATATGCGCAAACTTGACGTAAAAATGTCGATTGTGTCTAATAACACGAAAAAGCGCGTAACGCCGCTTGCAAAGGAGCTTGGGCTCGATTTCATCGCGTTCGGGTGCAAACCGCTGCCGTTCGGGATTAAAAAAGCCGCGAAGAACCTCGGACTCCCGAAAAATCAGCTCGCAGTCGTCGGCGACCAGATTTTCACCGACGTCATGGGCGGGAACATCAGTGGGATTACAACGATTTTGGTTGAACCGTTTCACATGGAGGACAAGCTCGGCTTCCGCTTCAAGCGCAAAATCGAAAGCGCAGTGTTCAAGCGCGATTACAGTAAATTGGAGTTCAAATAATGATTATATTCGCACCGGGCGGAATACCTGAAAGCTACGGAAAAAGAAAATATCCGTTTAAAGTGCTTGATTATTTAACTGAATTCGGATTGAATGGCTTTGAGATTGAATGTGGTCACGGAGTTAGGATTTCGGATGAAGCGTACAGATTTTTCTCAGATTTTTCTGCGCATTTATCATTGCACACGCCGTATTACATCTCGCTTTCAAGCCCTGATGAGGAAACTCGCTTAAAAAGCATTACTTATATTTTGCAATCCGCCGAAGCGGCGAAAAAGCTTGGCGCAGAGCGAATTATAGCCCACAGCGGCTCATGTGCAAAAATGAGCAGGGAAGCTGCACTCGAGCTTGCTAAGGACACGCTTAAAAAAGCGCGCAAAGCCTTGATTGAAGCAGGTTTGTCCGACATAGTAATTTGCCCCGAAACCATGGGGAAAATTAATCAGCTTGGGACTTTGGAAGAGGTAATTGAGCTGTGCAAGGTTGACGAAAGCTTCTTGCCTTGCGTGGATTTCGGGCATTTGAACGCCCGCAGTCACGGCGCGATTAAGACAAAAGCAGACTACGAGCGGATATTCGACACGCTCGAAAGCGAACTCGGCTTTGAACGCGTGAAAAATTTGCACATACATTTCAGCAAAATCATGTACACTGACGGCGGCGAGAAAACGCACCTGACGTTTGAAGATAATGAATATGGCCCTGACTTCGAGCCGCTGATGGAAGTGCTTCACGAGCGCGGTTACGCGCCATTCATCGTCTGCGAATCGCAGGGAACACAAGCCGAAGACGCGGAAGCAATGAGGAAATATTATGAAAATCTATGTAATTAACGGAGCCAATTTGAATCTGCTCGGCACGCGCGAGCCCGAGGTTTACGGCAGTAAGACGCTCGCGGACATAAACGCGGAAATCGTTGAAAAATTCAACGGTCATGAGCTTGAATTCTTTCAGTCGAACTGCGAGGGTGCAATTATAGACAAGCTTCACGAAGCGCGTGGTTCTGACGGGATAATTCTTAATGCAGGCGCGTTCACGCACTACAGCTATGCAATCCGCGACGCAATCGCGGCAATCAGCGCGCCTGTAATTGAAGTGCATATTTCAAACATATATGCCCGTGAGGAATTTCGGCACAAATCAGTGCTTTCCGAGGTTTGTAAGGGTACTATCTGCGGACTGGGGAGCGCGGGATATTTAATGGCGATAGAATACTTAATTAATAGGACAGAAACATGAGCATAATTAACAAAATCATGGCGGAGCTTCACGACAGCCGTCACGCGGCGATTATCACCTCGAACGTGAACCGCTTTTATGCGACAGGCTTTGAAAGCAGTACGGGAACGCTGTTCATCACGAAGGAGCGGGCTTATTTTCTCATTGACGCGCGTTATTACGAGAAAGCGGCTTCGCAAATCCGCGACTGCAAGGTGATTTTGCAAGAAGACTTAAACGAGCAGGTTTTGCTGATTCTCAACGCTCATGATGTACATAATATCTCGATTGAAAATAAGACAATGACTGTAAGCGAGCTGCTGCATTACGTTGAAAAGTTCCCGAATTCCATGTTCGATTCTTCCTCGTGGCTCTCGGATATTATCGAAAAGCAGCGCATAATAAAATCAGAAGCAGAACTCGCGAACATCAGAACCGCTCAAAAAATAACTGAACGCGCTTACAGAAAAATTTTGGACAAGCTCGAGCCCGGGCTCACCGAAAAGCAAATAGCAACGCTCCTGACTTATTATATACTCGAGCTTGGCGGGGACGACATCGCGTTTCCTGTTATAGCGGCGAGCGGGCGCAATTCCGCAGTTCCGCACGCACAGCCCACGAACAGAATGATAGATGACGGCGACTTTTTAATTTTAGACTTCGGCGCGGTTTACAAGGGCTATCGCTCGGATATGACGCGCACAGTCGGAATCGGCAAGGTCAGCGACGAAATGCGGCGGGTTTACAGTGCTGTGCTCGGCGCGCACACCGACGCTATGAAGGCTCTGCGCCCTGATATTTCGGGGAAGTTAGTAGACAACGTAGCGCGTTCAACGCTCGAAGCTTGGGGATACGACAAATACTTTACGCACAGCTTAGGGCACGGCGTAGGACTGCAGGTTCACGAAGCTCCGCGGCTTGCGAAAAAGAGCGATTATACCTTGCGCGAGGGCATGGTTGTTACGGTAGAGCCGGGCGTCTATATCCCGGGGAACTTCGGCGTGAGAATCGAGGACATGGCGTATATTACTGCAACCGCCTGCATCGGGCTCACCAAAACGCCGAAGGCATTGCTTTGTAAATAATTTTGGAGAGAATCATGAAAAATATAACGAATAAAAGACTTTTAATATTTGGTATTATAACTGTCATTTTTTTAGTTATTTTCAGTTTTCTTTATTACCAAAATAAAAACGGAATTTATTTAACCCTGTTAATGCTTACTCCTATGGTTAGTGTGATATTAACAAGATTTATTACAAAAGAAGGCACAAAGCACTTATACATAAAACCCAAAATAAAAGGAAACGTCAAATGGTATTTAATAGCCTATTTAGCAACACCTTTTATAGCTTATTTTGGTGCCGTTGTATTTTTCGTATTTAATCCGAGCTCAATAGACTTGTTAAATTCAAAGTTTGCTGTTGAAGCGGGAATAACAGCATCAGATGAATATTACAAATTGCTTTTTGTTACAATACCGTTAGCAATTATTATAAATCCTATTATGGCGTTAATAAGCTGCTTGGGCGAAGAATTTGCCTGGCGTGGCTATTTATTACCTAAGCTCTGCGCTAAAAGCTCTACGCTAAAAGCTGTAATATTAACCAGCCTTATATGGGGCTTATGGCATACACCGATTATAGCTATGGGCTTCAACTACGGAACATCAAACGTAGTATTAGGCGTGTTTTCAATGGTTATATTGTGTCTTGTTTTGGGGATTATTGAGGCATTTTTATTCTTTAAAACAAAGTCAATATGGGCGAGCGTTTTATTTCATGCCGCCGTAAACGGAATCGACCTATGGTCACCGTCTGCTTTATTTATGAGCGAAAATGCAAATCCGTTTATCGGACCAAATTTAATCGGAATTGTCGGCGGAATCGGATTTATTATATTTGCATTAGTTTGTCTGATAGCAATTCAGAAGAATCAAGAAAAATTTAAGCTTTTTACACTTGAAAATTAATGCAAAATAATGTAAAATATAAATAATAACTCAAATAAAACAAAAGAGAGGACAAAATTATGATTTCAGCAGGAGATTTCAGAAACGGCGTAACCTTTGAGGAAGACGGCAACGTAATGCAGGTTGTGGAGTTTCAGCACGTTAAACCGGGGAAAGGCTCGGCTTTCGTGCGTACTAAAGTAAAAAACGTAATAACAGGCGGAATAGTGGAAAAAACCTATAACCCGACCGCTAAGTTCCCGACGGCGTTCATAGAGCGCAAGGACATGGAATTTACCTATTCGGACGACGACTTCTATTACTTCATGGATAACGAAACCTACGAACAGGTTCCCGTCAGCAAATCAGAGCTCGGCGATTCCTTCAAGTTCGTGAAAGAAAACATGATTTGTAAGGTTCATTCCTACAAAGGCAAGACCTTCGACGTTGAGCCGCCGAATGTGGTAGAACTCGAAATCGTTGAAACCGACCCCGGCTTCAAGGGCGACACAGCGACTAACGTTACTAAGCCCGCAAAGCTTGAAACAGGTGCGGAGGTTAAAGTTCCGCTGTTCATCGACATCGGCGAGGTAATCAGAATCGACACCCGCACAGGCGAATACATCGAAAGGGCAAGCAAATCATGATTCCAAATGAGAAGCTGAAATATCTTAACAGCTTGATAAAAAGCATGAGCTTCACGGCTGAAACCGACGAGCAGAAGCTGCTCGTCGCCGTCGCTGACGCGCTCAACGAAATGTACGAAACTCTCGAAAGCTACGATGAAACCTTCGACCAGATGGCGGAGATTCTTGGTGATGTTGAGGAAAGCGTTCTCGACTTGGAGGAAGAGGTTTTCGGCGAAGAAAAATCGGATTTCGGCGGCTATGAGGACTACGGCGATGATATTTACGACGTGAACTGCTCGAACTGCGACAAAACCATAACAGTAGATTACGACGCACTTGACGAAGGCTCTGTCACCTGCCCAGACTGCGGTGAATTAATCGAATTCACGCTTGAGCTTGAAGATGAAGAATAAAATAAAAAAACAGGGTTCGTCATGAACCCTGTTTTATTTATTAACTTTATAATCCCGCTACAATCCGCAGAATATTCAGCGCGTCAGCCGTGCCGACATCGCCGACCTTGCCGTTCGCCACGAACAGCTGAACAGAATTGAGCGGAGCGATTCCCGCGATATGCCGAAGAAGCGCGAGCGCGTCCGCGGTTTCAACCTTTCCTGTTCCCGTTATATCGCCGATGATAAACGTTTGAACAAGGAAGTCGCCGCTTTGCGCGACATTCAAGCTTGCATTACCGCTTTCGCCTACTGTTGCGTGGGACACGTATTCAAGCTGCCGTGACGCTGAATTATATTTCACCAAAACCGCGCGTTGCCCCGCGAACTCACTGCCTACGGTTACATTGCGGGTACCTGTCGCGCCATCGGGGACTTTGAGCTGGGTTACGGGAATATTGACGTTAATATTATTAATAATTGTCACAGGAATGTTAACAATTACATTGGTGATTCCTGTTACCTGCTGTACTGCAGGAGAGGGAGCTTCCGGAGTGGTTGTTGTGGTTGAACCACCGCCGCCGCCGCCACCTCCTCCGCCTGTGTTAGTTTTGCGGGGAATCTCTTGCGTTACTTCATGCACACAACCCGAGCGCTGACATATTTTTACTTCTACGCCTGCGGCAGCGGTTGTAGCCGGAGTCCTTACTGTCCATGTTGTCGGCATATTATGCCCTAAAACCGCATTAAGCGTAACAGGGCATTTCGTGCAGACCTGTGCGGTCAGGCAGGTTGCCGCCGCGCCCGCCGTATGACCTGCCGGAACAAAAACATAGGGGCATTTCGTGCAGGTTTGCGCAGTAGTGCAGGTTGCCGCCGCGCCCGCTGTATGGCTCGCGAATACACTACTGCACTTAGAGCATATTGTGCAGTTTGCTGTGCTCGCTGTGTGGGTGCATTGGCAGGCGGTACAGGTGGCACCGCAATTGGGTGTTAACAGTGCTGCGCCGCAATCGGCACATTCAGCACAGTTTACAATTTTTCTGTTTGTGTGAGTGCATTTCGCTTGACAGGCGGCGCACTTGGGCAAACCGCATGAGGAGCTATCGAAAACATAATCGCAATCTGTGTTCGCGCACTTTGTACAGTCGGCCGTGCTTCGCGTGTGAGTGCAGGGGATTACAAGCGGCACGCAGTCATCGCATACACCGCAGGGCGGTATAACATAAGAAATAGAAATAGTTCCTAAGTTTGCGATTGGATTTAATTGAACAAATAACTGCGGAAGCCCGGTAAGAGTAGAATATCCCCTCAAATCCGATAAAGCTATGCGCCCTCGAGGCACATTGCTTGTTTGTTGCCAGCCGGGGTCGTTGCCGCCGCCGTTAAGAATAACAGTTACGTTTCCCGCGTGCGTACCTGACCACGAAATATTAAAATGAGTTGCCGCGTTGAAGTTAGTTGCGTTAAGATTCCAGCCTCTTTGCATATGACTTCGGTCACCTGTCGTATCCATAGTCGGTGCGCCCAAAGGAATCAGGGTTTCCTTACCGCCGCAGCTTGAGCCTGCGTGCAATACAGTGACAGTTGTCCATGCCGCACCGCTTCCCACAATAGAAGGGTGCGAAAGTGAAACTGAATAATTTCTGCTCGCCCCCGTCGTGTTAGCAGGGAATGTAAGCGTTGCACTTTGGCTCGTTGCACTGCCCGTTGTTGTATTCGTAATCGTCGTCGCGCCTGCCGCCGAAACTGTAATTCCCGAGGGAAGATTAGTTCCCGTTATAGTTATAGTGCTTGCTCCGCCACCTGAAGAAATCGTCTGCTGTGACGCAGTTACATTTGTAACTATGGTTACAGGAAGCTTTGCGGCTCTTGCAAGCCCTTGCTTTATTCCCGCCACTACTGCCGGGTGGAAAACCTCGTGCGAGGTCTGCGGGCGTCTGTTAATCAGTCCGAAGCCGTGCGTACCCGATGCACCTGCCCCGTTATCCCACCAGACAGCCACCATGCCTCTTTCCTTCGCCGCGAAAACATAGTCGGAAGCGTGCGTCGCTCTTGCTCCCGCAGGAGTAGAGGTGGAGACAGAACCCCACTCGCCTAATATAACAGGTACGCCTAAAGCGTCTGCGCGCTCTTGAACATTGTCTAAGTCGGATTCTATACTGCTTAAACCGCCGTAAGTGCCGTTTCCGTTGTGCGCCCATTCAAACGGCGAATAAGTATGCATAGACAGGACAATCTTTCTGCTTCCTATATTATTGTTAGTTACAGCACCGGTTACAGGATTATTTCCCGCAAAAGAGTTTCCTATATTATCAGTACCGGGGAGAGTAATCTGATGCTGCGGTAAATCGGTAGGGATTCTGAAATCGGCTAAAGCATCGGTAGTCGCGCCCGCCGCATATGTCGGTATCATAAGGATTCTGTTAGCGTTATTTCCGCCTGTATTTCTTACGGCGGTAACAAAAGACTGATTCAAGCGGTTGAGGTTTGCGCGGAATTCGGCAGTCCCACCCGTCCATTCGCCGTTCGCACTACCTTTCACACGCGGCTCGTTAAGCCCCTCAAAGATTAATCTTTCGTCAAATTCTTCAAACGCATTAGCTATCTGCGTCCAAATATCCGTCACAAATTTATTTGCGGCTTCTCTTCCTGCATTGTTCAGCGGTAAGACTTCTTCTTCGTGGTGCGTATTGAGAATAACAAACATATCTTCATCAAGCGCCCATCTAACAACCTGTTTAATCCGATTCATCCAGTCCGTGCGAATCTGCCAGTCATTAGTTCGGTCAGCGACCTTATACCAGGTCACAGGGATTCTGATTGTGTCGAAGCCCTGCGCCTTGACAGCTTGAATAAGTGTCAGCGAGGTTAAGTGCTCAGACCTGTTTAATTGAGGAAGCCAAAAGGTTTCTAATTGTGCCAAAGTGGGATTTCCACCGAGCCAACTCGGAATGCCGGTAGGCCCTTCGCCGGCGTCAAAGGTATTCCCTAAGTTCCAGCCTGTTCCCATTTGGTCAACTAACTCGCGAGCAGTCAGCGTGGGGGAGATAGGCGTAGAGCTTGCCGCGGTAAGTGGCATGACTGCCATAACGCTAATAAGTATTGCCGCCGTAAGTATTACGGATAGAATTTTTCTCATGATTTTCCTCCAAAATTATGTTATTAATTAAACCGTGAATTTCTTAAACTGCGGTAAATAATCCTTGTTCTTCGCAAGCATTTCGTTAGTCATTTGCTTGATTTCCTCTAAGCTTAACACCGCCGAGGTCAGCGGGTCGAAGCATATCGCTTCATAAATCTTCTGCGGATTTCCTGTCAGCGAGCCTTCGACAGCAAGCTCCTCGCACCCTGCTGTTATATTATTCATAACAGCTAATGCAGGCGGCAAACTTCCGACTTTAATCGGGCGAAGCTCGTTTTTAGAAGCGATAACAGGGACTTCAACACAGCAGCCGTGCGGCAGGTTGTCAATGATTCCGAAGTTGCGCACATTGCCATTAAACTCGAACATCGTGTTATCGCCGAATACCGCGTTGAAGATATATGCCGCATATTCCTGCCCGCGGTCGAGTTCAATTTCGTCCGCCGCAAGGTATTCCTTGATTTCGTTCAGCCAGGTGTCCTCGCGGCTGAGATATTCGTCTAATATAAAGCGGTGCAAGCCCGGGTTCCAGCCCGTTCCGTGCGTGCAGTATTTTTCGATTAAGTCTTTGCGCTTTCTGAACCACGGGTTGTATTCAGAGTTATGCCCGCTCGATTCGGTGATATAATAACCGAAAGCGAGATATAATTCGTTTCTGACCTGCTCTTCATTGTAAATTTCCGCGCGCTCGGTTATCGCCTTGTGAATAAGCGGATAAGCGTCTTTCCCGTTCCATTTGTAATTTAAGTAATGCGCCTGGTGATTCACTCCTGCGCAAAGATATGTAATCTCATTCATCGGCGCGCCAATCCACTGCGACAGCATCCACGCCGTCCCTTGCACACTGTGGCAAAGCCCTGTGACGTTTACTTTTGTTTCGCTCTGCATAGCTCTGCACAGCATCGCCATCGGATTAGTGTAATTCAGCACGACTGCGTTCGGCGCGTATTTTTCAACGTCCTTGCAAATATCGAGCATAACAGGCGTTGTGCGCATTGCGCGGAAAATCCCTGCGGGCCCGCGAGTGTCGCCGACGTTGATGTCCACGCCGTACTTCATAGGGATTTCAATATCATGCCGCCATACGTCAATGCCACCCGCAAGAATGGTTATGACTACGCCGTCCGCACCCTCAAGAGCCTTTGCTCTGTCGAGCGTCGCAGTGACTTTTGCGGGGTAGCCGCCCTGCTTTATAATCTTTTCAACTGCTAATTTTATGTACTCAAGCCGCGTCGAATCAATATCCATGAGGCATATTTCGCAGTCGGCAAGCGCAGGGAAGGTCAGTATATCCTTAACTAAGTTCCGCGTAAACCCGAAGCTCCCCGCTCCGATGAAAGTGATTTTTTTCATAACGCCTCCTGTAAAATATAGTTAATATCAGTGTAACACAAAAGGGCTTGAATTTCAAGCCCTTTTGGATTAATTTTACTTTTATTTTATTTGATTTCGGAGAAGCTTTTGCCGTTAGTTGAATGGTAATACATTTCTTCTCTTCCGTCTCTGAGCACAACGAAGACGTTAAACATATCAACGCTGACCCCTAAGACATCGCCGTTTAAGCCGCTGATACGGGTTTTCCCGCGCCCTGAGGAGGAATAAAGGTCAAGGTCCTGAACATAAAACAGCGTATTCCCCTTGAACAGCGTCAGCTGAGTGTAATAGGAAACATCATGCTCGACAACAACAGCGCGCGAGGTGCCCCGCTGGAACATAATATCTCTGTCAGAGTTGATAAAGAATATCGCGTCGCCCTTAGCAGTCGCGACAAAACTCCAAGCGTCCCCGTCAACCAAGCGCAGAGGCTCGGCGTTGGTGCGCGTGCCGTCTAATCTTTCGACTCTGCCGTTTCTCATGTAGGTTAATGTCTTGCCGTCGTCAGCTAAGAAGGCAGAGCTTACACTGCCTTGCACACGCGCGGTTTCAAACTTGTTGTTCACGCGGATAATTGAGCTGTCTCCGTTTAAGTAAAAGGTGTTTTTAAAGCTACTAACTCCGTAAACAGTGCCCCTCTGCCCGTTGAACTCGGCAGTGTTCGCAGGTAAAATAAACCTGTAAACATGACCTGCGAGCGCCTGCGGGTCTCTGCCGCGGTCACTGATAAAGCTTCTCGTATACGACGAGAAAACAATCTGCGACATATCCTTGTTGAAGCCCTCGATACCGTTGAACTCGCCTGTGAGTCTCAGACGCGTATTCTCGTTTGTACCTCTTTGCACAAACAGCGCGTCCTCTCTCGTGTAATAAATATACTTCGCGCCGTCAGCGATTCCGACAGGGACAAAGTTTCTGCCGAGGTCGGTCATTTTCCCGTTCGTGAAGAACGCGCCGATAACACCGTCGTCATCCATATCGGTGAAGCCTACCGTCTTGCCGTCGGGGGAAATCACAACGCGGCTGAAAAGCAGAACATCGCTTGAAATTTTTCTTGCGGGGCTGCTGCCCGTCCATAAGTAAAGCTCGGCGGCGTCGCTGCCCGGTTCAAACTTAGTAAACGCGATACCGTTACCGGAGGAAGCGAGCCAGAAGCTACGGACGTCCTCGGTGATTTTGCTGACTCTGCCGCCGCTGACGTGATAAAGCGTGTTTCCGTTTATTGAATCTTCATCGGAAACTAAAAATGCCGCTTTTGTGCCGTCGATATTTACCTCGTAATCTACGCAAATGCCCTCAACAGCTATGTTTGCGCCCTTGCTCGTCACTACAAAAAATCTGTCAGACTCGGTTTGCGCTATGTCTATACTGCCTTTTAAGCTGTTGTACTGCGAGGGTGAAAATGCGACAAGCGAAACAATCAGCGCGATAATTAACGCCGCGCCCGCGCCGCCGAGCAGCGCAAGCTTCTTAATATCCAAGCCGAAGAGCGAGAAGGGTTCTTCGGTAATTGCGAGCGTTTCTGCCGCTACAGCTTCGACAGGAGCGGCTTCTGTAACAACAGCTTCCGGCAGAGCTTCGGGTGTTACTGCTTCGACGGGAGCTTCGGGTGTTACTGCTTCGGCAGGCGTTTCAGCGATTACCGCTTCAGCGGGAGCTTCCGGAACCGCAGTACCGCAGCCTGTGCAGAACTTTGCTGTATTTTGCATTGCATTGCCGCAGCTTGTGCAATAAATCGTGTCCATAATTTCAATACCTTTCTTAGAACTTAATCGGTATAATGTCGATGTAATCCTGGAGCGGCGCGTCGTTCATTGCCAAGGCGATAATTTTTTTGCCTGTCTCGCAGAGCTCGGGCTTGTCGAACTTCGCGAGCTCCTTCTTGAAGAACGCGGAAAGCACCTTCGCGCCTTTGTCGTAGCCGTCGAGACCTATTTCGGGCTGAGTTTCGGGCTGTAAGAACGCCTTAGGAACGAACTGACCGTCGATTTTAAGGCTTCCGAGCGCGTAACCGAGCAGGTCACAGCGGGCTTGTATAAGGTTTTCGGGCTTGAACTTCGCACTGCCGCGTCTTGCTATATATTCGCGCGCAACCCACTGCGGCTTGAAGCCGACCGCGTAACAGCCGATATGCTGGTTCGGAAGCAGAATATAACGGGTGTTCGGAGTAGCCAAAACCTGCTCTAAGAGCAGATTCGCCTGATTAACAACAGAGCCTGTGAGGAAGTAGCCGTAAGAGCCGATACCCTCACTGGTCATGCCCTCGGTTTCAACGATACTGGGGTTCGCGTGACCGCGTGGCGCAACAAGTCTCCAAAGCCAGCCGAGCGCGGGCGGAAGAATATGCATAAGTCCCATGATTCCATATGTAGGGCGTTCTTTTGTACAGGGCGGCGTTCTTACGCCGAAGCTGCGCACGTCAACCTCAACAGGGTCATTAACGATATTCTGAATAAGTCTGCGCGGCATAACAACGCGCGGGTTGGGGCAGGGCTTGTTTGTATCCTCGTCAATCGTGTGTTCCCAAATCAGAACCGTGGACTTAGGCTGTGCCTGCATACTCATGAACACAAGCGGCTCGTCGGGCTGAATACAGGATTTTTCAAGGTGAGGGTCAGTGCCGTATTCCTTAATATGGTCAACACGGACGAACCAGCCCGCTTCAACGTCCTTGATTACAAGCTTCTTGCTTTCGTTCTGCATTTTCGGGTGACAAAGCGCCATGTCGTCTGCAACAGGGTGCAGCTCGCAGGGGTCTTCGATTCTGAGGTAGAATTTTTCTTTGGTTTCTAAGTTCTGCCCAACTAAGATTCTGCCGTCGGGCTCGCGGTGAACGTGCTCGCTCATTTCGCTCTTACCGCCGCCGGAAGCTCCCTCGTGCATTAAAACAATCTCGTTATCATAAGCAGTAACTAATTTAACTGCAGAGGTATGCACAGTTACCCAGCCTTCGCGTTCGCCGATGTCAAGCAGGAAGCCGTAAATCCCTTTTTTCGCGCTCGGTCCGGGATAAAGGTTGTATGAAAGTAATTCGTAAACGTCGTCAAGACGGTTATGTATAACGATTTGCTTGCCGTCGAAGTGCGTATGTCTGAAAGGAGGAGCAAGGTAAATGACGACCTTAGGCTCGAAAATGCCTTCGTATTCGTCTATGTTGCAAAAATATTGCAGGTCAGCGAGTCCGCAGGCGAAGAAGCCGGCGTTTTTCGGAGCGATTAAAGCCGCGGGGTAACCGTAAGGCGCGCCGCCGACTATAACAGGCACAACGATGAGCTCCTGCTCTTTGAGCCACGCGAAGGTTTCCTGTCTTACGGGTTCAAATTCCTTGCCGAATTTATCTTTATATCTCGGTTTATCTGTAGGCTTTTCGTCGCCGATAATAAGGCAGTCGGGGTCTCTGCGGCGCATATAAACATCGGTGTAGTTAACAACCGCGCCGTTTTTACAGCGTGTAATCACCGCTTCAATATAAGGGTCATTGTTTACGTAGTAACCGACCTTAAACTCGTCAGCGCCGTCGCCTCCGAGCGCGAGTTCAACAAGCTCACTCTTTGTTGTAGGAACTGTCACCTCTTTACAGTTGGCGAGAATATCCGCCGCTTCCGCTGAAAACTTAAACTTTTGCAAATTTGACATTTAACTTTCTCCCTTCATTTTCCATAATTATTATAAGTATAACAAAAAATTCTTGCTAAGTCAAGAATTTTATGGTACAATTATTAATAACATTCAAAATTAAGGAAATTATATGCAAAAAATAAACGGAAACATAAGCGGAATCCGCCGTTCATACATCGAACGGCTTGAAAGCATATACGACATGGAGGCTGACCGTCGGGAATTTTGCACTGCGGAAATGCTGGAAGCTTTAGCGTTCTTCACCGAAGCCACAGGCAGGGAAGCGATGGTTTATCTCGACCGCGCGGGGCGGGTGCTGACTGTCGCTGTCGGCGAGCAGGACAGGGTCAGCCTGCCTATGCTTCGTTCGCGCCGCTCGGAGGAACGCCTTTCAGGAATCCGCTGTATTCACACTCACCCCGGCGGAAATTCAAGGCTCTCAGAGGTGGATATTCAATCGCTTAAAAAAATGCGGTTTGATGCAATGGCGGCTGTCGGCGTGAAGGACGGCGCGCTAACCTCAATGCAGGTCGGGATTTTAAACGAGCTTGAAAGTAACGGCGAGTTCAGCGTGAATCTATTCGGGCTTTATAAAATAACCCGAATCCCCGACGATGTTCTGTGGAATGAAATCGAAGCCGCCGACAGCAGAATCCGCGCCGCGAAGTCCAAAAAAGCGGGAGCGGAAATTGCGCGCGCTATTTTGGTCGGTGTTGTAGGGAACGACGCCCTCGGCGTTCCGTCCTGCGGGCAGGGCGACCACATAGGGTCGCCCCTACTGAAAGAGCTTTCACAGCTTGCGGATACTGCGGGTTTTATAACCGTTGGCTTTGTGACACAGCCGCGCCTGAAGCCCGATAAAAGCTACTATCTCGGCTCGGGCAGACTGCACGACCTTGTGCTTGAAATACAGCGATTGAACGCCGATGTCGTTATTTTTGACGACGAGCTGTCGCCTGCGCAAATCCGCAATATCCAAAAAGAACTCGGCAAAACAGAAATCATGGACAGGACTTCGCTGATTCTTGATATATTTTCGGGGCGGGCTTCAACGCATGAGGGCCGACTGCAGGTTGAGCTTGCGGAAACAAAGTATATGCTTCCGCGTATGACGGGCTTTTGGACACATATGTCGCGCATGGGCGGCGGCGGCTCGGGCGGCGGCGGCGCGAGGCGCGGCGAGGGTGAAACACAGCTTGAGGTTGACCGTCGGATTCTACGCAAAAGACTGCATGAATTAGAAAAAGAAATTGATAAAATAAAAAGCCGCCGTGATGTTCAGCGGGTCGCGCGGGAACGCTCGAAGATTCCGATTGTCGCGTTCGTAGGCTACACAAACGCGGGCAAATCCACGCTGATGAACCGTCTTTCGGGAAGCAATGTTTTGGCGGAGGATAAGCTTTTCGCTACGCTTGACCCTGTTTCGCGCAGAGTAAACTTCGGGTGCGGCGAGCTGCTTTTGGTTGACACGGTAGGTTTTATAAACAAACTTCCGCATGACCTTGTAGACGCGTTTCGTGCTACGCTGGAGGAAGCCAAGCACGCGGATTTGCTTCTGCATATTGTCGACAGCTCTTCGCCCGAATCAGAAGAGCAGATGAAGGTCGTCAGCGAGGTACTTGTGCAGTTAGATGCAGGGAGCAAGCCGATTTTAAACGTTTATAACAAGTGCGATGTTTCCGGTGAAGTTTTATCAGAACGCGACAGCGTCTGCGTTTCCGCGAAAACCGGAAAAGGCATGGAGGAGCTGAAAAAGCTTGTCACGCAGAAGCTTGCGGAAGCCCGCACAGAAATTTCGGTGCTGCTGCCGCTCGGCTCCGGCGCGTTAGTTTCGCGGGTTTACGCGAACGGACAGGTGACAGAATGTGAATACTTGGAAACGGGAATTAAACTTAAAGCCGCAGTAAACTTAGAAGACGCGGCGCGACTGCGCGCCGAAGCAATAGAAGTATTACCGTAGGGGTGACCCTATGTGGTCACCTTAAAAATAACAAGGAGGAATTTATATGCAGAAACTGAAAGCCGCCGTAATCGGCGCGGGAAGCACCTACACACCGGAGTTAATCGAAGGCTTCATCGAATACAAGGAAGCCCTGCCGTTCACCGAGTTTTCGCTGATGGACATTGACGAAAAGAGGCTCGAAATCCTCGGTAACCTCGCAAAACGCCAGTTCAAAGCCGCGGGGCTTAACTGTAAAGTCGAGTTGATAACCGATTTAGACCGCGCGCTTGACGGAGTTGATTTCGTCTTCGGGCAGATTCGCGTCGGGAAGATGCCTGCGCGGATTTTAGACGAGAAAATCCCGCTCAAGTATAACCTGCTCGGTCAGGAAACAACAGGCGCGGGCGGATTTTTGAAAGCACTGCGTACAGTCCCTGTAATTATGGATATTACCGAGCGCATGAAGCGGCTTTCGGAAAAGGATTCATGGCTGATTAATTTCTCGAATCCGTCGGGAATTATCGCAGAGGCAGTGCTGAATCTCACCGACGTGAACATGATTGGACTTTGCAACGCACCGATTAATATGCTCAAGGACATAAAAGAACAAAACGGTTCTGTTCCACCCGATTTTGAATATGTCGGCTTGAATCATTTAAGCTGGATAACCAGCGTAGAGCCTTATTATCCGTCGTATTATTTGGCATATTTTGACAAGCGCGAAGAAAAAGTCCGCGAGTGCCTTGAAGCGGAAAAAACACGCGGCGAAATCTGCCTTGAGCTTGAAGAAAAGCTGTTCAAGCAATTCGCTGACGAAAGCCTCTGCATAAAACCGCCCGAGCTTGCACAGCGCGGCGGCGCGTTGTATTCAACAGCGGCGTTATCCTCGGTGGATTCTATTCATAATAACAAGAACGAAATTCACATAACAGCGGCGAAGAATAAGGGCGCGGTGCCCTTTATGGCTGACGACGACGTTGTGGAAATCAAGTGCAGGCTCGGCAAAAACGGCATTGAACCGCTGCCCGTAAGCAATTACAACGAGCATATTATAAGCTTAATGCAGAAGGTTAAGGTCTACGAAAAGCTTGCGGTTCAGGCGGCTTTGGAGGGCTCGCGGGAGAAGGCTTTAGCGGCTTTGGAGGCGCACCCGCTGATTGGTGCAGGGGAGAACACAAAGCTTTTACTTAATGAAATGCTTGAAGCGCATAAGCAATATTTACCAAAATTTTTTATGTAGGGTGCGCAGTCCTCTGCGTACCGAATGAAGGAGGAAAATCATGAGCAAATATATTTTAGGCGTTGACGGCGGCGGAACTAAAAGCCACTTGGCTTTGTTTGACGAAAACGGCGCGTGCGTAAGCTTTAAGGAGTGCGGGACTTTGAACCACGAATGTATGCCGGGCTCGTTCGGCGAGCTTGAGGTGGTTCTGCCCGATATGGTACTTAATGTTCTGAGTAGTTCAAGAGTAGACATCAGCGATGTTGCTTTCTGCGTGCTCGGGATTGCGGGAGCTGACACGAAGTCACAGCACGAAACGATTGCAGATATAATCCGCAAGGCGGGAATTGAAAGCTTTGCACTTTACAACGATTCCTTCTTAGGCGTTGCGGCGGGTTGCCCGAGCGGAATCGGAATCTGTGCAATCAACGGCACAGGCTCGACAATGGCGGCTTTGGACTACAGCGGAAAGTCTTTCCAGCTTGGCGGAATGGGGCTTTTCACCGACGACTGCGGCGGAAGCACCTGGTACGGCGAGCAGGTTATCGGCGTGGTTTATAACACGCTTTTCAAGTGTGCAAAGCCGACAATGCTGAAGGATTTATTTTTCAATCACGCAATGTTCAGCAGTAAAGAGGATTATTTAGAGGAGCTTTTAGACAAGTTAGACAGCACTGAAATATTCATCAGCGACTTCAACCGCATGGTTTTTGAAGCGGCAAGCAAGGGCGACGAAACTGCTATGGATATTCTGCGGCGTTCCGCGGAGCATTACGCGGGGGGAATCGCTCACTTAGCGAAAGAATTAGACTTCCCGCAAGACAAGCCGCTTCAAGTGGCACTTGCCGGTTCTGTTTTTGTTAAGGAAAAAACGAAGATTTTACCCGAGCTGATTGAAGCGCGGGTCAGCGAATTATTGGGTGGGCGCAAAGCCGAGTTCTGCGCGCTTGATTCTCCGCCGGTGGCGGGCGCGGTGCTTTGGGCGGCGCGGGAAGCGGGCTTCGACTTCACGCTCGAAAAAATTAAAGAGGAGCTTGCAAAATGAGAAAAATTATAAAAATTATTGCGGCGGTGTTGATGATGAGTTTGCTTTTGAGTGCTTGCGGCGGAAAAACAGAAGAACCCGATGATGTAGGGAACGACGTCCCCGGCGTTCCGCAAGAAGAAACGCAACAAACAGCAGAAATCGCCCGTGAAAATTATCGCATTTCAATAGTTAATAATCAATTCGTTGTTGACGGCGATAAGCCTATTTGGATTAACGGCACGAACACGCCGTGGGACAGTTGGGACGACTTCGGCGGTAATTATAACGCGCAGTTTTGGGACGAGCACTTCGCGGCTCTGCGCGCCAACGGCGTTAACGCCTCGCGCGTTTGGATTAGCTGTCGAAACAATTTTGATGCAATCAAAATTAGCGAAAACGGCATGATTACAGGCATAACTGATAAGTTTTGGGAGGACTTGGATTCTTATTTCGAGATTGCCGAGCGCCACGGAATTTATATTATGGCAACGCTGATTTCCTTTGACCACTTCAAGGAATACCACGGCGACTGGGCTTGGATGGGCCGTCCGCACCCGCATGAAGCGTGGCGCAAAATGATGCAATCCGAGGAAGCTATAAATTCTTTCATCGAGCATTATACTCTGCCATTTATTGAGAGATACAAGGATAATCCGTTCCTTTGGAGCATTGACCTCATGAACGAGCCGGACTGGGTGCATGAGGACAGCGAAATCGGGAAAATGTCTTGGAATGATATTTCGCACTTCTTTGCACGGAACGCCGCCGCGATTAAAGAAAACGCGCCTGAAATTTTAGTCACAGTCGGCATGGCGTTCCCTAAGTACAACTCCGATGGCTCGGGCTATGAGGGGAACAAGGTTTCGGACGCGTTCCTGCAAAGCCTCTACAGCAACCCGAACGCCTACATTGACTTTTGGTCGCCGCACTATTACGACTGGGTTGGGCCGTGGTACGGTGTGCCGTTTACGTCGAGTCCTTACGGCGCGCGCAGTGATGGCGGTTGGGGCTTGTGCGATTCAAAGCCTGCAGTCCTCGGCGAAACCACAGCCAACGGCTCAGCAGGCTTCACGCTGATTGAGGACTACGAAAACGCTTTTAATAACGGCTGGCAGGGCGTTATGGCGTGGACCTCAAACGGCGTTGACGGTAACGGCGGCTTCAATGAGCAAACGACTGCAACCCGCCATATGGCGGAGAAATACCCCGAATTAGTTTTCCCGCTATCTGTTGGGAACGCCGCTCCCGGCGTTCCGTCCGATAACGCGCAGCCTGTAAATATCGACGCGGGACAATTGCCATTGTCCCCTACAGATGTCGAGGGCTTAACTTCAAACGAACTCGTAGGCTTAATGGGTGCAGGTTGGAACTTAGGCAACACGCTTGATGCGCACTGGAACGCGCGTCCGTGGCGGGAAATTGAAGGTGCACACACGATTGAGACGCTTTGGGGGAATCCCGTGACGACAAAGGCGATGATTGATTTTGTGAAGGAATCGGGCTTCAACACAGTTAGAATCCCGACGACATATTACATATTCACAGGCGACGCGCCCGATTATAAAATCGACGAGGCGTGGCTTGACAGAGTTCAAGAGATTGTTGATTACGTAATCGACAATGAAATGTTCTGCATTATAAACATTCATCACGACGATTTAATTATCGGCGGCGACTTTGAAAACGGCTGGCTTGAGCTGTATAACGGCAGGGAAAACCGCGCGTTGTCAGCTTCGGAAAAAGCCGCTAAGCATGAGCGTTTCGCCGCGCTTTGGACGCAGATTGCCGAGCGGTTCAAGGACTATCCCGAAACGTTGATTTTCGAGGGAATTAACGAGCCGCACAGCAGAAGCGTGAACGGCAGATACAACGCGGAAATTTGGGCGGAGCAGTCGCAGTTTCTGAACGAGCTTTTACAGACTTTTGTTGACACCGTGCGCGTTTCAAACCCCGACAGACACCTCATGATTACGCCTTATTACGCGGCAGTCGGCATGGACGCAGGTGACCGTGACGGCAGAATCGCAGGCTTCGTAAACGCTGAAACAGGGCGGCTTTTCGTGAATGACGCGCGAGAAAGATTAATCGTTTCACTGCATTATTACGAGCCGTGGGGCTTCGTCACTGCGCCTGACGATTCGCAGTGGTTCAGCGCGCATTTTGACATGGAGGTCGGCAGTGTTTCGCACAATATGAACGCGCTTGTCAGAATTATCGAAGAGAATTTCGTTGCTAATAATATTCCCGTAATCATGGGCGAAACGGGTGCGATTGCGAGAATCATGCCCGACGGAAGCTCTAACGAAGCAGAGCGCGCGAAGTGGGCGGCGCATTATGTCGGCGCAATGAGCGAGCTCGGCGTTCCTGTTATAATTTGGGACGACGGCGGCGCGTTTGAGCTACTTGACAGAAGAGCAGTACAGTGGAAATATCCCGAGCTGGCGCGGGCTTTAGTTGAGGCGGCGAGGTAGTGAATATGAAGAAAAACCCCCGTGAGGGGGTTTTTGATTAAAACTACTCTTGCAAGTCAGGGGCGTTAAGGTTTTTTCCGCAATCGGCACAACTTAGAGAAGTGAAATGGTTTTCAAACCTACAAAACTTACATATTTTTATGTTTTTTGATATTATTTTTTCCTTTTCTTTCTCTTTAGAAACAGGTAAATTTTCACCGCAACTACTGCAAAGAGTAGCATTTATGGCGTTATCATTACTGCAGAAATTACATTTTTTCATCTTTTTGCTGACCAGTGATTTATATTCAATATGTTGATTATTTGATATAATTAAACGTATTATTGAAAGTATCGCTTCTACTATAAAGATGAATGTGAAAAAGGATAAAACAGAAGATAAAATTACAACTTCCCTTGTTTGTTCTGAATTGTTAAAGATAAAACGGATACTTATTATCAAAAAAGAAAAAGCAACAGCAAGGAATAAATTAAATATATAAGAGGTTTTTGTGCCGAAAAAGAAACCTTTGATAAAATCAACGATTTTATCATCAGAAATATTTTTATTTAATTTTAGCCGCAGTCCGAAAATTATAGCACGATACCCCGACCATATAAATGCTAATACAATCGGAAAAATTATTAAATTACTGCTTAAATCCATATTTGAAAAAATATCTTGCCGAATGAAAAGATATATTGTAGCAATTAATGCATTTAATAACGCGAGAAAGTCTATTATTATCATTAGAAAAACCCTCCAAAATTGTATTTTACCAAATTATAGCATATAAAAACACAAAAGTCAAGCATACGTCAACTATAAAATCTTATATGTCGACACAACGTAATATATAATTACATTGAGGTGATTATTATGTATTACATTGAATTTGGAGAGATTTTAAGAGCGACAAGGCTTGAAAAAGGGCTTAGTCAAGCCAAATTAGCCGCATTGGTGGGTCTTACCAAGGCGGCTATAAGTAAGTACGAAACTTCTGTAAATTACCCTGCTTACAACATACTTATCCGTTTCGCGCGGGTTTTCAAAGTGTCAACGGATTATCTACTCGGTGTAGAAAAAAGAAAAACCCTCAACATTGAGGGCTTAACTAATAAACAAATCGACTCGCTGATTGCGATTGCGAGCGAATATCAAAGGCTGAACGGGAATTTCACCGATTGACTTTTCCCCTCCGCCGTGCTATACTTAAACTTATCTTAACATAAAAAGGACAAATTCATGAACAATTTCACATTTACAGTCGAAAATCAAGCCTTCGAGGGCGTAAAAAGAATCGCAGTAAAAATCGCGAAGGACTTTGAGAAGGTTGGCGGCGTTCTGCCGCAGATTACAGAAGAGTTCAAGGACGGCACGAATTCTATAGTTTTTGCAACGCTTGGGAAGAGTGCGTTCGCTGAGAAATACGCTGATATTCCTGCGCTGACAGGGAAGCGCGAGGTTTATCAAATCAAGCGTCTTGAAGACAAAACCCTGCTCATTTGTGGCAGTGACAAGCGCGGAACTATTTACGGAATGTTTGCGCTGTCGGAATATATCGGCGTTTCACCGCTACACTTTTGGGGCGATGCAGAGCCTGTTCCGCGCAAAAAAATCGAAATTAATTCGGACATAGAAGTAATTTCAAAGCAGCCGAGCGTGAAGTATCGCGGGTTTTTCATAAACGACGAGTGGCCCTGCTTCGGTAGCTGGACGTTCGGGAAATTCGGCGGCTTCACCGCCGAGATGTACGACCATGTTTTTGAGCTTTTACTGCGGCTGAAAGGGAATTACCTGTGGCCCGCAATGTGGACATCGTCGTTTCCGCTTGATGGGCCGGGAAGCTTAAACGAAGAGCTTGCGGATATTTACGGCGTTGTTATGGGTATGTCGCACCACGAGCCCTGCCTGCGTGCGAGCGAGGAATGGGACATCGTGCGCGGTGAAAACTCGCAGTACGGCAACGACTGGAATTATTATATCAACAAAGAAGGGCTGTTGAAATACTGGGGTGACGGGCTCGCGAGAAGCGGCAAGTACGAGAAAATAATCACAATCGGTATGCGCGGCGAACGCGACAGTTCTATGCTCGGCGAGAACGCAACGCTCAAGGATAATATTGATTTGCTGAAGGATATAATTGAAAATCAGAACAGATTAATTCGCGAAAACGTGAATGAGAATTTAGAAGAAGTTCCGCGTCTGCTCGCGCTTTACAAGGAAGTCGAGGAGTACTTCTACGGCAACGAGGACGCCGCAGGTTTAAAAGACTGGGAGGAACTCAACAACGTAATCTGTATGCTTTGCGAGGATAATTTCGGCTTCATGAGAACCCTGCCGACTGCCGATGTGCGCAGTCGTAATGGGGGTTGGGGAATGTATTATCACTTCGATTATCACGGCGGTCCTGTTTCCTATGAGTGGATGCCGTCGACTTCCTTCGAGCGGACTTGGGAGCAGATGAGCATGGCTTACGACTACGGAATCCGCGATGTTTGGATTGTAAACGTCGGCGACTTAAAAGGCAACGAGGTTCCGCTTGCGTACTTCATGGAGCTCGCTTATGACTTCGAGAAATGGGGAACAAGCGCGCCGAATTCTATTGATGAATACACGGCTTTGTGGCTTGAAAAAACCTTCCCCTGTGTTGAATCCACAACTCGCAAGGACATGGCGAATGTTCTTCACGGCTACATAAAAATGAACGCTCTGCGCCGCCCCGAAGCGTTAAACGCTGAGATTTATCACCCTTGCAACTACGACGAAGCAGATTGGATGTTATGCTTAACAGAGCGTATAGAAAAAGCGAACGAAAGCATTTATTCATCGCTTTCGGGTGTTGAAAAAGACGCCTATTACAGCTTAATCGGCTTACCTGTGCAGGCGAGTGTGAACCTTGTTCGTATGCATTTGTATGCAGGAAAAAATATGCACTACGCAAAGCAAGGCAAAAAAGCTGCGAATGAATTTGCCGCGCTTGTGACTGATTGCATTGAAAAAGACCGAGTTATAATGCGGGAATTTGGGAATTTCAAAAACGGCAAGTGGCGCGGAATGGAGCAGGAGCAGCACATCGGCTTCACGACCTGGAACGAGGATGGCTGCCGCTATCCGCTGCGCGTAACAGTCGAGCCGTTTCATAAGCCGCGCATGGTTGTTTCCCGCGCCGACAGCGCGGAAATTTATCACAAAACTTATGGCGCACCCATGACAGTTAAGGTTGACGATTTTCTTTATGTGGGCAACGAAGAGGTGTTAATTGAAATTTGCAATGATGGCATCGGCGAGCTTAAATATGAAATTAAACCCGAAAAGGATTACAACTGGCTTACTGTAAACCCTCTTGATGACGGCATAATTCTGAATTGCAACCGTGAAAAATTAACCGATGAAATTCAAACTGCGCGGCTTTTAATTCGCGACGAAGAAACCACAGTAGCTGTCGAAGTTCGCGCGAAAGCCGTAAGCACCGAGAACCTGCCGCCCATGACGTTTCTTGAAAACAACGGCGTAATAGTTATGCACGCTAATCATTTCTGCGCGAAAAATAACGTCGGCGAAGCGGGCTTCATCGAGCTCGAAAATTACGGCAGAAGCGGAACAGGCATGAAGGTTTTCCCGACGACTGCGGATTTCACCGAAGCTGACAAAAAGCCCGAGCTGACCTACAGATTCTTAGCTCCGTCAAGCGGCGATTATATCGTTGAAGCTTGGACGACGCCGACGAATTCTGTGCAGAATAAACGTCCTCTGCGCTTCATGCTGAACGAAAAAATAATTACCGCTGTTCCCGCCGATTTCCGCGCGGGAAGCCCCGGCGAGCCAAGATGGTGCAAAGGCGTGCTTGATAATATCCGCGTTACGAAGGCAGAATTAACGCTTGAAGCGGGCGTGCGTGAAGTTAAAATCGGCGCGCTTGAAGCGGGGTTAATTCTTGAAAAGCTGTTGATTTACAAGAAAAACAACGAGCCTAAGAAGTCATACTTAGGCCCGCAGGAGAGCTTTTATGTAAAATAATGTAGGGGTGGATTCTATATCCGCCCTACACAATTTTCAAAACCTCAAGCCAGTCAATCTGCAAATAATTGCTTAAATCTGCATCTTCTCCGAAGCCGCCGAGAAGCACGCTCCGCAGTGCGTCTATATCGTCTGCGCCGCTAATAATCCAGTTTGCAACGGGGCGGCTAAAACGAAGCACTATTGTCGCAGATAAATACTCGGCAGGAATTTCTTTCATTATATCGCTCATGTATTCGCTGTAAATCTGCGGTACGAGCGATATATTATTTTCGTCAACAGCCTGCATAAGAATCATTTTCCGCGCACCTGTACGTAAATGCTCGAGTATTTTTTCTTCTGTGAGCTTGAAAATATTTTCGATGTTCAAGCTTGTAACTTCTATAGTTACCTCCGCACTGCTGAAGCCGTGCCGCACAGTTGAAAGCACCTTGAATCGCAATTCGTTCGGCGTGCTTGAAAACAAGATTTCACCGAAAGGAACGCCGCCCCGTTCAAAGGCGTAAACTCGCGAAATGCGTGATATTAATCTCGTGATTTGCGTGTGATTATCGTACTGCGAGCTTCTCGCGAGGCTCATTGCGCGCTCAAAATCTTCTTCCTTTATACTGTCGAAAAACATTTTTGTCACTTCGGCGGGCGTCCCTCTGCCGTAAATTCTGTCAAGAAAATTCGCGACATAATTCGCGTTGGTAATATACCCGACAGCGAAGAAAAGCAGTAAAACAGGGAGCGTCAGCCGAATCGCCCACACAAGCGTCATGATTCTGCGCGCCTTTTCCGAGCTTGTTGTTTTAGGCTTGAATATATTCAAATCGAACGGGAATTTAAACTTTGATTTTTTACTTGCGTTGTCGTAATATTTTTGCCAAGGCGATTTATACTCTTCGGAACCGCGCGGATTATAATCGCCGAATTCATTGGAGTAGTCGGCGTTTTTCTGCGCTCTCTCCTCGAGCCACAGTGAATAATCGTATTCCTCGCGCAGTGCGTCGTTACTTAGAACGCGGTAAGCCGCGTTGATTTGCTGCATTTTCTCGTGCGCATAATCAACGCACCCCTCGGAAACGTCGGGGTGATATTTTTTCGCCATGTTTTTGTAGGCGTTTTTTATTTCGTCGTCGGAGGCATCGCGGGAAATCCCGAAAAATTCATAATGATTCATAGTAGTAAAAAAAGCGGTCGGGCGTGGAAGCCCGACCCTACGTTTCTTTTAAGTTTAGATTAATCGTCCCACGCTTCGTTCAGCATACTTGTTTTTTGGACAAGCTCGGAAATGTTGTGGGAAACGCGTTCAACGTCCTGCATATAGTTGTTGATGTTCTTGCCGTCCTGAATCATGTTGCTTACGCCGCCCTTCATCTGCTCGACGGACGCCATCAGCTCGTCAACCGTGTTCTTGATTGTTGTGATAATATTTGAAACATTTTCGATTGAGTGATTGATTTGCTTATTGCAGTTATCTGCTTCTTTTACGGATTCCGCGGAGTTGCCCGCAAGACTTCTGACTTCCTCTGCAACAACCGCGAAGCCCTTGCCCATTTCACCCGCGCGCGCCGCTTCAACACTGGCGTTAATCGAAAGTATGTTGATTTGGCGGGCGATATTATTAACGTTCGAGGTCATATCGTTGTAGCTCTTAACGTTGTCGTTAATCATTTCCATAGCCTCGTTAATGTTCACGGAAAGCTCTTCAAGCTTATTCAGCTTTAACGCTGTTTCGCCCATGTTATCCGAGCAGACAATACCTGTTTGGTCGATAGCTTCAGATTCGTTTTTAACAAGCGAAACGTCATGATTGAGGTCGTTTGCAACGATTTTGAGCTCATCGGCAACTGCAGCGAATTCGCCGAGCAGACGGTTGATTTTCTCAGACTGCTTCTTAGCTTTATACGCGCCGTATTCAAGACAGCTGTCCTGTGTCGAGAAGCCTTTAAACACAGCGGTTGCAAGCTCGGTACAGGTTGCAAAGCCGCAGGCGTGACAGTTAAATTCACGGTCAATCTTATTAAATTTGCCGAGTGAATTGAATATTTCGTCAAGCTGCTTGTGAGAAGGGAGCGGTATATTATAAGGTATAGCCTTATAGCCGCGGCAGTAGTCGTTAAGATTCAACGTGCGGCTGAACTTCATGAACAGATTATCCATACCCGCTACTGTCTGACGGTTTTTCCTCTTGACCGTATATTCCTCAACGCCGCGCATAACTTTATCAATTTTGAAAATGCTCGGATGCGAGCCGACGCCGGGTCCCGTACAGCAGCCGTGAGAGCAGGAAAGCACGTCGAAAACTGTCGGCAACGAGCCTGCGCTTTCTTTGGTGTAATCGTCAAGCGTGCGGTAAATCCCGGGAGGGCCCTCTGCGTTAATTACATTAAGCTTGGGCGCGTAGAGCTTGAGGTTGTCCTTCAAGCCGCCGGGACGCGGATAAAAAGCTCCCGCCATGCCTTGAAAGGTATCAAATTCAAACTTACTGCGACCGCTTCTCGCCATGGAAACGTTATTCGTTTCTATGTAATCGCGGAGCTTCCCGAAGGTCACGTTATAATCAGCGAGCCCTGTCTGTACATACTCGTCTTTTTTAGCGATACAAGGGGAGAGGACAGCGATTTTAATGTTCCCGTGCTTCTTCCTAAGGTAAACCGATGTACACATCATCGGGCTGTGTACCGGTGACATATGAGGTATAAGCTGATGTGCGTATCTTTGCACATAGTTCACGATAGCGGCGCAGGGCTGAGAAATGATTTTCTTGTTCGGGTTCTTTTTAACATAAACCAAGTGCGCCCAGGTGCATATATCCGCACCGAAGCTAACGTCGTATATGTATTTTACGCCCTTGTCGCGGAGCCATTGGCAGACGTGCCGCCAGTAGCCGTCGAAAGCAAGCTTAATTGCGGGAGCGACAATAACCGCTACTCCGCTGCCTATGTTACGCATGAAGTCTGCCGTGTCGTCTTCGTAGTCACGCGCGCCGTGAGTACACGCGCGGATACATTCACCGCATTTTATGCACATTTCATGGTTGACATCTATGCCGGTTGAACCATCAGGTCTTATTACGTTCAAGTTAGCGTCACCGACGGGACAAGCTCTGATACAGGAATTGCAGCCTACGCATTTTTCATCAATATACGTAATCATGCGATATACCTCTCAATATAATTATAAAATGTTTTGATATGTTGCCATTGTTTAGTGTACCATATATATGGTGGCTTGTCAATATGAATATAAAAAATAATGTTGAAAGTTGACGAAAATGACGCAATATGCATAAAATTGAACATAACCGGTAAATTGATTACAGTTCTTTTGTGGTTAGAACCACCTCTGCGTATATCGTCGCCACTATTTGGTAGAGCTCGGGCGGAATCATCGCCCCGCTGTTGAGCATGACAAGGAGCGCGGCTGTGCTGTCGTCGCGGTAAATAGGAACGCCGTTCTCGTCGGCGATGTTGACGATTTTCTGCGCTAATTCACCCAAGCCCGACGCGACCACGACCGGCGCGAAGTTCAGCTCGGGGTTGTATTTTAAGGCTACTGCGGCTTTCTGCCCGTAACCGGGCGCTTTATTACGCTGTGACATTAAAGCCCGTCCTCCTCTCAAGTATATTCGGGAAGATTTGCGTTAAATCATGCGGCTTTACGAGCGGTCCTGTTCTGATTTCTCTCGTTGTGTAGCCTGCGCCTGCGATAATTCTGCCGACTTTCCCGAGAAGCGGTACGGATTTATCCGCGAAGCTTTCGGGGTAGAAGAAGGCAAGGTTGACCTCCGTACCGTCCGCGTATAAATCAATCTCGAAACGCCCCGAAGCTTCTACCTCAAACGTCAGAAACAGGTGATACTTGCAGTTCCCGCCCGAAGCCTTCGCCGAGCCGTTTTCCTCGTCGGCGTCAACCCAAAGCTCTCCAAAGGACTTTAAGCCGTCTACGTCAAGCGGTATTATATAATGTGCGAGCGGCGTAAACACGCCCGGCGCGTTAATCAAGCTTTGCAATAGGTTTGAGGCGTTGTAGTTGTTGAGCGTTTTTATAGCGGCGTGGTCGATGTTTTTATCCACGAATTCAATAAGCTGCTTCAGCGTGGATTCCTTTGGGGTGTCGGGAGCTTCCTTGCTCTCTGCGCCCGACGAAAGCGGCGGCTGTGAAGTATCTTCCTTCGGGAGCGGGAGTTCACCCTTATCCACCATGACGTTAATTACGTCGGTGAGGTATTCAAAAAGCGTCTGACGCTCGGGAATATCCGGCATACTGCGGAGAATATCGTTAAGATAAGTGACTAACTTGCTTATATCGTCAAGGCGCGCAAGTTCGGAATCAAGCGCAGTTTTCATTTCGGGATTGACAAGCAAAGATTCAAGCATATTGCGCACGGTATCCATGCCGCTGTCCTTGCCGAGCAGAAAGCTTCTGACTAAGGACGTAAGCTTATCCGCGTCTATGTTTAAGCCCCGCAGGAAAGCCTCGTCGTTTGCCGCCTCGCCGATATAGCGCGCGACTGTGCTTTGCTCTGACTGCTCGCCTATCTTAATCATCGGTGCTTCGGATTGGTTACCCTGCTTTGGAGTGGGCGGAAGCCCTGTTTCCTTGTAAGCCTTAAACGCTTCGTTCGCCTCCTGCATACCGCTTTTGCCGAGAAGCTTTTGTGCAAGCTTGCTGAAAGCGTCGGAAAGCTCTTCTCTCATGCGGAAGCCCGACACCTGCGTCAGAAGCTGTGCGAAATACTCGTTCAAAACTGCTTTGTTAGTGTTATAACGCGAAAGATTATGCACAATCAGTGGAATCAGCACTTGAATCCGCTCGTTGTTGAGCAGGCTTTCGGAGACGTTTTTCGTAAGGAACAGCGTTTCGCTTTTAAGCTGTTCAAAGTTTTCCCGCGCGTCGGGGCTTGCCCAGCGTTCAGCGAGCGTCGCCAAGTCCGCCGAAAGAATCTTATTCGGCGAGAAATAATGCGACAGGAACTTCATATTAGAAGAAAGGGCGTTCAGCACCTCGGTTTGATTGCGCGCGAAGTTAATCGCCTTGAGCATATTGCCGATTGCGCTTTTGAGGTCTTCTGTATTCGGCTTGCTGTCGGCAGTACCTGCGATATGGCGCAGAAGGTCATAAAATTTTTCGTCACCGAACAGCGTCGTGCTCTGCTCCTGCGAAATCAGCTCCGCAACAATGTCGTTCGGGCTGATGAACAAGGAAGCCATCAGCTTTTCGAGCTCACCGTGCAATTCTGTGTAGCCGTTGGACTCGGCGACAGCCAACAAGTCAAGGTTCAGAATCATTTTCAACGATTCCACAGCCATTGTCGGGTCTTTGTTCAGCTTGACCAACATCGGCAGGAAGTCCTTCTGCTCGAGGTGCGTGCCTTTTCTGCCGGCGTCGCGGTCAGTGGTTGAAGCGGTTTCGAGCGGATTCATCAGCTGAATAATATCAAACTGCTCCCCCGCCAAGCCCGCGTGCTTACCCGCGAGGTTGCTCTGTGAGTACTGTTTATTTGATATAGGATTGGAAATTTGTGGGATTACTGCCATGATTTGCCCTCCGATTTTTTTCCTTTAACCCTATATTAACATATTTTTTTCAAATTAGCAAACTTTTTTGCAAAAAACAAACAAAATATTTTTAGATGTTCACAATTTGTTAACAATTGCACCGCAAATCTGTGTTATAATTAATCAGACTTATATTAAAACCATTTTTTTGGTATGTCGATACCGAGAAGGAGAGGGGTAAAAAATGTCAAAGATTGAATCCGGCATGGAGTCTATGATTGATATGTATATCTTCGAGACCAACACTCTGCTTGAACAGCTTGACGAGATTCTGCTTAAAACCGAGGAGGCGCAGACGTTTACGGACGAGGACATTAACGAAATCTTCCGTATAATGCACACTGTCAAGGGTTCGTCCGCTATGATGGGCTTTGATGAATTGCAGTATCTTGCACACAAGGGTGAGGAATTATTCTTCATAATAAGAGAGAAGCCCGGTCAGCTTGATGACGTGAGCTTCATTTATGACCTTGTTTTCCGTATGTCCGACTTGTTTAAGGCGGAGGTAGAACTGATTCAGGGCGAGGAGGAATACGTAGCGACTGACTTCTCGGACGTTATAAAAGACTTGGAAAAAGGCGCGTCAATGCTGACTGACGGAACACCTGCGGCGGCAAGTGCAGAAGTCGGTACATACGCAGATGTGGAAAAAGAAAAAGCCGCCGACTGTTCTGGCGACGGCGTTATGACTGTACGTATTTTCTTCCAGGAAGGTTGCAAAATGGAGAATCTGCGCTCCTTTATGCTGCTTAATAAAATCCGTGAGGAAGCTGATGTTAAAAGCTTCCACCCCGCTGACCTTGAAGGCGACCCGAACGCCAGCGACGTTATTATTGAAGAAGGCTTCACGGTTACTTTTAAAGCCGAGCATGACGAAAACGACTCGATTATAAAGCTTATAGAAAACGCAATAAATGTAGAATCCTACGAGATTATAGACAGCGGCAGTGCTCCGGCAGAAGCGGCGGCGGAACCCGTTGAATCTGAACCTGCTCCGGCAGTCGTTGAAAGCGCGCCCGCGCCCGCGCCTGCACCTGCGGCTTCTGCGCCTCCTCCGCCTGCGCCCGAGCCTGTTGCTGCGCCTGTTCCCGTGCCTGCGGCTAATAATCAGGCGGCACAGCTTAACACAGGTAAGCAGAGCATTATCAGCGTAAATCTTGCGAAGTTAGACCAGCTTCACGATATAGTCGGTGAAATTATTACAACCGAGTCTATGGTTATTTCCAATCCCGAGCTTGAAGGGCTTAAATTGGAAAGCTTCCATAAATCTGCGCGCGAGCTTAAAAAGCTTACGGACGAACTGCAGGACACTGTAATGTCTATCCGCATGGTTCCGCTTGCGGGGCCCTTCCAGAAGATGAACAGAATCGTCCGCGACATGAAAATGAAGCTCGGAAAAGACGCAGAGCTCAAAATCATGGGCGAAGATACCGAGGTTGATAAAACTATTGTTGACAGCCTTAACGACCCGCTTATGCACCTTGTCCGTAACTGCATGGACCACGGGATTGAAACCAGCGTAGAAGACAGGCTCGAAAAAGGCAAGCCCGCAAAAGCTACAGTTACGCTCAACGCGGTCAGCTCGTCGGGAGAAGTAATTATTACCGTCAGTGACGACGGTAAGGGCATTGACTGTGAAAAGGTTCTGCGTAAAGCCGAAGCGAACGGTCTGCTCATGAAGCCGCCCGGCGAATACACCGAGCGCGAGGTTCAGCAGATGATTCTGCTTCCCGGCTTCTCGACTAATGATGTTGTAACAGAGTTCAGCGGAAGAGGTGTCGGTATGGACGTTGTCCGCGATAACATCGAAAAGTGCGGCGGCTCGCTTACAGTTGAAAGCAAGCAGGGCGCAGGGACTACCTTTATTATAAAGATTCCGCTGACGCTCGCGATTATCCAAGGCATGGAAGTTAAGGTAGATACTACCGTATTCGCTATTCCGATTTCTACAATCAGACAAAGCTTTAAAGTCCGTAACGACGAAATAATTCAAGATACTCAGCGGGGTGAAATGATTATGATTCGCGGCGAGTGTTATCCGATTATGCGTCTGCACGAGAAATTCGCGATTCCGAGCGAGATTACCGACTTTGAGGACGGGATTCTTCTGCTTGTCGAAACCGACGGCAAGAGCGTTTGTCTTTTCGCTGATAAATTAATCGGCGAGCAGCAGGTAGTTGTTAAGCCGTTCCCGCCGTACCTCGGCAGATACAATATTAAAGGCGCGGGGCTTTCCGGTTGTACAATTATGGGCGACGGCAGCATATCATTAATTATAGACGTAGCAAATTTAATTGAAGCGTATTAATAAAGTAAGAGGAGGAAAGTATTGTGGCAAACGGAAGTTCATTATTTGCGCAAAACATAAAAACTTCGGATAAAAAAGCAGGCAGGGTAGAAAAAGAAGAGGAAATCACCAAGGCTCTGACCTTTGCTATCGGCGAGCAGGTTTACGGGGTTGAGATTCCGTATGTACTGGAAATTCTCGGCGTACCGAAAATCACGCGTGTCCCCTGTGCGGAGGTGCCTTACTTTATTAAAGGGATTATCAACGTCCGCAGTAAGGTTGTTCCCGTGGTGAATATGCGCTCCTGCTTCGGCAAGGAGGAAATCGAATACAACGAAAAAACCTGTACGATTATTGTCGCGCTTAAAGACATAACCGTCGGGCTGATAGTTGACGAGGTTTTGGAGGTGCTTTCGGTTAAGCAGAAGAACATCGCGAAAACACCCGACTTAAACAACGTAAACGAGAACAAATTCATCGAATATATTCTCGAAATGAGCGACGGAATCAAGCTTATTCTCGACATCAAGAAGATTATATTCGACCATGACCTTATGCTTAGATTGGATTAAGTAAATATTAAGAAAAGAAGGTTTTAGATATGGGACCGATAAAATTATCTGATGCCGATTTCAAGCGGCTGACTGACTTCGTGCTTAAAAAGTACGGTATTAACCTCACGCAGAAGAAGATTCTCGTAGAGGGCAGGCTCGCCAGTACTATAAAGCAGCGCGGCTTTGATTCGTTTACGAGCTTTATCGACATGATTTTCGCTGACAGAAGCGGCACGGAAATGATAAACCTGCTGAACAAGCTGACAACGAATCATACGTATTTTCTGCGTGAGAAGGAGCACTACGATTTCATGAAGGAGGTCGCTCTGCCTTACATAGAAAAAACCAAAAAAGACCATAAGGTGAATGTATGGAGCGCGGCTTGCTCGAGCGGCGAAGAGCCTTACACAAACGTAATGGCTATGCTTGAATACTTCGGGCATAAGTCGGCGGCATGGAAAATTGAACACCTTGCAACCGATATTTCCGAGCGGGTCATGAATAAGGCGAAGGAAGCTATTTATCACGCGGATTCCATGAAAAATCTTCCGGATACCTGGAAGAAGAAGTATTTCACAAAAGCCGAGAACGACTGCTTTAAGGTTTCAAACGAGGTTACAAAAAGAGTTACCTTTAAGACGTTTAACCTTATGGAGCCCGTACCTTTTAAGACAACTCCTTTTGATATAATCTTCTGCAGAAACGTAATGATTTACTTCGAGCATGATACGAAAATCGAGGTTGTAAAGCGGCTTTATGAAGCTCTTGCGCCCGGCGGATACTTGTTTATCGGGCACGCCGAAAGCATTACCCGCGACACAACAAAGTATCAGTTCGTAAAACCCGCGACCTACCGCAGACCCCTGCCCGGTGAAGAAACTAAGAAATAAACAATTGTAGTCGTGAGGTGAAGAAATGGCGAAAAAAATAAGACTGCTTATAGTTGACGACTCAATAATTTTCAGAACAATGCTTACAAAATCGCTGAATGTTTTCAACGAGATTGAGGTTATTGCTTCGGCGGGAGACGCGTTTGAGGCTAAGGAAAAAATCGTTAAGTATAAACCCGATGTTATCACGCTTGACGTTGAAATGCCTAAGATGAACGGCATTGACTTCCTCAAAACGATTCTGCCCGAATTTCCGATTCCGACTGTTGTTGTTACGTCGTCACCCATTAACGCTTTTGAAGCAATTTCGGCGGGCGCGGTTGAGTTCATAAAAAAACCGAATAAGGCTGAAACCGACCTGTTCATAGCGGAGCTTGCGAAAAAGGTAATCATCGCGTCAAATGCAAGAGTGCGCAGAGTTTCCGCGGCATCGCTCAAAACCGCCGCGCCTATTTCTATTGCGTCCATTGCGAGCGGCGTGAACCCTAATAAAATCATCGCTATCGGCGCGTCTACAGGCGGAACCGAGGCGCTCGCGAGCGTGCTTGAAAACCTGCCTAAAACCACGCCCGGGATTATCATAGTTCAGCATATGCCCGCGGGATTTACGAAGATGTACGCCGAGCGGCTGAACCGTGTCTGCAACATGGCGGCGCGCGAGGCGGTGGACGGCGACCGCGTTGAACAAGGCACAATTCTGATTGCGGCGGGTGAATTTCATCTGCGCTTACATAAGGACACGCGCGGTTATTACATATCGAGCAAGCGCGGTGACAAGGTTTCGGGGCATTGCCCGTCGGTTGACGTTATGTTCGACAGCGTGGCTGAGGTTGCGAAAAATAACGCAGTCGGCGCGATTCTCACGGGAATGGGCGCGGACGGCGCGAAGGGTCTGCTGAACATGAGAAAAGCAGGCGCGTTCACAATCGGACAGGATAAAGACACCTGCGTGGTGTACGGTATGCCGATGGTGGCGTTCAACATAGGCGCAGTAGTGAAGCAAGCACCTTTGCAGGCGATTCCTAAGCTCTTAATGGATAATCTAAGATAAAAAAACCCACGAACCGGCGGGAAACCGCCGGTTTAAGATTTTTTAACGGAAAGGAATAATTAATATGGGTTGTATAGTAATTGGGTTTTTAATATTTCTTGCAGTTTGGTTAACAATTGGTCTTGGGGCAACTTTCGGCACTCCGGGTTTAATAATCGGCGGAGCAATTTCATTTGTCACAATAATAGTAAAAATAGGTTATGATTGCGACATTATAGATAAAATACAAAGAAAAAAGACTTTAAATAATTTTCGCAGAGCGGTAAATAGCAAAAACAAAAATAAAATTCCAAAACGAAGTTATTTCTATCGAGATGATATATTAAAGTTTATAGAAGATTTATCAGATGTCGAAAAACTTGCTTTCATAGCTGAAAATTTTATCGATTATAATGAAATCCGTGAAACAGCTTGTGAAAAAATTAAGCACAACTGGGAAGGTTGCAAGTGCAAGCGTTGTAAAAAAGAAGAACATAATTTTGACATCAATTTAGATTATAACATAAATGAATATAATGAAGAAGCACAAGAAGGTAAATATCTTGGAAGATGTGCTCATTGTGGTGCGATTAAAGTTGAACATACTTGGCAAACAGAAGTAACGTGTAGTATTTGTAACGGAAGCGGTCGAATGACTATTAGTCATGGAAATGATACATACATCGACAGCGAGCAATGCTATTGTAATGGAGCCACTGAAACAGAAACGAATTCAAGAATTGAAATATATAGACCCAGATAAACATTTCCTACAAACTTTTGCATTAAATGCTAAACTGTTTGCCATTTAATTTGACTTGAAATTCGAGAAAATTTGTGCTATAATGCATATAATAGACGCAGAAAGCATCGAATTTTCGCGAAAGGACTTTACATATATGAGTACCAAAAAAAGCGCAAATATTGAAATTATGCCTGCTCTTCCTATGCGCGGGCTGGTAGTTTTTCCCGGAATGGTTCTGCATTTTGATGTGGGCAGGGATAAATCTGTTCACGCGCTCAAAACCGCCGCCGCAGGCAACAGGAAAATTTTTCTTGTCGCACAGCGCGACTCGTCAGTCGCTGACCCGCTGTTCGACGAGATTTATAAAATCGGCGTAATCGCTGAAATTCGGCAGATTCTCCGCACGCCCGACAACACCACGCGAGTTTTGGTTGAGGGGCTGTCGAAGGCGAAAATATTGAAATTCCGCGAAACAGAGCCTTTTATAGAGTGTGAAGTCGCGCCGATTGAACCGCGGACACCCGCGCTTTCCGCCGACCAAAGCACCGCGCTCTTGCGCGTGCTGAACGATACCTTCCGCGAATACAGCTCGCTCGCGCCGAAAATGCCGCCCGAGCTTTATGAGAATATTATAACCGAAAAGAATTTATCGCTTTTATTTGATAAAATAGTTTTTAATGTTTATTTGAAGGTTGAGGATAAGCAGAAGCTTCTCGAAACAAGCAGCTTAAAAAGGCGCATAGAAGCACTGATTACGATTCTTGAAAACGAAGCTGACGTCATGGAGCTTGAGCTTGATATTCACGACCGCGTTAAGGATGCGCTCGATAAAAACCAGCGCGAGTATTATTTAAGAGAGCAGATGAGGATTCTTTCAAAACAGCTCGGGCAAGGCGAGGACTTGCAAGAAGAAGCAGACGAATACATAGATGAAATAGAAAAGTTAGGCTTTGAAGCCGATATAGAAGAAAAGCTGATTAAGGAAGCTGAGCGGCTTTACAAGCTTTCGGTTCACTCGCAGGAGGCGGGCGTTGTCCGCAGTTATCTTGACACGGTGCTCGATATGCCGTGGAAAACGCTGACGAAAGATAAAACCGACATAAAAAAAGCGGGCGTTCAGCTTGACAAAGACCATTACGGGCTTCAAAAGGTCAAGGAAAGAATCCTTGAGCTTTTCGCAGTTCGTACTTTAAACCCCGATTTAAAAGGGCAGATTATCTGCCTTGTGGGGCCTCCGGGCGTGGGTAAAACCTCGGTTGGCAAGTCAATCGCGAAGTCGCTCGGACGTAAATACGCGCGCATTTCGCTCGGCGGCGTGCGCGACGAAGCGGAAATCCGCGGACACAGAAAGACTTACATAGGCTCAATGCCGGGGCGAATCGTCAATGCCGTAAAGCAGTCGAAGTCTATGAATCCGCTGATTCTGCTTGACGAAATCGACAAGCTCGGCAGTGACTACAAGGGCGACCCGTCCTCGGCACTTCTCGAAGTGCTTGACGTGGAGCAGAACAGCAATTTTATTGACCACTATCTTGAAATTCCGCTTGATTTAAGCCGTGTGCTTTTTGTGACTACCGCGAATACTACTGATACGATTCCCACGCCGCTGCTTGACCGCATGGAGGTCATTGAGCTTGGAAGCTATACTCGCGAGGAAAAATTTAATATCGCGCGTAAGCACCTGATTCCCAAGCAGCTCAAAAAGCACGGCGAGAAGACTTCGATGCTTAAAATCCGTGACAGCGCGGTTTATTCGGCGATTGATTTTTATACTCGTGAGGCGGGAGTGCGCAAATTAGAGCAACGCATTGCGGCAATTTGCAGAAAAGCGGCGAAGAAGCTTGTTACAGGCGAAGCAGTCGTAACCGTCACCGACAAGAACCTCAAGGAATTCTTAGGCGTGAAAAAATATACGCCCGATATACTTTTAAAACAAGACGAAGTCGGCACGGTGAACGGCTTGGCATGGACTTCGGTGGGCGGCGTGCTTATGCCGCTTGAAGTTGCGGTCATGGAGGGCACGGGCAAAACCGAAATCACGGGCTATCTCGGCGAGGTTATGACCGAGTCGTCGAAAATCGCTGTGAGCCTTGTGCGGGTGCTTGCGCCGCGCTACGGAATCAACCCCGATTTTTACAAGGACTTAGACCTGCACATTCATGCACCTGAGGGCGCAGTTCCGAAAGACGGGCCGTCAGCGGGAATCGCCATGACGACTGCACTTGTGTCGGCGTTGTCGGGGATTGCGGTTCGGCGCGATGTTGCTATGACGGGCGAAATTACCCTTCACGGCAGAGTTCTGCCAATCGGCGGCTTGAAAGAAAAAACAATGGCGGCGTATAAAGCGGGAATCAAAACTGTTATAATCCCCGCCGAAAACGAGCCGGATATTGAAGAGCTTGACGATGTGGTGAAGAACAGTTTGAAATTCGTGATTGCCGAGAATATCAGTACCGTTTTGGAAACTGCGCTCGTGAAAACGAATATTGCACCTTATAAAAAGCCGAAGGAAAACATGAACGCGGAAGTGATTCCGCTCACGGAAAGCAAAAATAAAACAGCGGTTAAAATAGACTGAATTAGTAGGGGGCGCAGTCCACTGCGCCCCTAAAGCTTAAAATATTTATTAAATTACGGGACGCTGAGGACAGCGTCCCCTACTTTTATTGCAAATACCTGTTAATGATTTTAATGAGAAGCTCGTTCAGCTTTTCGACTTCGTAGTCGCCGATTGTCGGCTCAACGTGCCGCCCTGTGCTGATTCCCGAATGTCCTGTTACGAACGTATATGTTCCGCCTGTAACCATTGCTAAAGTCCGCATGAGGAACTCGGTTTCGGTACAGCCGTCGCTCGCAAGCAGAGGAATAATTCTGATTCCTTTTTCAGCCGCTTCCGCCGCAAGGCGGGACATTGCGGGGATTGTCGTTTGGTTGTGGTGCGGGGGCGCGTCAAGGACTATGAACATCAGCTTCACGGAATCCGCGTCCCATTCATGCTCGTGAATTGCGTTTTGAAGTGCCGCGTCTACAGCTTCGGGGCGGTCGCCGCCACCGTCTGCGCTCTGCGCGTTAAGGTTTTTAACCTGCGCGGCTATGTCAGTCGAAAAAGTAAACGGGCGCACAACGTATTCATCGCCTATATCGCGGTAGAAATTAACGCTGAGCCGAATCGGGAGATTCGCGTTATTGCGGCTCACGCTGTTTATAACGTAGTCAAGCTCGGTTTGCAAATAGCGTAGCTCGTCGCCCATTGAGCCTGTTGTATCAATCACAAACATTAAATCTAATGTGAGCTGTGCGGGGCTTTTCGCGCCGTTGAAAACGAAGACAGTTTCGGAAGCGGGGTCAAGCTCGGCGGTTTGCGTTTCGCCGTTGGCTGTTATTGTAAATGACGTTACAGGCGAGTTGAATTCAAGGCTTGGACTGAGCGCGCGGAACACGTAGGCAATACCCTCATGGTTGGTGACTGCTTTGAAGCCGTTAATCTGCACCTCTGCGCCGCGAACAGGCTTATCGTTTTCGTCAACGACCTTAACAATAAATCTTGTTCTTGTGTTCAACTGCCAGCGGTCGGCGTAGCCGCGGAATTCGCTGTTCTGCCCCATTAAGTTCGTCCAGAAATTCCGATTGTCGTTGTCGTTCCACTCGCCTGCCGTGAGCAGTCCTGCTTGCGTATTGCGCGGAGCGATAACGGAATCGACAGCAAACGCGTCACTTTCAACACTGCTCCAAAGCATATCTGCCATAGGCTCGGGAGGAGGGGCACTCATTATTCCCGCATCGTCGCTGTCAAAACCACCGCTGTATGCAGCAGCTTCTTCGCTGTCGGCGCGCGCTACAGCCTCGCGCTCAGTTAAGCCGAACGGAGCTTCAGCGGGTAAAGCTGTGGAAGCGGGTGAGCTGTCGGACGGCGAAGAGCTTTTTGAATCGGAAGAAACGGCAACGTCAGCTGAACCGCTTTCGGTTCGTTCAGGGCTGTCCGCCACTGCCATAGGCGATGAATTGCGCGCGGCAGAATCGCCGCCGTCAGCAAAAGAAGCAGGCTCCATCGAACCCTCGCGTCCTCCCGCTTCTGTGTCGTTAAGCTCAGAATTGCACGCGCCAAGCATTAGCGCAAAAATAAGCAAAGCTATAAGTAATAATTTTCTCGTTTTCATGATTGACTCCTTTCAGAATTGTCTTGTTAATCATAAAACTACGCAGGGAATATAAAGGTTGCAAATTTCTAAAAAATGTGGTAAAATTATGCAAGAGGTGATTTTGAATGTTAGATAAAAGCGTGCCTTACGTGAAGATTTTAATGAAAAGAAGAAGCGGAATTTCCGCGCCTGAAGCTATTCTTCCTGATGGCTTCAAGTTTGTTTTCTTTAAAGCGGGCGACGAAAAATATTGGGCAGAAATAGAAACATCAGTCGCTGAATTCGACAATGAGCAGGACGCGCTCGAGCAATTCCGAGAAGAATTTCTGCCGCATTTGTCCGAGCTTGAAAAGCGTTGTATTTTTATCGAAAACGAAAAAGGTGAAAAAGTAGCGACGGGCATGGCGTGGTGGGGGAACTTCTATCCGCAGGGCGAGAGCTTTCCGTGGCTGCACTGGATTGCAGTCAAACCCGAAGCGCAGGGCTTGGGGCTCGGTAAGGCAATCAGCGCGAAAGCAACGCAGCTGTTAATTGAAAACAGCGGCGAGAAAGAGTTTTATTTAAGCACGCAAACATGGAGCCACAAGGCTGTCGGAATCTACGAAAAGCTCGGCTGGGAAGTTACTTATAAAGAGAATGTTCGACATTATTCAAGAGTTAACTGCGAAAAAGGATTGAAAATTCTGAAGCGAATTAAACGCGCAAGGCGTTGACTTAATTGCAAAAATATGTTAGAATATAGCAGAGGTAAAAACCATGACAGATTATGACATATTCATTTCATACCGCCGTAACGGCGGCGAAACAATGGCGTTGCTTTTACATGACCGCCTAACCGCAAGAGGTTATCGTGTTTTCTTAGACGTTGAAAGCCTTAACGCGGGGAGCTTTAACACAAAACTGCTTGATGTAATTGACGGTTGCAAGGACGTGATTGTAGTGCTTTCCGAAAACAGTCTTGACCGCTGTGTTAATGAAGATGACTGGGTGCGTAATGAAATTTCGCACGCTTTTAAGAAAGAAAAAAACATTATACCTTTTATGCTTCGCGGATTTGCATGGCCCGAAAAGTTAGCTGACGACATCGCGGATTTACCTATGCAAAACGGCATTAATGCAATCAGTAACGAATATTTTGACGCGGCGATTGAACGGCTGACGGAGAAGTTTTTAGTGAGTACACCGCATGATGTCGGATTTACACCTAAAACAAATAAAAATGCATTTGCTTTTAAGATTGTCGTCACAAGCTTGATTTTCATTTTCGCGCTTATAATTGTCATTTTAATTATAGCGGCTGTATTTCTCACTAATAATCCGGATATATTAGACGGGTTAGATGCCGATTCAATAATAGAGCTTTTAAAGGAGAATCAAAGTTATGGACATTAAAGTAAGAAAAGCGACGCCCGAGGACATCGCGAAAATGACGAAGTTGCCGACTTGGGGTTGTGAGGCTTCGGTGTTTGACTGGTTTTACGACAGCGAGGAGCATTGCTACCTGCTTGAGGGCGAGGTTGTCGTTGAGCATGACGGCGGAAGCGCAAGCTTCGGCGCAGGCGACTTTGTGATTTTTCCGCAGGGCATGAAGTGCGTGTGGAAGGTTTCAAAGGCTGTCAGAAAACATTATCAATTTCTGTAGGGGTGCGTGGCATCTTGCGATAACAAGCTGCTGCCTCGACGCACCGCATAAAGGACAATTATGGCTCTAATCATTCCGCTTTGCAGCTCCAGCGGCGGGAACTCGGTTTTCATCGGTTCGAGGCGCGCAGGGGTTTTAATTGACGCGGGGTGCAGTTTTCGGAAGCTGCGCCTTTTCCTTGATTCCTGCGGGACGAGCATTGACGCAGTGAAAGCAGTGTTAATCACGCATGAACACGCCGACCATATCAAAGGCTTATTTCAGCTTACAAAGCATACGGACATACCTGTTTACGCATCAGCCGGGACAGTGCAGAGCCTGCTGACTGAAAACTCTGTTGCTTCCTGCGCGAATTTGTATGAGCTTAGCGAGCTTGCAAGCGCGCCGCTCTACTTTGAAATAAAGGCGTTCAGCACGCCGCACGACAGCGCGGAAAGCGTAGGCTTTACGCTCGAAAAAGATGAGCAGAAAATCGCGTATTGCACGGATTTGGGGATAATTACAAGCGAAGTGCGAGACGCGTTGCGCGGGTGCAATACTGTGTTTTTGGAGTCTAATTACGAGCCGGAGCTATTGCGGAAAAATGCAAAATACCCCGCGTTTTTAAAGCGCAGAATCTCGTCCGATATAGGGCACTTATCAAACAAGGACTGCGCAGAATTTCTCGCCGAGCTTGTAGGGCACGGCACAACGAGAATAATTTTAGGGCATTTAAGCCGCGAAAATAATAAGCCCGAAATCGCTTATGAAAGCGCGCTGACGCGTTTGTCCAAGAGCGGCGCGCTGATAAACAAGGATTACATATTAGAAATCGCACCGGTCGAAACAGAAGGGAGAGTAGTAGCCGTATGAATTTGCATATGAAAAAAGCCCTTGAAGAAGCCTTCAAAGGCATGGAATCGGGGCAGGGAGGTCCGTTCGGGGCGGCGATTGTGCAGGAAAATACAATAATCGCTTGTTCACATAATCAAGTTCTTGCTACCAATGACCCTACCATGCACGCAGAAATTGCGGCGATTAGAATCGCGGCAGATAAGCTCGGGCGTTTTGATTTAAGCGACTGCGAAATTTATTCCACCTGTCAGCCTTGTCCGATGTGCTTGGGCGCGATTTTCTGGGCGAAAATCCCGAAGCTTTATTACGGCTGTAATGAAAACGACGCAGCTGAAATCGGCTTTGATGACGCGTTTATTTATGAAGCAATTCGGGGAGGAATTGAGAGTCAAGATAGGCTAAAAATTGAAATTATCGACCGTGAGGAGTGCCTGAAAGCGTTTAAAGCGTGGGAAGAAAAAGAGGATAAAAGGCAGTATTAAAAACGTACGGGCGGCAATTAATGCCGCCCGTTAATTTTATTCTATGTGCAAGAGATATGATAAAAGCTTATCAAAAGTGCCGTCCTCGAGCGCGTAACTCAGAAAGGTGCTGCTTGCGCTGAGCGTCAGTGTGTCGCCTTGGCGAATGCTTAAAGCTACAGAGTCGCCGTTGTTTAGTATGCTGATGTCTATTGCGCTCAGATAAATCTCAGTATTGCTTGCGAGCTCGCTGTTCATGCTCTTTGACAGCATACTGTAAATTGGTGCAGCTTCATCAAGTGTCCGTTCGTAAAAATCCAAACGCCCTCCGATGCCATCGCCATGTTCATCAAGTGTGTAGCTGTAATTGATGTATACAATTCTGTGTTCCTGCGACAAGAAATGCCCGAGTGCTTCACCGAGCGTATCAAAAATAAGCTCGCTGAACGGACTATCCCAGATAGTATCAGGGGGGAGGTCTCTAACCCATTGAGGTTGAATCCGCGGGATTTCAAGAAGGTTGAATCCGTCGAGATTATCCCATGTGTCTGCGCCGTCCCAGTCTTTATAAGTTTGATAATCGTAGTATTCATAGTAATTCTTAAATTCAAGCATCCACTCATCATGGCTGATTTCGGGAGCCATGTCGTCAATTACCGTCGGCGGTTCGCTTTCGGGCTCGGCGATTGCGTCGGGCGGGGGTGAAGCTTCCATAGGTGCCGCCATATCATATGCGTCGTCTGCCCTTACCACTGCTTCTGCTTCCTCGGCGGTGACGTAGCGTGCGCCCTGCGGAGAATCCGCTAAGCCTGCGTCGTTGTTTGCCGCATTGCTGTTAAACATCGGCGATTCGGCAACCTCTGCCATGATACCGCTATTGCCTGCCGTGCCGCTCTCGGCGGAATCTCTTTGGCTCGCTGTTTCGCCGCCCAATGCCGCCATAGGAGGAGCTCCCGCGTTGTCGTTATTCTCAAAAGAAGGCGCGCCGCGCAGAAGCGCGGGAATGACAACTGCCGCTGCTAAAAGTATGCAGATTCCTGCGGCTGTAGCCGCGAATTGTTTAACGGGGATTCGTTTGATTAAGGGTTTCGGCGCGTCGGGGACGCCGCGCCCTACTTCTTCGCGCATTTTGAGCAGAAGGTTGTTCACGACAGCTTCATCTGCCCTTATTAAATTTAATTCTTCTTTATAAGCATCACGAAATGTCATTGAACTCAACTCCTTCCTTCGCCAAGTCGTCCTTCAACAAGAGCCGCGCTCTGTGAAGCTGTGACTTGACAGTATTTAATGATAAGCCTGTCGCCGCTGAGATTTCGGAAAGCGGCATATCCTCGTAATAAAACAGGTGTATAGCTGTGCGGTATTTTTTCGGCAGCTTCATGACAGCCGAGAGAACAACGCTTTTAGTTTCGATGTTTTTTAAGCTTTTGTCTTCACCTGCGCCCGTGCCGGAAACGCCCGCGCCGGAAACGCCCGCGCCGAAGCCCTCGTCAGTGAACTCCGCGGACGAGCGGCGGCGGTTCCATGAAGATAAAAGTAAGGTTTTTGAAGTGTTTAGGGTAGTTTTGATAAGCCATGCTTTGCGGTGTTCTTCGTCGTTATAGGTTTTTTCCGCTCTTATGTATTTGAGAAAAACATCTTGCGTAATATCATTCGCGTCATGCGAGTTCTTCACGCGGGAAAAAGCCAAACGGTACACCATGTCGGAATACAGGCGCAAAACCTCTTCAAAACTGCCTTTCGTGCACAAAGACAATTCCATTATTTTTGTTCCTTTCGGGTGGGTTTCATAGTGAACACTATGCGGGATTCAAAAAGGTTGCAAAAAGGTTACAAATTTTTTTCTGAAATAAATTTTATCATCTTACGTTCGCTTTCAACAATAGTCTTGAAGGGACAAATGTTGGATAATTTTTCAAATTCTAAGAACTTTTTGCCTGCTTCAACAGTGTTCTTATTAACAAGCAATTCATAAGCATAAAGGAAGCGGGCAAAAAGCAGGTTATCACTTTTGGATTTAATATATTTAACCAAGTCTTCGCTGTAAATCTGCGCAATTAAATCAAGGTTGCAATCGTCCATAATTATGAAGAATAAATAGTCGCACAGCATTGGATTTTTTAAATCGCAGAGCTTATCGCTGTTTTTGTAGCCAATATCAGTTAATTGCCGTGCTTCCTTGAACTTGCCCTCATCTGCCAAGCGTGAATAACAAAACGACAGCAATCCGAAGTAAGCAAGCGGCTTTTCGGCAACTTCTTCCTCTGACGGCGGCTCGAACCATTCGTCGGGCATTTCGTCAAAGCTTGTTCCTGAAAACAATAAGCCGTAAATCCTAAAATAGTCATAAAATGCCTTGCGCGCTTTTTCATCGTTTTTCAATTGCTTGACTGTTTTAAACGGGCTTTGGGGGTGCTTCAGGAGGAAAACGAGAAAAAATATTTCCTTAACCGCGAGTATTATGAAAACTCCTGTCGTCCAAAAGCTTTTCTGTAAAAGCACTGCGAGCGCGACAAAAATCGCCGTAAAAGCAATGAGAATGTACACATAGCCGCATAAGTACAGCCTCGGCGAGATTTTTTCCGACGGAATCGTATAAGCAAGCTCGCTGAACTCAATTGCCGCCGCTTTGCGCCGCTTAAATTTCCCGTTTTCTTTTATGAACAGCGTGCCTAAAACATTCAGATAAATCAGCTCACAGCCGCATAATTTCTGAATAAGCAAATGAATTGCGGCGGTTAAAACAGCCGTGAGCTGCGTACCCCAAAACAGAATAACGAATCCGAAACAAATATATGAAACGACTAAAGTAAACGTGTCGGTTTCGTCTCCGGCATGAGCAAAAAACTGCAACAAAATACCGCATAGTAAAAACAAAAAAAGAAACTTGACAGCCCCTTTTGACCACACAGAATTATTTTCCATTACTTAATTACCTTTCTGAATCAATGAATTGAAATCACTCTTTTTAATTTTTATTAAAAGAAGCAAAATAGCTGCAATCCAAAACACCCAAGCACATATATAAGATAACGCTCCGGTAGTATAACTTACAATACAATTATTCACACCATGCACAAGTATGCACATAGTTAAATTTTTAGTGTAAAAATAATAAGCCGCCGTCCATATACCCATGACAAACACTATCCAGTATCCCCTATCAAAAAACTCCGGCAGTCCTATATCAATAAAACGAAAATACTGTATCCATGACGGTATATGGACGATGAAAAAGAATGTTGCCGAGATTAAAACTGCATAAATAAACGAACGCTTGCCGGAAACAAATTTGCACATTTTATTGAAAATAAATCCCCGAAAAACTAATTCTTCCATAACTCCGATTAAAAGAAAATTATTGATTATAGGAATAATAAAAATCTGCGGACTTACCCAAACATTATATGTGGACTTGATTGAAAAAATATTTATTGCAATCGGTATCAGCAAATAAAGCAAACAGAAAACCCCGAAGACTGCGGTTTCTTTATTCCAAGTAAATCCCGCTTCTTTAAAGGTATGCTTAAACGCAAATCTGATAAATAAAACAAATAAAACCGTAAAAAATAAATAATCGTAGTTGACAAAATGTAAAAACAGCGGAAAAGGTGAAAACAGCTTTCTTGCAAGTAAATACCAAAGCGGGTCAAAATTAGTGCAAAAGAAAAACGTAATCAGCGCGGCGGCTATTAAAATCTGTATAATATCCCTGCGTTTTTCAGAAATCATCGCGCGCTACTACCTTTCCGTCAATCACAACAAGCTTCGGGTCTTTCATAAAGTCATAGAATCTGCCTTCAAAAAGCACAAAATCCGCGTCCTTACCGACCTCGATACTGCCCACGCGGTCGTCGATTCTGCATATTTTTGCGGCGTTAATCGTAATTGCGCGTAAGGCTTCCTCCACGGGCAGTCCGCCTTTGATTGCAAGCCCCGCTGTGAGCGTCAGATATTGAATCGGCGTGACAGGGTGGTCGGTGCAGAGCGCAATGCTAACGCCCGCCGCGTGAAGCTTAGCCGCAGTGTCAATCCGCAAATTCACGAGCTCAGGCTTGCTCCGCTCGCAGATAATCGGACCGACTATGCAGGAGGTTCCTTCTTCCTTTAATTCCTCGGTAATAATTCCGCCCTCGGTTGCGTGGACAATCACGTAACCGAAGTTAAATTCCTTCGCGAGGCGAATCGCCGTGAAAATATCATCGGCACGGTGACAGTGAATATGCGCGTTTATTTCGCCGCGAAGCAGCGGCAAAAGTGCTTCGTTTTTAATGTCGTATTCGGGAAGGTCGGTTTCAGATTCGGTGTCTTTTGCACTTTCGTGCTTTTCAACCTGCTCAAGATAACGCTTCGCTTTGTACAACTGCTCACGGATTATCGCCGCGACAGCCATGCGGGTAGTCGGCGTTTCGTCGCGGTCATTGTAGCAGGTTTTCGGGTTTTCGCCGAGCGCGAACTTCAAAGCCATCGGCGACTTCACGATTAATTTGTCGATTTGCTTAGCTCCTCGCGTTTTCATAACAAGCAGCTCGCCGCCCATAGGATTCGCACTGCCTACGCCTGTAACAACGCAGGTTACGCCTGCTTTCGCGGCTTCTTCAAAAGAAAAGTCGCGCGGGTTAATCATATCAATCGCGCGCAAATGCGGCATTGACGGGTCGGTAATTTCGTTCGCATCCGTACCCTCAAAGCCGAGCCCGTTCTCGAAAACGCCTAAGTGACTGTGCGCATCAATGAAGCCCGGGCAGAGCGTTAAGCCGCCGGCGTCGATGTCATTTTCACTTAACGGTGCGTCGGGGACGCCGCACCCTACGGTTGTGATTTTGCCGTCAATAAATTCAACGTAGCCGTTTTCAATGTCGGCTTCGCTCATAGTTTTAATTCTTGCATTATAGATAACCATTCGTTTTCTCCTTTGATTGTGTAATCCGCAATTTCTCTGTAATGCGGCAAGCGCAAGTTATAAAGCGCGAGCAATTCTTCTTTAGTTTTGCTGACGGCGAGCGGGCGTATTTGTGAACTGTCGCCCTTGATTCGCTCGTAGCAGACCTCAAAATCCGTGTCAATAAAAACGACAACTGCGTTCTCTTTTGCATATTTCGCGGTTTCGGGGTTTGTCAGCGCGCCGCCGCCGAGGGAAACGAGCGGAGCGTTAACTTCCTTCAAAGTAGAAAGCTCAAGCTCACGAAAATACTGCTCGCCATGCTCTGCGAAAATCTGCGGAATATCACCGATAAACTCGTCAAGGTCAACGTAATCGAGCCCCGACCTCCGCGCTAAATGCGACTTCCCGCAGCCCATGAAGCCGTATAGGTAAATAGGTTTAATCATAGAAAATTCTCCCTTATTAGTTAAAACTTAACATAAAAAATCTGTTTTGTCAAGTTGACAATAAAAGTAAATCATGTTAAAATTAAAGAAAGAAATTCGGAGGTAAAAATGAAAAAAACTGCTAAAAAGACAATTCTGTTCCTGCTTTTGATTTGCGCAATGCTTACATATCTACCGATTATATCGGCGGCTTCGGCGGCAGAATGGGACGGTAAAGCCCCGCTTGAACAAGGTTCTTCGTATATTATCAGCTCAGAGGTCTGGCTTCGTGAGAACGCGACAATCCCCGAAGGCGCAGTCGTTACGATTACAGACGGCGGGAGCTTGCTGCTTTCGCGGGAGATGAAGCTGACCGTGCGCGGGACTTTGATTATCAGACCCGGCGGCACTCTTGAAATCAGAAAAGCTGAAATAAATATACGCGGCACGGGGTTGATTGTGGCTTCCGGCAAGGTTCTGCATTATATGGAAAATACCGTTAACGTGATTAGCGGAAGCCTAAACATTCGCGATGACGGCGAATATATATGCTCAGGGGATTTGCTTGTATACGCTGACGGCGAGGTTGTTACTGCGGGGAAATTAACGCTGACACCGAACAATCAAACGATTGTAACAGGCGCAGTTGAAATTGCTAAAGGCGGCATTTTGGAAGCCGCCGGCACGTTCACCGTGACTCCGAGCGGCAGAGTAATTAATAACGGGCTGTTTACGATTTACAGAGACGGGGAGCTCACGAACAGCGGCATTTTCACTATTAATGAAGGCGCAGACTTAAAAAAATTCGGCACGCACAGAAACACGTTAGGCAGTGTTTTCATCGACAGAAACCGTTACGACGCGCTCGGCAGGAGAATTCAGCCTGAAAAAATGACCGCCGCTCTGCTCACGGACGAGCCGCGCGTTGAGCTTCTCGGGATTGACGTTTCGCACTGGCAGTATTCAATTGACTGGGAGCGGGTCGCGGCGAGCGGGGTTGAATTCGCGATTATCCGCGCCGCACGCGGGTTTCACAGTGCCGAGTTCCCGATGATAGAAGACGTGCGCTTCCGCGAAAATATCGAAGGCGCGTTAGAAAATAACATCGACGTCGGAGTTTATTTTTACAGCTATGCGCGGAGCGTTGAGGAAGCGAAGAAAGAAGCTGAGTTTTACGTCAGCGTCATTCAAGGCTACGAGCTTACATATCCCGTCGTTTTCGATATTGAAGAGCCGTATCATGAGAAAATGAGCGCGGATTTAATAACCGCGATTACCGAAGCGTTTTTCGATGTGCTTATAGAAAACGGCTATTACCCGATGCTTTATTCAAACAAGAACTTTCTTGTGAACGTCTTTGACGAGCGGATTCCCGGGACGTATGCAGTTTGGCTGGCGCAGTGGACTGCCGCGCCTACATACGAGGGTGAATTTCAGATTTGGCAGTATACCGCGAAAGGGCGCGTCCCCGGTATAAACGGCGATGTAGACTTAAATATTTCCTACATAGATTTTCCCGAGGTTTTAAGGCGGCATAAGTTGAATCGGCTATAAATAAAAGGCTCTGCGGATTTCGCAGAGCCTTAATTATTTTACACGCTTGAGCCCTTACTCACAAACACGGGGTAATCCTCAGTCCCGAAAAGGCTTCTGTACCCGCCGACGTTTACGTTCTTGTCGGAAATAACGTAGTTCAGCTCGCACTTGTCGCCCACGATAGTATCCTGCATGAGAATGCAGTTTTTCACCATTGCGCCCTTGCCGATTTTCGTACCTCTGAACAGCACGCAGTTTTCAACCTTGCCTTCAATTACGCAGCCGTCTGCAACAAGCGAGTTGGTAACCTCAGACTCAAGCCCGTACATAGCGGGCGCGTCGTCGCGAACCTTGGTGTAAATCGGTCTGCGTCTCGGGAAAAGCACCTGCCGTCTTTCGTAGTTCATCAGTGCCATGTTCGCGGAGAAGTAGTTTAAAACGCTGTCTACCTGCTCGTAATAGCCGTTGTATTTATAACCGTAGACTTTAAGCTCAGTGTGCATTTTTTGAATAACATCAATCTCAAAGCTGTAAAGATTACGCGAAGCAGTTTCGGTTATAAGCTCTAAAAGTAGTTCGCGCTTTAAGATATACATATTCATGCTCGTGTTGAATTCGCCCTCTTTATCGGGATAAATCAGCACGTCGTTGATTTTGCCGTCCGCGTCTACGCCGAGCGCGGTACGAGTAAGCATTTCGCCTGCTTTATAGCTTCCGCTTCCGTAAACTATGGTTATATCGGCTTCTTTTTCGATATGATACTCGATAATATGGTTATAATCCATGTTTACAATCACGTTGCAGTCGGTCATAAGTACATAATCCGCATTGCAGTTGGTGATATAATTCGCGACGCTGTGCATTGCTTCCATTCTGCCTCTGTACAGTCCGCGGCGGCGTTCATGCCCGTAGGGCGGCAGAAGCTGAAGCCCGCCTGTTTTACGGCTTAAATCCCATTCGCCGCCGGTACCGAGATGGTCAAGCAGAGACTGGTAATTTCCTTTTGTGATTACACCGACGTTGGTTATGCCGGAGTTTACCATATTAGAAAGCGGGAAGTCAATCATTCTGTAGCGCGCCCCGAAAGGCACGCTTCCCATTGTGCGCATTTTTGTAAGGTCGGGAATTGTTTCATCGTGCAGATTCGCGAAGATGAGCCCGAGCATATTAGCTGACATTATAGACATATTAAAATTCTCCTCGTATGTTAATTCATTGTAGGGAACGCATTTATGCGTTCCGGTAAAAATGCGGTTCTCTGACGGAACGGATTAATCCGTTCCCTACAGGTTCTCTGAAATCATCGCTTTGGGTGCTACCTTCGCGTTTGGCGAAACGCTGACATTATGCCCGATGACCGCGACCCCCCAGTTGTCCTTGTCTTCGTAAGCCTCGGGGCGCGCGCCCACCTGCGTGTTCTCGCTTATGACGCAGTCCTCGCCGATAATGGCGTATTCAATCACTGCGCCGCTCTTGATTACAGTGTTGTTCATGATGATACTGTCGCGGACTGTCGCGCCTTTTTCGATTTTCGCGCCCGCGAACAGAATCGAGAAGTCAACCTCGCCCTCAATGTTGCAGCCCTCTGCAATCATCGAGTTCTCAATGAAGCAGTTATCGCCAGCATAATGCGGCGGCATAACGGGGTTGCGCGAATAAATGCACCAGTTCGGGTCGTGCAGGTCAAGCGGAACATTGGGGTTAAGCAAGTCCATGTTCGCTTCCCAAAGGCTGTCGATAGTTCCGACGTCCTTCCAATAGCCGTCAAAGTGATAAGCTACCATTTTACAGCCGTCTTTAAGCATATTCGGAATAATATTTCCGCCGAAGTCTTTCTTTTCGTCTTTGTTGTTTTCGTTGGCAATGAGATATTCTCTCAAAATCTTCCATGAGTAAATATAAACGCCCATTGACGCTAAGTTCGACTTAGGCTCTGCGGGCTTCTCCGCGAACTCGGTAATTACACCGTTTTCGTCTGCCGTCATGATTCCGAAGCGCGAAGCCTCGTCCCACGGAACCTCAAGCACAGCAATCGTTGCGTCGGCGTTCTGCTTTTTATGATAGTCGAGCATTTTTGAATAATCCATCTTATAAATATGGTCGCCCGCTAAAATCGCCACATAATCGGGCTGATAGCGGTCTATGAAGCTGATGTTCTGATAAATAGCGTTCGCTGTGCCTGTGTACCAGCTTTTGCCGCCCGAGCTTTCGTAAGGCGCGAGCGCGTGAACGCCGCCGTGGATTCTGTCGAGTCCCCACGGGTGTCCGTTGCCTATGTACTCGTTTAAAACGAGCGGCAGGTATTGAGTGAGAATTCCAACGGTGTCAAAACCGGAATTCACGCAGTTCGACAGGGGAAAGTCAATCAAACGATACTTTCCGCCGTAAGGCACTGCGGGCTTCGCCATGTCCTGCGTTAAGGCGTACAATCTGCTGCCTTGTCCTCCTGCTAAAATCATCGCGACACATTCTTTTTTTACGTGATACATACGTTACCTCTTTCTTGGTCGCGCAATGCGCGCCCCTACAGTATTATTATTGCGCTTAAATGCGTTATTATTTCTTTTTTGAGCTTTTGAAGAACATGGCAGACATTGGCTCGATTTTCACTGTTAACGAGTAATGCTCGCCGTGCAGGGATTCACCGGTTACAAGCTTGGCTTTCTGTCTGCGGTTTACAGGCTTTCCGACAGTGTTGAACACCTCGCTGTAGAAACCCTCGTCGGGGACTCCGAAGGTGTACTGCTCGTGCGCTCTCGGCTGGAAGTTACAGACTGCTATAAGCTCGCCGCCGTCTTTATTGATTCTGCGGAAGACAATGACCGAATTTGCATTATCGTCGCTGACTATCCACTTAAAACCTGTCCAGTCGTAGTCGTTTTCCCAGAGCTCGCTGCTCTTTAAATAGAAGTTGTTGAGAGCCTTTACGTACTCAGAAAAAGCCTTGTGCTCGGGGAAGTCAAGCACGTCCCAGTCGAGCCCGCTTTTGTAGTTCCACTCCTTGAACTGCGCGAATTCCTGCCCCATGAACATCAGCTTTTTGCCGGGGTGCGCCGCCATGTACGCAAGGAAAGTCTTCAGTGAATCAAGCCGCAGCTCCCGCGGGCCGCTCATCTTGTCTAACATCGAGCATTTCCCGTGAACTACCTCGTCGTGTGAAATCGGCAGTATATAATTCTCGGAAAAAGCGTAGTAGAACGAGAAGGTCAGCAGATTATGATTATAAGGTCTCGCCTCGGGGACGAGCGACATATAATCAAGCATATCGTTCATCCAGCCCATGTTCCACTTGAAGTTGAAGCCGAGTCCGCCGTCATGAGGCGGCTTCGTCACCATAGGCCAGGCAGTCGATTCCTCCGCTATCATAAGTACTTCGGGGAACTCCTGGAACAGCAGGGCATTGAGCTTTTGCAAAAACGCAATCGCTTCAAGGTTGTGGTTATCACCCCTATGGTTCGGTCGCCACTCCTTGCGGTCGTAATCAAGGTAAAGCATGGAAGCCACAGCGTCAACGCGAAGCCCGTCTATGTGATATTCGCGAAGCCAGTAAGCTGCGTTTGAAATTAAAAAGCTGACAACTTCATTCTTGCCCCAGTCGAAAATGCGCGTACCCCAGTTGGCGTGCTCGCGTTTGAGCGGGTCGCCGTATTCGTAGCAACACTCGCCGTCGAACTCGAACAGCCCTGCCGCGTCCTTTGGGAAGTGCGCGGGAACCCAGTCTAAAATTACGCCGATGTCGTGCTGGTGGCAGTAGTCGATAAACTGCATAAAGTCATGCGGTGTGCCGAAGCGCGAGGTCGGCGCGAAGTATCCGATACCCTGATAGCCCCACGAGCCGTCGAAGGGGAATTCCGCAATCGGCATCATTTCGATATGGGTATAGCCCATTTTTTTAACGTAGGGAATCAGCTCGTTCGCGAGCTCCATGTAGTTGAAAAACTCGCTATCGTCCCTCATTCTGCGCCACGAGCTGAGGTGAACCTCGTAAATATTCATCGGTGCGGTATAAGCGTCGCGGACTTTTTTCTTGTCGTTCCAAGCCTTGTCTTTCCACTTATAGCCGCTGATGTCGTAAATTTTTGTAGCGGTGTCGGGGCGGGTTTCCATATGGAAGCCGTAGGGGTCAGACTTGAGCTTGAGCTGTCCGCGCTCGGTGCGAACCGCGTATTTATAGGAATCGTATATTTTTATACCGGGAATATAAAGCTCCCAAATGCCGTCTTCTGTGATTTTCCCCATAGGGTTTATTTCGGCGTCCCAGTGGTTGAAGTCGCCCACAACCGAAACACCTGCGGCCTTCGGCGCCCAGACACGGAAAATAACGCCGTCATCTTTAAAGTGCGAGCCGAAGAACTCGTATCCGTAAGTAAGGCTCCCCTCTCTGAACAGATGCAGGGGGATTTCGTAGTCTTTATGCGTTTTTTTAGGCATATGGAACCTCCAACAGGAATTATTTTACAGATTAAAGATAATTATATCATAGTGCTTTTCAAAAAACAAGTACTTGTTGTAAAATATTACAAATCAGATAAATACGAACAGTCCGATTTGTGCAACATGACTAATTATGGTTTCGGCTTTATTACAGAAAACTCACAAAATCGAATTAAATCAATCATTTCATGAATTGTATGCAGTCTTTTGGGTGAAACGATTCCGGAAGTGAATCCGTCTACGCCGTGAATGTCGCCGCCGCCGACTTTCTTCAGGTTGTACATCTTTGCATAAGTCTCGGCGCGCGAATTATGCTCGTCGCCGTTGTGGACGTTGTAAACCTCGACGGCGTCTGTTAAATCGGGGAGCAGGCGGAACATTTCTATGTACGGCGCTTCTCTGAAGGGGTGCGCGTGGACTATTAATGCGCCCGCTCTCTTAAAGCAGACGAGCGCACTTTTAAGGTCTAAGCTTGGAATCTGCGGGTTTTGAAGCAGCCAGCTTTTATCAAGCCCGTAAATAAGAAACTCCGTAGCGTGAAAGCCGTATTCAAAGCCGAAAAAAACATCGAGCCCAATTTCCTCCCCGCGCTGCTTCGCGTCCTCGTAGCCTGCACAGAACTGCTCAATTGCTGTCGTCCACGGCTGCTTGAAGTCTATTGCTGTGTTTCCGCCGTCGAAGTGGTCAGTTACCACCATGCCGGTGTAACCGATACTTTTAAAATAATCAGCCATATCCGCGCCCGTGCTTCTTCCGCAGGCACTGCCTTGGCTTGTGTGGACGTGCATTTCGTACTTCCATGTTCTCATGATAAATTCTCCGCTTTCATTTATTTCTGAAACTATTATAACATATACTTGCTTTTAAAGCAAATCTGTGTTATACTTATTTGGAATATAAATTTGACAAGAGGAGAAGCAAAATTATGGCTGTTGTAAAAGAAAACTGGGGCTCGTATAACGGATACGCGGTTCATTTGTTTACGTTAAAAAATAACGATTTGACTGTTCGGCTGACAAGCTTCGGCGCGGCATTAGTCGGAATCGACGCTCCCGACAAGAACGGAGAGCTTGCCGATGTAGTTCTCGGCTACGATAATCTTGACGGCTACATTAACGGCGGGTCTTTTCAAGGCGCGGTTGTCGGGCGTTACGCGAACAGAATAGGCGGCGCGGCGTTTAAGCTTGACGAGCAGGAATATCAGCTTGCAAAAAACGACGGCGATAACTGTCTGCACGGCGGCAGCTACGGCTTTAACCGCCGCGTGTGGGAATATAAGCTCAACGATAAGGAAAACAGCGTGACCTTTACTTACCGCAGTCCCGATGGCGAGGAGGGCTTTCCGTCGGCTTTGAACGTAAGTGTGAAATATACACTTACCGACAAAAATAAACTTAAAATTAAGTACGAAGCATCGGCTGACGGCGATACTATTTTCAACCCGACGAATCATGCTTATTTTAATCTCGGCGGAAAAGGAACCGTACTCGACACAGTTTTGCAAATAAAAGCACTGAATTACACACCTTTTGACGAGTTCAACATACCGACAGGTGAAATCGAGAGCGTTCCCGAAACGCCGTTTAATTTCCTCAAGCCTAAGAAAATCGGCGCGTATATAAAAGAAGGTAAAATCGCAGGCTACGACCATAATTTCCTGCTCGGTGAATTCGGCGAAATGAAGAAAGCCGCAGTCGCGCATGAGCCCGAAAGCGGGCGGATAATGGCGGTTTACACCGATATGCCCGCGATACAGTTTTATACGGCGAACGGGCTTTCGGAAAAAGGAAAAGGCGGCGTTCATTTCGGCAAGCAGGACGCTTTCTGCCTTGAAACGCAGTTCACGCCGAATACGCCTAATCTACCGAACTTCCCGTCCTGCAAGCTTAAAAAGGGCAAAAAGTTCAAGTCCGTAACGATTTACGCGTTTGGGGTTAAATAGAAAGGAATCATCATGGAAGCTCGCATAATTGAAATCACGTCAAGCCGCAACAGCAACATAAAAATCGGCGCAATCCCCGGGCATTTTATCACGGGGCACTCGCACGTAAATTATTACGTAGATATGCACAGTCTCAAAAGGCAGTTCAAAACCTCTAAGGAAGCGGCGAGAGTTTTCGCAGCCGATTTCGCGAATACTCCTGTTGATACTATAATCTGCCTTGAGGGAACGCAGGTCATAGGCGCGTTTTTAGCGGAAAGCTTGTCGGAAGACTTCCCGCACTCAGTTAATTCCGGAGCAGATATAAACGTAATCACGCCGGAAATGAATTCAAATAAGCAGATGATTTTCCGCGACGATTCGCAGAGCGTGATTTGGAATAAGAACGTGTTGGTGCTGATTTCATCAGCTTCTACAGGCAGAACGGTTGAGGCCTGCCTTGAATGTCTGACCTATTACAGCGGGAATTTAGCAGGCGTGGCGGCGTTGTTCAGCGCGGTTGAGGAGCTTGGGAAAATACCTGTAAGCGCGGTTTTTTACAAGGATGATTTGCCGAAATACGAGAGCTTTACGCTGTCAGAATGTCCGATGTGCCGCGATAAAGTGAAGGTTGACGCGATGATTAATGACCACGGATATTCAAAAGTTTAGGAACTGAAATTAATATGTTTGAATTATTATGTACAGAAAATAGCGGATTGCGCGGTGCGCGTAGAGGGCGTTTAACTACCGTTCACGGCACAGTTGAAACGCCTTTCTTCATGAACGTCGCGACTTCTGCCGCGGTTAAAGGCGGGGTTTCCGCGCTTGACTTGGCAGAAGTGAAATGCCCTGTAATGCTTTGCAATACGTATCATTTGCACATTCGCCCGTCGGATACGATTATCCGCGGACTCGGCGGGCTTCACGCTTTTACGGGCTGGAAAAAGCCGTTGCTGACCGATTCGGGTGGATTTCAAGTCTTCTCGCTTGCAAAGCTGCGAAGAATTAAAGAAGAAGGCGTTTATTTTTCCTCGCACGTTGACGGTAAAAAAATCTTCATGGGACCCGAGGAAAGTATGCAGATTCAGTCGAATTTGGGTTCTACGATTGCTATGGCGTTTGACGAGTGCGTGGAGAATCCCGCGCCTTATGAATATGTGAAAAAGTCTGCAGAAATGACAACCCGCTGGCTTGTGCGGTGCAAAAATGAGCTTGAGCGGCTTAATGCACTTGACTGCACCTTGAATAAAAACCAGCTTCTTTTCGGCATAAATCAAGGCGGAGTTTTCAAAGACCTGCGAATTGAGCACATGAAAAATATTACCGAGCTTGACCTGCCGGGCTACGCTGTGGGCGGGCTTGCGGTCGGCGAAGCAACTGAGGTAATGTACGAGGTTTTGGATTATATCGTGCAGGAAATGCCGCATGAAAAGCCGCGGTATTTAATGGGCGTCGGGACGCCGAGCAACTTGATTGAAGCTGTCGCGCGCGGAATAGATATGTTCGACTGCGTAATGCCGTCGCGCAACGCCCGTCACGGCACGGTTTTCACCTGGCAGGGGATTATGCGGCTGATGAACGAGCGGTATATCACGGACAACGAGCCGATTGACCCCGAATGTGACTGCCCTGTTTGCCGTAATTTTTCGCGGGCTTATATTCGGCACTTGTTCAAGGCGGACGAGCAGCTTGCGGGGCGGCTCGGAGTCTTGCATAATCTTTATTTTTACAACACGCTGATGGAGAGAATCAGAGAGGCGTTAGACAGCGGATTATTTATGCAATTCCGTGCAAAATATTCGCCGCTTTTGGCGCAGAAAAGGGCTTAAAAAATGTTTATAATTCAAATAGTTCTGCTCGCTTTCGGGCTTTCGGCGGACGCGTTCGCGGTTTCAATCACGAACGGTATGTCGCTGAAAAAGCCGTGCAAAAAGCAAGCGTTAAAAATAGCGTTCATGTTCGGGCTTTTTCAAGCGTTGATGCCGCTTCTCGGCTTCTTGCTCGGCATGGTTTTCGTGGAATTCATCGACAGCTTCGCGCACTATATTGCGTTTGTAATTCTTGCTTTTATCGGCGGCAGAATGATTTACGAAGCGCAGAAGGACAAAAAGAACAGTGCAGTTGATAACATTCCCGAAAATTTATCGCTGAAAGTTTTATTAATGCAAGCGGTTGCGACCAGTATCGATGCGCTTGTGGCAGGTGTCAGCTTTATTGCGATGGGGGTACGCGGCGGGTGGATTTTCCCTGCGATTGCCTTAATCGGCGTGATTACGTTTGTTATGAGCTTTGTCGGTGTCGGGCTCGGGGTGAAAGTCGGCGGCTTGATGGGCGCGTTCGCGGCGAAGGTTGCAGGCGGCTTGGTGCTGATTGCGATAGGCGCGAAGGTGCTTTTAGAAGGCTTGCTGACGTAAATTCGGCACGATTTGACTTTGAAAAGAATTTGTGATATACTTATATATTATGGTTAAAACGAGGAAAAATCATGGAGCTTTTAAATATAGGCTACGGAAACGCTATTAATCCGCACAGAGTCGTCGCCGCTGTCAGCGCGGATTCCGCGCCTGCAAAGCGTATGGTGAGCGTGGCGCGCGAGAAAAACGCAGTCGTGGACGCTTCCTGCGGCAAGAAAACTCGCACGGTTTTTATCATGGACAGCGGGCATATAATTCTGTCGGCGAAGAATATAAAAGGCTTTACAGGAATCGCAGGAATCGAAAGTTCGGAGGAAGATGAAAATGATGATGAATAAAGGCTTGCTGATAGTGGTTTCAGCACCTGCGGGCTGCGGGAAGGATACGATTTTAGAAAGTGCTTTTAAAGCTTGCAATAATCTGCACTATTCTGTTTCTGCGACTACGCGCGCGCCGCGCGAGGGCGAGGGAAACGGCGTGCATTATTTCTTCAAAACGAGAGAAGAATTCACGCAGATGATTGAGAATAACGAGCTTCTTGAACACACCGAATACGCGGGAAACCTTTACGGAACGCCGCGCGAATACATACCGAAAATGCTTGAAGCGGGCAAGAATGTCGTGCTGAAAATTGAGGTCGAGGGTGCGGCAAACATAAGAAAATTATTCCCTGATTGTGTGCTTGTTTTCATTCTGCCGCCGTCGTTTGACGAGCTTGAACGCAGACTTCGCAAGCGCGGAACAGAAACAGAAGAAACTATAAAAAAGCGCGTGGGCATTGCGAAAATCGAGATGTCCTTTGTGAAAAATTACGACTATGTTATTATAAATGCAAACCTCGAGGACGCGGTGAAGGATTTCACTTCGGTGGTGCGGGCGGAAGGACTTTCAACCAAGCACGGAATCCCGGTAATTAACTGATGATAAAGGCAGAATTAACGGGGCTTATTGCGCAGATTGCTGTTGAAAAAACGCTCTTTTCTTTCGATATGCTTTTCGATTATTTAGTGCCTTTTGACTTAGCGGAAAAGGCGGCGGCAGGGAAGCGCGTGATTGTGGATTTCGGGCGCGGCGTCTCGGGAAAAAAGCGGCAGGGAATGATTTTTTCGGTGCGCGAGGACGCTTACGAGCCCGCGAAAACAAAAAAAATCAGTGCAGTTATTGACGAAGAACCCTTGCTTTCGGGCGAGATGCTACGGCTTGTCGCGTGGCTGAAAGAGAATACCTTCTGCACTTACTTCGACGCGGTGAAAACTGTGATTCCTGCAGGGCTCGGCGTGAAATTATCTGATGATGACGATTCAATAAAAGCACGTTATAAAGGCGATGTTACGAAAATAGTTTCGGTTGCAAGCGGATTTGATTTTGAAAGCTTCGCGCCTACTCCCAAGCAGAAAGCTGTAATCGAAATGCTTGAAGAATATGAATCTGCCTGCGTAAAAGAAATCTGCGCAGTAGCAAGTGTTACGTCGGCGGTAGTTACAAATCTGATTAAAAAAGGCGCGCTTGAAGCGCGGGAGGACGCGCGTTCACGCGCGCTCAGCAAAGACTTTGAGGTTACTGCGAGCCTTGACGATATAGTTTTTTCAGCGGCACAGCAAGAGGTTTTCGACGGCTTAAAAACTCTCGCGGACAGTGGTGAAGCAAAATGCGCCTTACTGCGCGGGATTACAGGAAGCGGAAAAACCTCGGTATTTATCAAGCTGATTGAACATACTTTAAATAGAGGCAAAACTGCGGTTATGCTCGTGCCTGAAATCGCGCTGACGCCGCAGATGACGGGGCATTTCAAGAGCCTTTTCGGGAACAGAGTAGCAATTATTCACTCAGGGCTGTCGCTCGGTCAGCGGGCGGACGAGTACAAGCGCATTAAAAGCGGCGAAGCAGGCATAATAGTAGGCACAAGGAGCGCGGTTTTCGCGCCGCTCGAAAATATAGGAATCATCGTAATCGACGAGGAGGGCGAGCACAGCTACAAGAGCGACCGCTCACCGCGTTATCACGCTCGAAATGTAGCTAAACAGCGGGCTTTTCACCATAATGCACTTCTGCTTTTAGCGTCGGCGACACCCTCAATTGAGAGCTATCATTTTGCCAAAATGAATCGTTATTCGCTCTTTGAATTAAACGAGAGATACAGTAAAGCAATTCTTCCCGATGTTTACATCGTTGATATGAAAATCGAATATGAAAACGGCAATCGCTCGAATTTCAGCAATGTTTTGCTTGATGAAATTGCCGAGAATTTAGCGCGCGGTGAGCAGAGCTTAATCCTGCTCAATCGGCGCGGTTATCACACTTACGCAAGGTGCATAAGGTGCGGGACGGCGGTAAATTGCCCCGTGTGCTTAGTGCCGCTGACGTATCATAAAAAGGGCAATAAAATTCAATGCCATTATTGCAATTTCAGCGCGCAAATGCCCGATTTATGCGAAAAATGCAAATGTAAGCATATTTATCAAACAGGCACGGGAACTCAGCGCGTTGAAGATGAAATTGCGGAAATATTTCCGAACGCGAGAGTTCTGCGAATGGACGCGGATACCACGATTTCAAAGACTGCGTTTGAAACTAAGTTTGCCGAGTTCCGAAGCGGCGCGTATGACATTATGGTCGGCACGCAGATGATTGCGAAGGGGCTTGATTTTGAGAATATTACATTAGTAGGCGTGCTCGCAATCGACAAGGCTTTATACTCGAGCGATTATCTCGGCTTTGAGAAGACGTTTTCGCTTATTACGCAAGTTGTCGGGCGTTCGGGGCGCGGAAGCAAAAAAGGCAGAGCGTATTTGCAAACCTTTACGCCTGAGCACTACGTCTTAAATTTAGCCGCCGCGCAGGATTATGCAGAGTTTTACGAGCAGGAAGCCGATGTTAGAAAAGCTTTAATTTTCCCGCCGTTCTGCGATATATTTTTGATTGGATTCTCGGCAGTTGATGAAGCTGTTTCCGAGAAAGCGGCGAAGAAGTTTCTTGAAATTTTGAGCGATGAGCTGTGTTCGGCAGAGGAGAAATTCCCGTATCGCGTGCTCGGTCCGAGCAAAAGCGGAACAGGGCGGGCAGGCGGAAAATACCGCCACAAGCTGATTATAAAATGCAAGAATAATGCAAGCTTCCGCAAAATAATTTCAAACGCGCTGAAAACCGCTTATAACGACAATAATTTCAAATATGTCGGAATATACGCAGATATAAATGGAGAAATACTATAAACAAAGGAGAAGCTCATTTTGGCACTCAGAAATGTATTTAATTATCCCGATGAAATGTTAAACAAAAAATCAAGAGAAGTAACTGCTTTTGACGATAGATTGTGGGTTTTGCTCGATGATATGCATGAGACCTTAACGCACAATGAGGGCGTTGGAATCGCCGCTGTACAGCTTGGGATTCTGCGCAGAGTTATTGTGATTGACCTTGACGAGGGCGATGGTGCAATTGAGCTGATTAACCCCGAAATAGTGCAGACAAAAGGCACGCAGAGGGAGATGGAGGGCTGCCTTTCCTGCCCGGGCTTGTGGGGTTATGTTGAACGTCCCGACTACGTGAAAATCAGATACATGAACCGTTACGGCAAGGAGCAGTTTCAGGAGGCAACTGACCTTTTGGCGATTGTTTTCTGCCATGAAATTGACCACCTCAACGGGATAATGTTCCCCGATATTGCTGACGAAATGGTTGACGAAGCCGAGGCGGAAGCAGAAATGGAAAAGAACCCGAGAAGAAGAAGAAAAATGAGAAGAAAAAAGAAGAAAATGAAGAGGTAATTTTACAAGCATGAAGCTGATTTTTATGGGAACTCCCGACTTCGCAGTACCCGCGCTTGACGCGCTTTTAGCCGCGGGACACGAGATTCCGCTTGTCTTCACGCAACCCGATAAACCGAGCGGCAGAGGGCAGAAAACGCGCTTTTCACCTGTCAAGGAATGTGCAATAAGTCACAATATAGAAGTTTTTCAGCCGCTGTCCTTACGGCGCGGCGATGACGCAATTAAGAGCTTTGAAGTTATAAAAAGCATAAATCCCGATGTTATTATTGTCGCGGCTTACGGGCAGATTCTGCCGATTGAAATACTCGAATATCCGCGCTACGGCTGTATAAATATTCATGCTTCCTTGCTTCCGCGCTGGCGCGGAGCCGCGCCGATAAATTTCTGCATTATGAACGGCGATACCGAGAGCGGAATCACGATTATGCAGATGGAAACGGGCATAGACACAGGCGATATAATGCTCATGGAAAAGTGCGAAATTACTGCAGAAATGACTGCTTCTGAGCTGCACGATGAACTGAAGGAAATAGGCGCGAAATTAATCGTAAAATTCGCGAAAAACCCTGATGAATACTTGAAATGCAAGACTATGCAAAACCATGAACAGGCGACTCACGCGCCAATGATTTCCAAGGAAATGAAGCAGATAGATAAAGGCGAATCCGCGCTCGAAATTTATAATTTTATTCGCGGATTATCGGGCGAAGCGTATACTTTTTTTGGTAATAAACGCTTGAAGGTTTTTTCTTCGGAAATTGTGGAAATAGTAAGTAATGAGCTTGATTTTACCTGCGGAGACGGCGCGTGTCTGCGGCTTCTTGAAATTCAACCCGAGGGTAAAAAAAGAATGAACGCGGAAGAATTTCTCCGCGGTATAAGAAAGGATTAATTATGGAAGATTTACCAACCTTAGAGTATTTTTTGAACAACCCGAACGCCGCGTATTGGCTGGTTTTGGCGGCAATCGGAATTGCGATGTTAGCTTCATTGAACGTGAAAATGACCTTCGCAAAATACAACAAAGTTATTTCGGAAAAGCGCGTTTCCGCGAGCGAAATAGCTCGGCAAATCCTTGACAGCCACGGGCTTTATGACGTTGTGGTTGAAACCACGCACGGCAAATTAACCGACCATTATGACCCGCGCTGTAACACTGTAAGGCTCTCGGAAAGCACGTTCAGCAGCTATTCCGTGGGCGCAATCGGCATAGCTGCGCATGAGTGCGGTCATGCGATTCAGCACGCCGAGCAATACACGCCGATTAGGATTCGTCATGCGATTTTTCCTGTTGTAAACATTGCGAACAGGACGTGGATTTACCTCGTGATTGCGGGTATGTTTTTTCCACTTTTTCCGGGGACTGCGATGATTTATATAGGGATAATTTCCTTCGCGCTGACGATACTTTTTCAGCTCTTGACACTGCCTGTTGAGTTCGACGCGTCGAGGCGGGCAATGGCTGTTATCGCGGGATATAATATCCTCCAAACGGGCGAGCAAAGAGGCGCAAGAAAAGTCTTAAAAGCCGCGGCTATGACTTACATTGCGGCACTATTAGTTTCACTTGCGCAGTTAATTCGACTGATTGCGATTTTAAACAGACGGAGGTAGGGAACGCATTTATGCGTTCCGATATTTGCCAACGTTAGAAATATTTACCCACGTTATAAAACGGAACGCATAAATGCGTTCCCTACGACGTGAACAAAGGAAATCCAAATGACACAATCACGTAAGACAGTGCTGGAGCTGCTTTGCCGCATGGAGCAGAGCGGCGCGTATTCCAACATAATACTTGACAATACTTTTTCGCGGGACAATCTTTCACCCCGCGATAAAAGCTTTGCCGCCGCGCTGTTTTATGGTGTTCTCGAACGGAAAATGACGCTCGATTATTTAATCCGCGCGTATTCCGACATGGAATTTGACAACATTTCGTGCGAAACCGTGCAGATTTTGCGAATGGGCTTTTATCAGCTTTTATTTATGGACGGCGTTCCTGAAAACGCCGCAGTAAACGAGTCCGCGAACTTAGCAGACAACAACTCCAAAGGCTTTGTTAATGCAATTCTGCGCAGTTTTATTCGTGACGGAAAAGTAGTAGACACAAAGAATCTCGAAGGCGAAGCGAAGCTTTCAATCGACTATTCCTGCCCGAAGTGGCTGATTAAAAAATGGACGACGGCTTTTGGCGAAACATCTGCGCTCGAACTGCTGAAAGGCACGTTCGGCAGACCGCCGATTTATCTGCGGGTAAACACGTTGAAATTTCAAGCTGATGACGTAATAACCGCGCTGACAAAAGAAAAATTCACAGTAAAGAAAAACGCTTTTTTAGATGACTGCCTTGAGCTTGAACGTGTGAGCTCGAGCATTGAGCTTTCCGACGCCTACCGCAAGGGAATGTTTCATGTGCAGGATATTTCGTCGCAGCTGTGCTGTAAATTGGCGAAGCCGAGCTTCAATCAAACTGTGATTGACATTTGCGCCGCGCCGGGCGGAAAAAGCTTCACAATGGCGCAGATGATGAATAACCGCGGGACGCTTATTTCCTGTGACCTTTACGGCGGGAAGCTGTCGTTAATCGAAAACGGCGCGAAGCGGCTTGGGCTTGATATTATCAAGCCGATTGAAAACGACGCAATGGTTTTCAATCCCGAATTTCCGCAGGCTGACGTGGTTTTGTGTGATGTTCCCTGTTCGGGGCTTGGCGTAATCCGCCGCAAGCCCGAAATAAAATATAAGCCGATGAAAACCCTCGAACCGCTTCCCGAGACACAGCGCAGAATCCTCAGCACCGCCGCGCATTATGTGAAAGCGAATGGCACTTTAGTGTATTCGACCTGCACGCTCAACCCCGATGAAAACGAAGCTGTCGTGAATAATTTTCAGAATAATCACCCCGAGTTTTCGCCTTATTTTGTGCCGATTGGAATGGGAATCCCCGACGCCTCGCGCTATAATCTTTTCCCGCATAAAACAGGCGGTGACGGCTTTTTCGTAGCTGTATTCAGAAGAAAAGCCGATGGTCAACAGCTTAAAATCCAATGAAAAAAGACATATTATCGCTCTCGCTCACAGAGCTTGAAAGAGAAATAAAAGCAATAGGTGAGCAGAAATTCCGCGCGAAGCAGATTTTCGATTGGCTTCATGTGAAGCGGGCGGCAGATTTTTCCGAAATGTCTAATTTATCTGAACAATTTCGACTAAAATTAGCAGAGCATTTTTGTATAAAACGACTAAATATTCAAAAAAAACTTGTGTCCGAGCATGATTATACTGTAAAATATTTATATGGACTGCATGACGGACAAGGTATAGAAACTGTTCAAATGCGCTACAAGCACGCGAACAGCCTGTGCATTTCTACGCAGGCGGGGTGCAAAATGAACTGCAGCTTTTGCGCGAGCGGCGCGAACGGCTTTGTGCGCGACTTAGAGCCTTCGGAAATGCTGTTACAATTATATGAAACTGAACGTGACAGCGGCATAAACGTAGGAAGTTTAGTACTTATGGGCATCGGCGAACCGCTTGATAATTTCGATAATGTCGTAAAATTTTTGCAACTGCTTTCGGACAAGCAGGGTAGAAACATGAGTCTGCGGCACGTTTCGCTGTCTACCTGCGGGCTTGCTGACGAAATAGACGAGCTTGCGGAGTTGAAACTCGGCTTGACGCTTTCAGTTTCGCTTCACGCGGCTGACGACGAAACAAGAAGCCGAATAATGCCTGTCAATAAAAAATATAACATAGCAAGATTGCTGTCGTCCTGCAGGAATTACTTTGAAAAAACAGGTAGAAGAGTAAGCTTTGAATACGCGCTGATTAAAGATGTCAACGACAGCCTTGAAACGGCGGAGAGACTTGCAAGGCTTATAAAGCCGCTCGGCGCGCATTTGAATCTGATTCCTGTGAATCACGTTCCCGCGAAAAAACATAAAAAATCCGATAACGTAAAAGCATTTCAAGAAAAATTAACAAATCTTGGCATTAATGCAACGGTACGCAGAACTTTGGGTGCGGATATTAGTGCCGCCTGCGGACAGCTTCGTGCAGAAACCGCCAAATTGTAACAGAATTGTAAACAATTTTCCCTTGTTTTATCACAAAAGTATAGTATAATTGTAAAGGTAGGAGCCTATGAAGGTATTTTCAAAAACAGACATCGGCAAAAGAAGAACGGAAAACCAAGACAGAGTCTGGGCTGAGCTGCTCGGCACCGGCGAATTCGGTGCGGCGGCAGTTGTGCTCTGCGACGGCATGGGCGGCGAGAACGCGGGGAGTTTTGCGAGTGAAACGACGACGAACTTCATTTCCGAGCGCATTAAACGCGGCTTCCGTCCCGAGCTCAACCGCAACTCAATCAGAAATCTGCTGATTACCTCGGTGACGGCGGCGAATAATTTGGTTTACGACTTAGCCGAGTATGACCAGAACATGATTGGAATGGGGACGACCTGTGTTGGTGCGATAGTTTTCGAGGGGCGCGCGTATATCATAAACGTCGGCGACAGCAGGGTTTATCACGTTTTCGGTGACAGTATCCAGCAGATTACAAAAGACCATTCCTACATAAATAAGCTTATTGATGACGGCGAAATTACCGAAGAGGAAGGCAAAACGCACCCGAAGCGCAACTGCCTCACCCGCGCTGTCGGGGCTGAACCGCTTCTGACGCCCGACTATTACGAAATTGAGCTTCATGACGATTCGATTTTGATGCTAAGCTCAGACGGGCTTCATTCTTACGGAGAGGACGTTAATATCGCTGAAATTATTGTTAATAATCCGGTGAGCAAAATCTGCGATAAGCTTGTTGATTACGCCCTTGAAACAGGCGGGCGGGATAATATAACGGTTGCTGTAATTTCAGTAAAATAATATAAATAAAATGCAAAAAGGTGAAGGTTTATGGATAACAACATCGGGAAAAGGCTTGACGGGCGATACGAGCTCTTAGAACTCATCGGCGTCGGCGGAATGGCGGATATTTACAAGGCGCGCGATATGGTCGAGGACAAAATCGTCGCCGCAAAAATACTCAAGAACGAGCTCGCCGAAAGCGAGGATTTCCTGCGCCGTTTTAGAAACGAGAGCAAGGCAATCGCGCTTTTGTCGCACCCTAACATAGTTAAGATTTATGACGTGGGCTTCGACAAGGTTCAGTTCATTGTAATGGAGTACATCGACGGCATAACGCTCACTGAATACATTGAGCGGCAGGGCGTCCTTAAATGGCGCGACGCGCTGCATTTTGTCACGCAGATTCTCCGCGCGCTTCAGCACGCGCATGACCGCGGAATTGTTCACCGCGACATAAAATCGCAGAACGTTATGCTTCTTTCTGACGGCACTATAAAGGTGATGGACTTCGGTATTGCGCGGTTCAACCGCGAGACCGATAAAACTATTTCCGAGAAGGCAATAGGCTCGGTGCATTATATCAGCCCCGAGCAGGCGCGCGGCGAAGCGACTGACGAGAAGAGCGATATTTATTCAGTCGGCGTAATGATGTTTGAAATGCTGACAGGCAGGAAGCCGTTCGACGGGGATAATCCTGTTTCAATTGCGCTCATGCATATGCAGGCACAGCCGAAAAAGCCGACAGAAATAAACAGCTCGATTCCCGACGGATTAGAAGAAATTACGCTCAAGGCAATGCAAAAGGAGCCCGTCAAGCGTTATCAGACAGCAGGCGAGCTAATCACTGATATAGAGGAATTCAAGAAGAATCCGAGCATAGTTTTTGAATATAAATATTTTTCAACTGACGACCAGAAGGTCAAGTATTTTGATAAGCCTGCGACTTCTCCTATTAATCTTGGAATGACGCCCTCGCCGATTAATCCACCTGCTCCGAAAAGCGGCGTAACGCCGCGGAATGCGCCGAAGCAGGACGAATACGAGGACGATTATGACGAGGACGACGACGATTATTACGATGAGGTAATTGAACGCCGCTCGCCGTTGCTTGCGATTTTGTTCGCGACGGCTTCGGTGGTGGTAATCATGGCGGCGTGGCTTATATTTACGATTGTTACGAACACCTTCACTATTTTTGACGAGCAGGGAGGCGTAGAGGTTAAAATGCCCGGGCTCGTCGGAGAAAATTATGACGATATGGTTTTGTTGTACCCGAATTTAACATTTAATCCTATTCAAGAGTATTCAAACGAGTATGAAAAAGGGCAGATTATGCGGCAGGGTCACTTGGCAGGCAGAGATATAAGGACAGGTCAGCGGGTTGATATTTGGGTGAGCATGGGGCCACAGCGTGTTGAACTTAATAATTACGAAGGCGGCGTGCGTCATATAGACGATGTACGCGCAGGGCTTCGGCGGCAGGGCTTCGCTGACGCTAACATCAGCATCAGAAACGAAGAAAGCTTAAACGTTCCTGCGGGCTACGTAATCCGCACAGACCCGTCGGCAGGTGAGATGATTCCGCTTGATACGAGAATCACGGTTTGGGTCAGCTTCGGCGGCGGGAACGAAATGACGCAGGCTCCCGATTTCATCACTTTAACGCGGGAAACAGCAGAAGAGCGCGCAAGAATGTACGACGTTGTCGCGATATTTGAAGAAGAATACAGCGACACGATTGAAGAAGGGATAGTAATACGGCAGAATCCGCTTCCTATGGCGACTATACAGAAGTTCGGAACGATTGAAGTTGTGGTGAGTGCAGGGGTTGCGCCGCCTAAGACGTTTGCGATTTCGCATAATCTTGCCGCGAGCCTCACGGGCGATTATATGTTCGAGTATTATATCGACGGATTTAGGCAGGATATTTCGGGCGTAATTCAGAATATCGGGCTTAATAAGCAGATTTTATGGGAGGTTGAGGGCTCGGAAAAGCACAGCGTCGTAATGTTTATAACGTCGGTTGAAACAGGCAGACGACTGCAGTTCTTTGAGTATGAAATCGACTTCACCGGCGAAACGCCGGTAAGCCGCGAAATTTCGCTCAACAGCAGAATATTCACCGAGCTGAGCGTTCCCGCTGACCCCACGCCTGACCCCGACCCCGAACCGCAACCCGACCCCGACCCCGAACCGCACACCGAGTCCGAGCCCTTTGGCAGCGGCGATGAATAATAAAAAATTCGGGAAACGCTTTTTGATTACTATGATAACGATAGGCTCGGCTATTATAGTAGGATTTGCGGCTTCTATAGCGGTTGATATATTTGGGGTGTCAAGATGCTTTTGCACTGAACCTTACGATTTAACTGACTTTTTTACAATGCCAAAATTCATCGGCTTGGATTATGACGAAGTTGTCGAACAATATCCCGATATGAACTTTAATGTAATTAAAGAATATTCAACCGAGCATGAAGAAGGGCAAATCACACGGCAGAGCTATCTGGCTGGAAGAACTGTAAGGATAGGGCAGAAAATTGACATTTGGGTGAGCTTGGGCGAAGAGCCTATAATGATAACAACACCGGATTTTGTGGGTATGGATTATGACGAGGTTATCGAGAAATATCCCGATGTTAATTTTAATGTTATTAATAAATATTCAACCGAACATGAAGAACGGCAAATCATTTGGCAAAGTGTTCCTGCGCGCAGAGTGATAAGAAATACTGAGCAAATTGACATTTGGGTTAATTTCAGCGATATAAATTTTGATGAAAGCGGTGACGATGAATAATATAAACGGTAAAATAATTAAATCCGTCGGCGGTTTCTTTCATGTCGAGACCGCTGACGGAGTTTTGCTTTGTACGGCGCGGGGTGTGTTCCGCCACAAAGACATCACGCCTGTCGCGGGTGATAATGTTGTGGTTGATGTAAATGAAAACACGCCTGTAATTACAGATGTGCTTGAACGCAGAAACTATATTGTCCGCCCGCCGCTCGCGAATCTTGACGCGGCGATTATCGTAGCTTCAACTGTCGAGCCTAAGCCAAACAGACTGATTCTTGACAAGCTAATCGCGATTTTTGAGAACAAGGAAATCGAGCCCGTTCTGCTCTTCACAAAAATAGATAAAAGAGAAGAAGACGAGCTGCGCGCGATTTACGAAAAGGCAGGTTTCACGGTCTTTTCCGTGAGCAATACAGACAATACGGGGATTGATAAATTGCGCAATTATCTGCAGAATAAAACCTGCGCGTTTATCGGCAACACGGGGGTGGGGAAGAGCAGTACTCTCAACAGCCTGTTCCCCGAGCTTGCGCTCGAAACCGCCGAAATCAGTAAGAAGCTCGGACGCGGCAAGCATACAACAAGGCAGGTTGAGCTTTTTGGATTTGCTGAAAACTCATATATCGCGGACACGCCCGGCTTTTCCACTGTGGAAGCCGCGAAGTACGGTGAGCTTATTTCCGATAACGTCGCGCTCTGCTTCCGCGAGTTTGTGCCGTTTTTAGACAAGTGCAAGTTCGCTGGCTGCCGACATATTAAGGAGGAAGGCTGTGCGGTGATTAATGCGATGGAGAGCGGGATAATAAGCGAAAGCAGACTTGAGAATTACGTGAGGATTTACGAGGATTCTTGGGCGGAGGAGCGGAATTATAAGTAGAAAAATAAATTACAAAAAAACAGAATATCAGACAAATTGTCCTTCATAAACTTAAAGTGCTACTATTTTATGGAGGGCTTTTCCTATGTTTTCGACAATATTTCAATTTACGCTGCAAAATTTATTTTTCTTCGCGCTTCACCTTGAACCGGGGGGAGCGTTCCCGAAGCAATTATCCAAAAAGGAAGAGCAGGAATGTCTCGACGAAATAGAAGCGGGCGACGAGTGCGCGCGGAATAAGCTAATCGTTCACAACTTGCGGCTCGTAGCTTTCATTGTCCGAAAAAATTACTCCGACTCAAAGGAGCAGGACGACTTGATTTCAATCGGGACAATCGGGCTGATAAAGGCGGCGGAGACTTTTAAGCAGAGTAAGAATATAAGCTTCAGTACTTATGCGAGTAAGTGTATTGATAAATGTATACTCACCGCAGGAACTCTTAAATGCACTTGCCTACATACTTGTAAATCAGCTTAACATCGCGCTTTTCGATGTTTTCGGATTTTATGACATCGCCAATTTCAATGCGTTCGACAAGCGTTAAAACTGTTTGTAAATCGAGGGCTTCAAGACGAGCGAAACGACGAATTTCTTTCGCCCACTTGGAAGCCTCGTTTTCATTTTCGCCGAATTTTTCAAGCTTAATTTCAAGCTTTGAAATTGCTTTTTTACAGTCGAGCCGTTCGCGTTCGTATTTCTGCACAAAGTCCTTGAAAGTCGTCTCGGGGACTATTCCCGCAAGTCTGTCCTCATAAAGCTTTTCGATGAGCTTGTCAAGCGTGGAAAGACGGTCATTGCGGCTTTGAAGTTCGTTCGCGCACAGTGCGCGCCCCGAAATTGCCTGCTTGTTTTGCGTTTTAATAATCTGCTCTATCATGCGCGCTTCATTGAGGACAACCATCTTTGCGTGCTCGCGAATTTGGTTTGCAACAAGCTCGTGCAGGACATCCTCGCCGATGGTGTGCGGTGTGCAAATTGCTCTGCCGCTTCGGGAATATGTACCGCAGAGGAATCGGTTGTAAACGTATTTCTTGCCGTTTTTGCGGGTGCTTTTAAGTGTCGAGCTTCGCATTTTAAAACCGCAGTCCGCGCAGTACAGAACGCCGCAAAATATGCTCACAGAGCCGTCTTTTCGTTTGTGCGGGTGGAAGCGTTTGTCGGCGATATTGCGCGCTGTGTTCCATAAATCCATGTTGATTAATGGCTTGTGCGTGCCTTCAACGCGAATCCATTCCTCCTCCGGTTTTGTAATCAGCTTGTGTGATTTATATGACGCAGAGCCGTATTTTCCTTGCACCATATTGCCGATGTAAGCCTCGTTGTCGAGTATTCCGCGAATTGCAACGCAAGTCCAGGCGTTGCAGGTTTTGAAAGGATTTTTCACGCTTTTCTGACTGTAATAATAATCACGCGGCGGAAGAATTCCGGCTTCGTTGAGTTCAATCGCGATTGCTTTATGACCGAGCCCGCGGGAACGCATTTCAAAGATTTTTCGGACGATTTCTGCGGCGGGTTCATCGGGAATCAGCAGGTGCTTGTTGCCGTCCGCCTTGCGGTAGCCGTAAGGCGCGAACGCGCCTGTGTACTTGCCATTTTGGGCGCAGATTTTCTTGACGGCTCGTACTTTTTTGCTTGTTTCGCGGCTGTGCTGCTCGTTGAACCAGTTACGGAAAACCATCATTTCGTCTACTTTTTCAGAGAGCGAAATTAGCTCAACGCCGTGTTCGGGGAAGAAGACTTCGGCGAGATTCCCGACCTCCAAGTAGTTTCTGCCGAGCCGCGACAGGTCTTTAATCAGCACTGTGTTGATGTGCTTTTGCCGTATGTCCTCGAGCATTTTCTGAAGCCCGGGGCGGTTTTGATTTGTCCCGGACAAGCCGTCGTCGCAGTAGATTTCGTAAAGAATCCACGAGTTGTCCCGAGCGAAATTTGTCAGCATAAGCTTCTGATTTTCGATGCTCACGCTTTCGCCGGCGCGGTCGTCCTCCTTGCTGAGACGAACGTATATGCCGACTTTTTTTATATTCTGTTTTACCATTTTACCTCCAATTATTTTGGCAAACAGGTTGTCGGCTGTATGATTTTACATTTCCATTTTACCATATTTTTCACCCGATTGCAAGACCTGTTTTACTATTAAATCTTCAAGCGCGTTTTTAAAATCAACCTCACCTGTGAACACGCTCGTAATACGGTACAGCGTTTTCCCTATTTGTATTTCTTCGTATGTTTCAATTGTACTTTCGGAATTTGGCATATTTTTATTCACCCTGTACAATTTTATAGAATTAGAATTTGTCCTATGCACGGGCTTGCGAAACATATCAAACTCGCCTTTGGTATCACAGAATTTTATATAAAGCCACCTGCATATCCGCCAAATTCTCTTCATGGAATCACTCCTTTCATTTTTTATTTCTGCCTACATATTCGCGCTCACCGTCCACGCTCCGGTTCGTCGCTGCTCCGCAACTCCAAACCGAAA
>Ga0123356_10000082_pt1 | contig 101862 bp, 92 predicted proteins | sample TergutEmb28metaG_2_FD_92546 | JGI IMG/M metagenome (GOLD analysis project Ga0123356, IMG submission 92546) | Embiratermes neotenicus P3 segment gut microbial communities from Petit-Saut dam, French Guiana - Emb289 P3 | ecosystem: Host-associated > Arthropoda: Insects > Digestive system > Gut ...
CCATAGAGGCTTAAAATCACTGAAGCCCGATACATTATCTGCCGGATACGCCTTAACGCCAAACAAAAGCATACAAACTGTAAAAACAAAAATTAGTTTTTTCATGTTATCCTCCTATTCTGCTGATTTCGTAATATATTTGAGATTTTGGATTTTTGTTTGCATTCCAAATTTTCATAGCGCGTTTTGCAAGCGCGGAAATTTCATCCCATTGTTTGTTTATTATAAGGTCTTTCGGAGTAATCCACGTTCCGCCGACGGTTAAAACCTGCGGCATAGACGCATATGCATTTAAATTTTCTTCATTGACTCCGCCGACAGGAATATAGTTTAAATTTAGAAAATCATTCTGATAATTCATGCTTTTTAAAAACGGCATTCTCCCTAAATTATAAGCAGGGGAAATTCTTAGCACATTTATTCCGTCTGAAATCGCGGCTTCAAGCTCGGAAGGCGTAACCACGCTGGGCACAAAAGGCAAACCCAGTTCTTTTGTCTCCCTGATTATTACAGGATTATATCCCGGCGCCGAAGCAAAATCCGCGCCAAGTTTTTTTATACGTCCGGACTGTCCTTTTTGAATGAGTATTCCGGCACCTACTATCATTTCAGGGATTGCCTCCTTTATAGTTTTTATGGAGGTTTCGGCAGCAGGAGTCCTTAAAATAAGCTCCACAATACTGATTCCGCCGGCAAACAATGCTTTGCAAACCGGAATCGCATTCTCAATATTTTCAATTTCAAATACAGCCATCACTCCTCTATTCCTAAACAAAGAATCAATATTATTCAGTTTCATAAATTCCTCCTTTTGATGCTATTTAATCATCAGACAACCCTGTTATTTTACCTTTTATAATATATGATGTCATGTACTTAAAAGTCACACTATCATCGGATGACTTAACGAATATTCTCGTCTTCCGTTATCAATATAACACATAAACTGAATTTTGTCAAGACTAAAATATATGAAGTTATCTGATGATATTAATTTAATACATATGATGACTTGGTACTATTACATTGTTTTGTTGACTGGGTTTTAAAGTTTTATAAAAAAATCTAACCTTCTTGGTAAAGCAGAAAAATAAGATATCAGGAATAAATACATATGATGAGTTTAATATTTTGCAAATGTTTATCCTTAAACAAATTTTAAGACTTAAAATTAAGAAATATTGATTTTTTAAATTCTTTTTCTTATAATATGTTGTAAGTTAAAAAATAAAGGATAGTCCTATGGGTACTGCAAGTCATCTTATCAATCAAACTACAGACAGGCTTATGCGTTATATCATAGACAATAACCTGCAGGCAGGCTCAAAACTGCCGACTGAACTTGAATTGTCATTGCTGCTTCAGGTAGGCAGAAGCACAATACGCGAAGCAGTGAAAGCGCTTGTAGGGCGAAACATACTTGAAGTCCGTCAAGGCTCGGGAACTTTTTTGGTTCGCGAACAGATAGGCATTATCGAAGATCCTTTTGGTTTAGCTTTTATTAAAAATAAGAAAAAACTGATTTTTGATTTGCTTGAAGTGAGGATGGCAATAGAACCGCGTATTGCCGCGATAGCAGCTACTGTGGCAAGCGATGACGATATAACCGTTATAAAAAAACTTGCCGAAGAAACGGAAAATACAATAAACAATAACGGAGACTATACGCAAAAAGATACTGAACTGCATGCAAAAATAGCGCAAACCAGCGGAAATTTAGTAATTCCTATACTTTTGCCTATCATTCAACGCGCTCAGCGTACCATAATAGTGCTTTCAAGACCTCTGCAGGAAGTTAATAAACAGGAAACAATTAAATTTCACAGACTTATCGTTGAAGCCATAGAAAAACACGACCCTGTAGGTGCGGCGGATGCTATGGTTCTTCATATTGCTTACGCCAGAAATTTTATACGCTGTTACTTTAATGAAATCGGCGAAATACCATAACAATTTTTTTTGATTGCTTGCTTTTAGTTTTTTCGGTACAAAACCAACATCATTCTTTAGTCGTCATTGCGGCCGGAGCCTGTCCTCGAGCGTCTTAATCGGGGATGCCGCAATCTAATGACGGCAAAACAAAAAAACCAGACCGAAATTAATTATTTCGGTCTGGTTTTATTATTTATACGCGCGTAAATATTATTTGAATTAAGCCTGGCAGCCTGCCGAAGCTTTACGCTGCAGCAATTCCCATTTCATATCGACTTCTTTTTGTATAGCCTCGATAATATGAGCATTCTCGGGTTTAAACAAATGTTTAAAACGTCCCTGGGGTTTTAAGAATTCCGTTACCGGTTTCTTTTCTTTGGGCGTAACGTTTATTTTATAAACTCCGTTTTCAACTTCGTAAGAAGGCCATACGCAGGTTTCTACCGCAAGCCTTGCCAGAGGCATTGTGTCTTCGGGCTTATAGTTCCAGCCGAGCCTGCAGGGAGTAAAAATATTTATAAACGAAGGACCGTCAACTGACAAAGCTTTTTGGACTTTCGTTATATAATCATTCCAATTTCCGACATAAGCCTGGGCAACGTAAGGAATGCCGTGAGCTATCATAATCTCGGTTAAATTTTTTCTGTGCTGTTCTTTTCCCTGCCGGGCTTTTCCCGCGGGAGCCGTGGTAGTGTGCGCCCCGAGAGGCGTCGCGCCCGAACGCTGAATACCGGTATTCATATACGCTTCGTTGTTGTAGCATATATAAAGCATTCTGTGCCCTCTTTCCATCGCGCCCGACAAAGACTGGAGTCCTATATCGTAAGTTCCGCCGTCTCCGCCAAAAGCTATAAATCTTATATCATCCGATATTTTGCCCTGTTTTTTAAGACTTCTGTAAGCGGTTTCTATTCCGCTGCAGGTAGCGGCGGAATTTTCAAACGCGCTGTGAAAAAACGGAGTTTTCCACGCAGTGTAAGGAAAAACAGTCGTTGAAACTTCAAGACAGCCCGTCGCGCTTGTTAGTACAACGGGAGTATTGCCAGCGGCTATCAAAGTTTGCCTTGCAACTATACCCGCCCCGCAGCCTGCGCAAAGACGGTGTCCGCCCGTTACGCGTTCCGGATTTTTGCTTAATTCTTTTAAATTTGCCATTTTCTTAATCCTTTTTGTCATTCCCGAAGGCCGTCATCGGGAATCCATTTTTATTTATTTAACTTGGATCCCCGATAGAAACACTCGGGGATGACGCTTCGCGTCATTTTATACGAACGTTGATATACTCAATTCCAGCAAAAGGCTTTTCTTTACCTGAAGCGATTTTTCCGAGCGTGTCATACACTTGAGTTATATGTTCGGTATTTATTTCTCTGCCGCCGAGTCCGTAAACGTAATTTACGACTTTAGGAACAGTAAATCCCGCCGAATACAAAGCCGCGACAACATCGGAATAAACAGGCGCGAAAGTTCCGGAACAGGAATCGGCTCTGTCCATAACGGCAATCGCTTTAACATTAGCCAAATCTTTCGCAATCATTTCCGCAGGGAATGGTCTGTAAACTCTGATTTTCAAAAGTCCCGCTTTAACGCCTTTTTCTCTCAACGCGTCAACTACGACTTTTGCCGTACCGGCCGTTGAACCTATTACGACTATAGCGAGTTCGGCATCGTCAAGCTTATATTTTTCATACATATCGTATTTTCTTCCGAAAGTTTTTTCAAAATCTTTCGCAACTTCAAGAATTACATTTTGAGAATCTTTCATAGCCTGGGCAAGCTGATATCTGTGTTCAAAATAATAATCCTGTAAATCTATTGAACCTAAAGTGTAAGGCTTTTTAATATCTAAAAGGTATCTTTCGGGTTTGTATTCTCCGACAAACGCTTTTACGTCGGCATCCGGATAAGTTTCGACAACTTCCATACAATGGGAAATAATAAATCCGTCAGTGGTTACAAGCGTGGGAAGTTTTGCTTTTTCGGCAATTTTTGTAGCCTGAATCATATTGTCGTAAGCTTCCTGCGAATTTTCCGAATAAATCTGAATCCAGCCAGAATCTCTTGCGCCCATAGTGTCTGACTGGTCGCCGTGAATATTAATAGGAGCGGAAAGCGCCCTGTTCACTTCTGCCATAACTATCGGTAGTCTTAAGCCTGAAGCTATGTACAACATCTCCCACATAAGAGCCAGACCTTGGGATGAAGTACCCGTCATTGCTCTTGCGCCCGCGGCGGATGCGGCTATTGTAGCCGACATTGCGGAATGTTCGCTTTCTACCGCGACATATTCGCTTTTCACAATGCCGTCCGCGACAAACTGGGAAAAAATCTGCACGATTTCCGTTGCCGGAGTTATCGGATAAGCTGCTACTACATCAGGCTCTATCTGGCGCATTGCTTCAGCCATTACTTCGTTGCCTGTTTTTGCGGCTATTTTGCCTTTAGGATATACTGTCTTTATCATTTTAACCTCTTTTTAACGACAATTAGCAGTGAGTAATGAGTAGTTAGTAGTTGTTTGTGCGGGGCTTTACCCCGCTTATTAATAAGTGCGCTTTGCGCACTCCAAAACTACTCACTATTCACTACTAACTATTAACTGCCTCTTATTTTTTCTCTACTTCCATTGTAATCGCCTGAACTTTAACCGGACATTCTTTCGCGCAAATTCCGCAGCCTTTGCAGAAATCGTAATCTATACCAGTAACAACCGTAGTCTTTTTCTCGTCCGGAGCGATTTTAATTGAAGAATCCGGGCATGAAATCCAGCAAGCTAAGCAATGTATGCATTTATCTTTATTCCAAACAGGCCTGTTTGAACGCCAGCTTCCCGTATGAAAATTTTGCGCCGTACCGGCTTCTAATATATCTCCGACAGGAAGTTCGGCAGCCGTTAATTTTTTATTTTCTGACATTTTATTAACTCCTTTTACTCTGTCATTCCCGAAAGTCTTTGTCGGGAATCCATTTTATATTTAACGTGGATCCCCGATAGAAATATTCGGGGATGACATCCTTGCGGATGTCAGTTTTTTACTTCATCATACGCGCGTTTAATCGACGATAAATTTCCTTCTATAACTTCGGGTTTGTGGCGGAATTTTACCGCAAGTTTTGCTTTCGTGTCTTCCAAAACGTGATTAATGTCTAAATTTCCGATAACTTTTACCAAAGCGCCTAGCAGCGGCGTATTCGGGTAATCTTTGCCTATGGTTTCTTTTGCAATCTGGCTTGCGTTGACAACATAAACCTGGCTTGCGTCTATACCAAGCTGCTTTGCGATATCCTGAGACGGAAAAGACGTATTGACAATAACCTTGCCTTCTTTTCCGATACCTTCGGTCACCGCAACAGACTCAATAAGCGTAGGGTCAAGAATAACAACGAAATTCGGATTTGTAACGCCCGAATGAATCGTTATGGGATTTTCGCTTATTCTGTTAAAAGACTGAACGGGCGCGCCCATTCTTTCAGGCCCGTACTCAGGAAACGCCTGAATATACTTGCCCGTCGCTAAAACAGCTTCGGCAAACAAAAGCGCGGCTGTTTTTGCGCCCTGACCGCCGCGTCCGTGCCAACGAACTTCAATCATTTTTGCTGACATCGCTATACTCCTTTATTTTAACGGCAAAGTTAAAAGTTCAGAGTTCAAAGTTCAAATAACGGCTCAAAACTTCTTTGAACTTTACACTTTTCACTTTGAACTTTGTCTTTTTTTACATTTCTTTTCTGCCGGAAATGGCACGGGAAATAGTAAGCTCGTCGGCATATTCTATATCTCCGCCGACGGGCAAACCATACCCCAATCTTGTCGCTTTAATTCCGAGTGTTTTTATTATCTCTGCAAGATAAACTGCAGTGGTTTCGCCTTTCGAATCCGTATCCGTCGCAAGTATTACTTCGGCAATTTTATCACTTTTTAATCTTTTTATCAACTTATCAACTCTTATGTCGTCAGGCCCGACGGCATCCAAAGGCGAAAGCGCGCCGCCAAGCACAAAATAAAGCCCTTTATACTCTTTTACTTTACTTACGGCTATCAAATCCTGAGGGGTTTCGACAACGCAAATTATATTGCGTTCTCTGGACATATCCGAACAAACAGGACAAGGGTTAGTTTCGCTTAAATTATAGCAAACGTCGCAATATTTCATCGTCATTCTTGCTTTTTGTATGGAATCTATAAGCCTGTCAACTTCACCCTGCTGCATTTTTAATATATGATAACTCAGTCGTTCCGCCATTTTCGGACCGACTCCGGGCAGTTTTTTTATTATTTCAATCATTCGTTCTACGGATTGTGGTCTGTTCATGATTTAACAACGAGTAGAAAGGAGGAGGGAGGATGTGTTGAGTTTTCGCAAAGCGAAAACACTTTACTTTCTCCTTCCTACATCCTACTTCCTACCTGCCTTTTATATTTTTTTCGCAGTGGTTGCGCCGAATTTTTTGGCTATTTCTTCTATGTGGCTCGGAATGGCCGTTTTGGCGCTTTCTTTCAAATCTTCCACTACTTTATATTCAACAGTTGATTCAGGCTGCTCTTCTTTTGACGATATTTCGGTTTCTTTTTTATCGTCAAACGATATATCTTCAACTATGACTTTCACGGCTATATCCAAACCGGTTTTTCTTTTATACAGTTTTGTAATCTGCTCGTGAAACTCCATAACGCCGTCATAATCGAATTTACTTGAAACCGATATCTGTATTGAAGCCGGAGATATTATTTTTACAAGGGTCTTGGCAAGCGACTGCGAAGTAAGCGGATGTTTTTTTGTTATTTCAGATACGATTTCGTCCCATATGCCTATCAAATCAGCGGCGTCTGCAGAGGCATCAACCATAACCGGAACTTCATTTTGCAAAGCCGGACTTTTTTCAGCTACAGAATAAGAAGACGGCGTTTCAGCCGTGTAATTTCCGGTCGATTTAACGTTTTTTTCAATCTCTGAGATTTTGTTTATAAGTTCGCCGACATTATAATACGGTTCGGACATTTTTAAAAGATACATTTCAAGTAAAATTCTCGGCTGGTCGTGCCAGCGCATTTCTTCCAAAGCTTTTGAAATAAGATTATTCATTCTCACATGCCTTGAAACCGAGAACAACGTTTTCTGGGTCTCGTAGAGTTTCTTTTCTTCGGATGAAATTTCCGCGATTTCGGGATTTATGGAATATATCATTACTCTTCGCAGATGGTCTCTTAAATCTCTTGCGAACTGTAAAACGTTATAGCCTTGTTCGGATATGTCTTTAACTGTTTTTAAAATCGTCTGCATATCGCCTTTTGAAAGATTGTCGGTTACCGAAGCTATTATTTCCCTTGGCAAAAGACCTAAAAGTCCTCTTATATATTCGCCCGTAATTTTGCCTGAATTCGACGAAACCGCCTGATCAAGCAAACTTAAAGCGTCTCTCATTGACCCGCCTGAAGCGCTTACGACAATATTTAACGCTTCGTCATCTATTTCAAAACCTTCTTTTACGCCGATATTTTTTATAGCCGAGGCGATTTCTTTTGAAGAAATAAGTTTAAATCTGTATCTCTGACATCTTGAAAGAATTGTGACGGGAATTTTGTGCTGTTCGGTTGTGGCAAGTATAAAAACAACGTGTTCGGGCGGCTCTTCCAGCGTTTTTAGCAAAGCGTTAAAAGCCTGCGTGGTTATCTGGTGTGCTTCGTCGATAATATATATTTTGTATTTTGAACTTGCGGCTGAAAATTTTACATTTTCCCTTAAAGCTCTTATTTCGTCTATGCCGTTATTGGACGCGCCGTCTATTTCCAAAACGTCAACGCTCGCGCTTTTGCCTATTTCTACGCAATTTTCGCATACGCCGCAAGGCTGTGTTGCAGGTCCTTCTTTGCAGTTTAAAGCTTTGGCAAGAATTCTTGCCATTGTGGTTTTTCCGCAGCCTCTTGGCCCAGAAAAAAGATAAGCGTGCGCTATACGTTTTTCAAGTATTGCGTTTTTAAGGGTTTGTGAGATGTGCTCCTGACCGATGACTTCATCGAAATTCTGGGGTCTGAACTTTCTGGCTAAAACAAGATATGACATTTTATACCCGCAAGATAAGGCGCAAAGATACCGGAACTGCGATTAATAGGCGGAATCTATACTTGCCGTTTATTAAATTTTGTTTCTTTATTATACATAAATAGGACAGATATTAAAAGATAATAATGTAAAAGCCGCAATCCCCAGATTGGTAACGGGGAACGTGGTTTTTTATGTTGCCTTTGGCGATTGCATTACAGGTTTTTGTATTTTGCTTATTTTTTACTTGCCGTTTTTCTATTTTTTATATGTTATATTTTATATGCTGCTTTCAAAAATCCCGCAAAACCTTCTCTGGCGCCGCTGTATATTTGCGCGCTTAAATCAAGCGTCAGTTTTTCCGCAACTTTCGCGCTCGCGCCTAATGCGCCGGTAATTGTCCCGCCGTTTAAGCTTGGCGTTTCGACTTCGTCTCCGTCTAGTTTTGCGGTTACGTCTCCGCTGATTTCGTAGTCGTAAGACAATGACAAATACGGCTTTATTTTATCGTTTATTTTGTATTCGCCTTTGGTTCCGATTTTGATGCGGTTGGAAAGCACCGAATCAAACTCGTATTTTTCACCTGCGGCTAGGTCTGCTTCACCGCTTCCTACATTTGTATGGGCGTATTTCCCAAAAGCGTCAACGCTTATTTTTTCGCTTACTTCAAAAATATATCCTGCTCCTAAACTCATGCCGAAATATATTGCGCTGTAATCAAAATCCGCGCTAGTCCCCAGCCCGCTTTTGTAATCGTTAGTTATCTGTCCCGCTCTTATTATTCCTTCAACGTAAACTTTTTCATTTATATCTTTTTTCGCTAAAATTGCCGCGCCTATTGCGTTTGCGTCGCCGCTACCTTTTGCGCTGACGCATTCCGTGTCATAACTTCCGCTTGCGTATTCTATAAAAGCGCCCGCATCAAATGCCGCAAATTTTTTTGCAATACCGGCTGACGCACCGAACGCGCTCATTTCTATGCTTGAGCCTGTGTCGTATTTTGAGTTATCCGAGAAAAATGCTCCTACAATTTCTATTTTGCCTTCCTGCAGATTATTTAATAACGAGCTGTTTATATTGTCCCTGTTTTGCAATACCATAATTGCCCCTGCCGCCGCGCCTTCGGACAAAATTTTTGTCTGTTTGTTAGACGTTTTGCTTGTAACTATGGCATAAAGATTGTTTGCGTCCCAGTCAATATCAAACTCGCAGATTGCGGAAATCCCGGCAAGACCCGATGCCGTTGTGTTAACGCCGTCGGCAGTAATACCGTTTGTAGAAGTAATCAACGTTACCGTGTCTCCGACATTTAATGCTGAAGACAAGCCGTTTATACCTACGCCGATTGTGCTGCTTGTAATATTTACGGCATAGGCAACGTTAAGCATTGTTCCACCGTCGCCCATGTCCGTGGGAATATAAAAGTTCAAATTTTCAAAGTTATATATCCCGCCGATACTCGTGCCAGCGACGGTTTTGACGTTCAGAGTGTTGCCTGTATGGTAAGCCGCGCCTATAGTCTCAACATAGCCGCCGGTGATATAGACCGTGCTTAGGGTGGGCGCGCCGATTATGGTTACTGTGTTGTCGTTGGCCGTTGCGGTGCCGCCGATGGAGCTTTTGGCAGACCCGCCGTAAATATTGTTGTGCACCACGCTGTCAATAATGGTCACGCTGTTGCCATTGGCCGTTGCGGTACCGCTGAAGCTTTCGGCGCTCCCGCCGTAAACATAGTTGCTCACCGTGCTGCTGTCAATTTTGACGGTATTTCCCGAAGCCGTAACCGCGTTACCACCGTATACAGCACGAGCATACCCGCCGACAACCTTGTCACCCATCGTGCTGCCTATGATATTGACAGCGTTATTATCGGACGCGCCGCCGCCGCCGAGGTAGCTTATGTTATACCCGCCGGCAAGGTAGTACGTACTACTGCCGATGACATTTACGGTGTTACTGCTGGTTGTAACGTTGCCGCTTTCGCTGTAAGCTTCCCCGCCGCAAACATTTTTGTGTACTGTGCTGCTGTCAATTTTGACGGTGTTGCCCGAAGCCGCGGCAATACCGGTACCGTAGGCGTAAGCATATCCGCCATCGACGTCTTTATTTACCTCGCTGCCGATGGTGATAATCACCGTGTTGCCATCAGTAGTAGCATTACCGTCACCGCTACCGCCTTTGGCATACCCGCCGTAAATATTTTCGGAAACGAAGCTGTAGCCGGTAATGTTCACGGTATTGTTATTGGCAGTGACGTTGGCGCTGTTGGGAACGGAGCCGGAAGTGTCCATATACCCGCCGTAAACACTATAGTCCGTATCGCTGTAGTTGATAAAGTTGACAGTGTTGCCGTCAGGGGGCAGAAGGTCAATAGCGTCACTCTGGTCCCAGCCGCCGTTTTCTGTGCCGGAAGAGACGGTATCATCAGGACCGTTACCGTAAACATTGCCGGTGGCAGTTCCGCCGTCAAACGTGACCGTATGCCCCGCAAAAGCCGGACTTACAAACAACATTACTGCCACAAATAATGATAATACTTTTTTCATAATAGTTTCTCCTTTTTTTAAACTACAGCTTGCGAAACCACATTAACTCCGCTCTCCACACTACCCGCTTTTATAGCTTCCGCCATTTTGACATCCAAAAAACAAAAAAACGTCTGCCCGAATCTTTTATAGGGCAGCCGCTTGGTCCGGAAAAAAGATAAGCGTGAGCAATGCGTTTTTCAAGTATTGCGTTTTTAAGAGTTTGCGATATGCGTTCCTGACCGATGACTTCATCGAAATTCTGAGGTCTGAACTTTCTAGCTAAAACAAGATATGACATTTTATGCCCGCGAGATAAGGCGCAAAGATACCGAAACTGCGATTAATAGGCGGAATCTATACTTGCCGTTTATTAAATTTTGTATGTTTATTATAACATAAATAGGACAAATATTAAAAGACGCTCATAAGTTGAAAAGATAAAACGGTTTTAGATATAATTGTTTAAACAGCGTTAAATTTTAAAACAAAGGATGCCAAAATGATTCGGCTTTTGATAACATTATCGTTAGTTTTGCTGTTAGTATATTTTATGTTCTCACTCTATGGAAAAAATATTAACAAAATACATGAACTTATAGGGCAAGGAAAAGCAGAAACCCAAAACATCGCAGAAAATAAAAATCTTCACACTGCCATGGACTCAATAAAGGCAAAAGCCCAGGAAGCCGCTGATAAGTACGCTCAATCAACAGAGAAAAAATTGTCTGAACTTGAAAGCTCTCAAAGTAAATGAACAAGTTACGGTATTAATTTATATTATTTTTTAATTGAACTCATTGTTTTGTAAAAAATTTCTAGCATTCTGGCAGCCTTGTTCCGCCGCTTTTTTAAGCTACTTAGCAGCTTCTTGATTGTTTTGCTTTATTCCTTTTCCTCTAAAGTTCATCATTCCAAGGTCATGTTGAGCATCTGCATCGCCCTGTTCTGCCGCTTTCTCAAACCATTTAGTAGCTTCTTGGTAATCTTGGTTCTCCGAATATATCAATCCAAGCATAGCTTGGGCTTTTTTATGGTTTTGTTCAGCCGCTTTTCTGCACCAATAAAATTCTTCCATACGGTTTCGCTTTACACCTGTCCCCAAACTATACATCAGTGCAAGACTATATTGAGCATCAACATTGCCCTGCTCTGCTGCTTTTCTAAACCATTTAACCGCTTCTTTATAGTTTTGATTTATTCCTTCTCCGTTAACGTACATTCGCCCAAGAATAAGTTGTGCATCTGCATTCCCTTGTTTAGCGGATTTTGTCAGCCAATAGAGAGCTGCAGTGTAATCTTTCTTGGGTTTTTCAAGAGTATAAAGTTTATCTCCTGGTGCCGCAAATGTACCGATAAGACCTTGCTCTGCAACTTGCTTAAGCAATTTATCAGTTTCTTTCGTGTCTTCACCATATAAGTACATCATTCCAAGATTATATTGTGCTTGTGCATCACCGTGTTCTGCCAATTTATTTGTTTTTTCAAAACTTGCGATTGAAGTATCTCTTTCATCTGTAAGTTCTTGCGATAGCACTCTTTTTGTTTCTTTAATACTTGACGAGAAAGCTAAAGATATGCAAAAAACCGCTATTAATAAAAAAATTAGAAATAATTTTTTCATTTTCTATCTCCTATATAATTATACTAAAACAAGAACAAATACAACAAACAAATATGTTATTTTGGAATAAAAAAAGACGTTCAAAATTTGATAATTTCAAACGTCTTTGTATTAGCTGTTATAAATTTTCAAGAAATTGGTTGAGGCGAGCAGTTGCTTATTAAACTTTTTTTGCAAACGATTTTGGCATTTTTGCTACGCTTGCGACGGCGAAGCGCACAAGGAACGGTACGTGGGGCGGAGTGTAAGGAAGTAAAAATTCAAAAGCCAAAGTAAAAATGGAGCTGATCGGGATTGAACCGACGGCCTCTTCGTTGCGAACGAAGCGCTCTCCCAGCTGAGCTACAGCCCCAATATAACTGCAATTACAAATTTCAAATTACGAATTTACAAACTTAAACACGAGCGCGGAGCTGAGCTACACCACAATTACAAATTTTAGGTATTATAGCAAATTTTTTGCAAACAACAAAAACATCCACCCCTCCATCTACCGCAAGGGGCGAGGGAAACGACTATGACCTAAAACAGCAATGTGTTTTAATTTGCCATGATTGATGCGCGGCAACAACTTTTGACGTTGCCGCGCATTTATCCTCTATCTTTCGGCTAAAAATTAATTTGTGTTCTTATTCCGAACGTAAACAGATCGTTATCGGCCGAGGCATTCCCGCCCATAGGCTTTGAAACATACTGAAATACCGGCGAAATTGCTATGTGGTCACTGACGCTTAGTTTATAATATAATTCAGTCTGGGTTTCAGAATCGTTTTTAAAGCCCTTAGCGTCTGCCCATTCTTTTGAGGCTATATTTTGTCCCAGCGCCCAGCCAAAAGCATCATTTTCTCTGTTCCAGAGTTTTCCTTTGACCTGTACGCCTAAGCTCCATGAATTTTCAAGGGGATTTTCGTCGGTATAGGCTTTCGGATTTTTGTACCCGTATCTTGCGAAAAGCGAAAGATTTTCACTTACCGACTGATCAAAACTTAATGCAAAACCATAAATATCTTCATCGCCTATTTTATTGCTATTGCTTGACCAATACATTAAACGATAATTTCCGGAGAGCTTGTCTCCCGGTAATTTATACGTCGCCTGAACGGCATTGAAACCATTTGCGTCTATATTGTCAAAATCATCATCCTGGTTAACATACGCATAAGTAATATCTAAAAATTCCGCTGGAGAATATTTCGCCCTTATGCCAAGCTGATTGTCGGGAAATAAAATCGTAGTATTATTTATAAACATTGCCGCTAAAAACTGGCATGTATCGTCATTTGCTATTTCATTTTCGTCAAAATAGTCTCTTGCCCTTAATTTTCCGAAAGTAAATGTAAATTTTTTATCAAGCAAACTTTGCTCGTACCACAAATGGCTGACATTAAAAAAATCTTGGTACGCATTGTAATTCAAATCGCTGAAAACTTCAAGCTTGTTATTTAATCCTTCGCCGTTATAGCCCTCAATACGAACATATGCAATCCCGCCGTTAGAAAACTCTTTCCTGAAACTCAAATCTAAATAATACGAACCGTCTATTCTGCCTTTATCCGAACCGTCGTTTGCCTTATTTACGCCCTGTAAAATAATTGTCCCGCCAATGTCTGTGGTAAACTCCAAAACTTCGGAAATACTTCCGCTCCCTTTTGCCTCTTTCATCTCCGCAATGTCTTTTTTAATCTGTGCGAGTTCGTCTTCTAGAGTTACACCCGCGAAAGCATTGCCTGCAGAAAACAATAACATTCCGAATAATAAAACTACAATCTTTTTCATTGAGAAAAGCCTCCTTTTTTTATTAGTATTACTTTTTTAGTCTAGACTAAATATTTTATATCACACTATTTTTACTATTTAAAGTATCATTTATCGCCATTACAATCCCAGAAGCGTTCCGATCTGAAAAACAATAAAAGACATAATCCACGCAAATACTGTGTTTCCCGCAACCAAAAGCACAAGCCATTTAAAACTTGAACCGCTCTCTTTAAAAAATACAACCACACAAGCTATACAAGGTATATAAATAAGACAAAAAATTAAAAAGACTATTCCTTTCAGAGGCGACCAGTCCGGATCAGAGGCAATTTTTTCTCTCAACGGCTGCGATTCTTCGGGGTTTACTTCTCCCAGGGAATAAATAGTGCCTAAAGTGCTTACTACTATCTCTTTAGCGGCAAACCCCGCTACCAAAGCCACTGCCCTGTTTCCATCCATGCCTATGGGTTTAAAGAATGGTTCTATAAAGTTTCCGATACGCCCCGCGGCACTGTATTGTATTTGTATTGCCGCGGTTTCCGTTTCGGTAAGATTTTCATTTACAGGCGCTTTAGGATAAGTAAATGCCGCCCATATAAGAATTGACGCAAGCATTATAACAGTACCGGCTTTTTTTACGTAAAGCCAGCCTCTTTCCCACATTTTCAAAAGCAGCCCTTTCAAAGTAGGCATATGATACGGCGGAAGTTCCATAACAAAATGCGCCGGTTCGCCGCGCAAAATTGTTTTGCTGAGTAATTTTGCCGCGCCCAGAGCTATGGCAACGCTTAAAAAGTACATTAAAAACATAATGCCGGTCTGATATTTTGCCGAAAAAAACGCTCCTATAATCAATGCAAAAATCGGAAGTTTCGCGCCGCATATCATAAACGGCGTTACAAACATTGTTATCAGTCTGTCGCGTTTTGAATCCAAAGTACGGGCGGCAAGAATTCCCGGCACGGCGCAGCCGTTTGTGGAAATCATCAAAGGCAAAAAAGATTTCCCGTGAAGGCCGAACCTGTTCATTATTTTATCCATAACAAACGCGGCTCTTGCCATATAGCCGGAATCTTCAAAAAACGCGATCGCAAAAAACATAAAAAGTATAAGAGGAAAAAAACTTAAAACCCCTCCGACTCCGCCGATTACCCCGTCGACAATCAAAGATTTTACGGCGCCGGCGGGAAGCAGCTTTCCCATAAGCGCGCCAAACCGCTCAAAAAACATCCCGAACAATTTTACGGCGGGATTTGACAAAGTAAACGTAAATTTGAAAATTACGTACATAACCGCGGCAAAAATAGGAATTCCGAGATATCTGTTTAACGCGAACATGTCTATAATTTCGGTCATGTCGGTTTTCTTTCTCGATACGTCTTGCAAAACATTTTTTGTCACGGCATTTGCAAAACCGTAACGCCGGCCCGTTATTATAATTTCCGTTTGAGCGCCGAAATGTTCTTTAAGATGATTTCTGCTTTTTTCGGTTTGGGCTAAAATTTCAGCGCCGTTATCTGCTTTTGAAACAAATTTTAAGGCAAGAGGGTCGTTGTCTAAAAGTTTCATCACAAGCCAGCTTTTAGGAAGCTGCGTAAGGCCTTTATCTTTTGAAATAAGAGGTTCTAAAATATCGGCTTCGGCTTTTATGTCTTGTCCATAATCTACTTTAGCGGCTTTAATTTTTTCAAAAGCTTTGCTTTCTACGTTATCATCGGCAATATATTCTAAAATATTTACTACTCCGATTTCTCTGCTTCCGACAGTCTTAAAAACCGGAACGCCAAGTAATTCAGACATAACTTTTTCATCGGCTATTTTTCCCTGCGACTGTAAAGTGTCAATCATATTCAAAGCTACTATTATAGGTATATCAAGCTCGGCAAGCTGGGTAAACAAGTACAAATTGCGTTCCATATTCAAAGCGTCGACTACGTGGATTATAATATCCGGCTTTTCGTTTATAAGAAAATCGCCCGCGACGACTTCGTCTTGCGAATAAGCCGAAAGACTGTAAGTCCCGGGCAAATCCACAAAAGTTATGTCGCAGTCTTTATATGTTTTGAAGCCTTCTTTTTTCTCAACGGTAACGCCGGGATAATTTCCGACGCGCTGGTTTGCACCGGCCAAAGTATTAAAAATCGTCGATTTTCCGCTATTGGGGTTTCCGGCAAGAGCAACAATTATATTTTTATTTTGCCACATTTTTATCTTACCTTTTTATCAGAACATTATCGGCAATTTTATTGCTTAACACTATTTTTGAACCTTTGACTTTGACCATTATGCTGCCTTTTGCGCCGGTATTTGTTAAAACCGATATCGCTTCACCAGGCACAAAGCCCATTTCCAAAAGCCTACGTCCCAGTTTCTCATCGCAATATGCCGCAATAAACCTATATGTGCCGGAGTGCGCGTCGCTTAATTTTGCCATACCGTTATACATTATGCATTTATTAAAAGACTTGCATTTTTTAAAACGCGCTCTTATCCAACGTTTTTTCCAGTATTCGTAAATACGTTTTATAAAAGATTTTATAGCGGACGTCTTAATAATTTTAGATTCTTCCATATTTGTTTTTCTTGTAAAATATATTTAGTATGATATAAATATTTTAGTTACAGCTAAATCAAGCTCTCTAAAAAACAGTCTTTTATATTGATATTTCAACCAAAAGACTTTATATTTTCTTGCCTTTTATCCACAATTCGTAATTCGTAATTTTGAATTAATAATTGTCATTATTTTTTCCCTTCCAAATAATCTTGTAAATTACGCATATCTTCGGGTTTTGTAAGAAAATGAGTTTTTAATAAAGAGTACAGCCTTTCAAGCCTGTATATTGTTTCAGAACTTACGCAATGTTCGACTTCGCAAGCTTCCTTAGCGGCAATACCTGCGTCAAGAAACAGCAAATCATTGAAAAACCGGTATAAAATATCGTGCTTTCTTCGAATTTCAGCGGCAATTCTTTCGCCTTTTTCGGTTAAATCCACATAGCCGTATTTCTCGTGAATTACAAGCCCGCTTTCAGTTAAAAAATTTATGGCGACATTCACGCTTGAACTTTTGACGTCTAAAACTTTAGCAATATCGCCTATTCTGGCATACTTTTTTTCTTTTTTTAAATCCGCTATAGTTTCAAGATAATTCTCTAAAGCCGCGCTTAAATTATCAATATTTTGTGTCATAAAAGCCTCTTTAGACTAATCTAAAATTCAAAATCTTAGATTAATATAAAAAATTTTTTAATATATGTCAAACTGACAAAAGCAAGTTTTAAATCCTCTCTTTTGTCATCCCCGAGCGTCTTAGTCGGGGATCCACGAAAATTGAAAAATAAAAAACGATACATTTAATAATGTATCGTTCTATTTATTTTTGTATGGAAAACCGGTTAATTTATTTCAGCCTCTTTTATTTCAGTCTCATTCTTTTCTTTCTCTAATCTTTCCTTAGTTTTAAGCATTTCAGGGGTAGGCGGATCGCTTTTTTCAAAACTCGTTTCCGCGTCATTTCCTTTTAAAGCTTCTTTTGTATAAACGCATCTGGGATTCCAAAGCATCCAATCCCCTATATCGTTGTCATAACAGGCTTGAATCTGAGCGCGAACCTCGTCTTTACCGTATTTATAGCCGCCCCAAGAAAAATCCTGCAGCCAAGGTCTGAGTTTTTCAAGAGGAATTCTTTTTAACGCGCCTTCCATGGCCTTATAAACTACTTCATACGGCGCTTTATTCGGGTCCGCAATACCGTATTCTCCTTTCGCATAATGAGACGGATAAACCATAGGACTTACATAATCAACCCATTCCGACATCTCGACTATTTTCTGCCCTATGCCCATATCGTCTTTTGACGTAGTCGTAAGACCGAAAACGTCTATTGATATTTTGACATTCTTTGGTTTAAGCACTTCATTGGCTTTCTTTAAAAAATCCACGATTGCTTTTGAGGCTTCGTCCGGAGAATGATTTTTGTTGCCGTACCTGCAGTTTTTTATATTGCCGTCCGAAGGGAAGCGTATATAGTCAAACTGTATCTCTTCAAAACCCAAATCCGCGGCTCGTTCGGCAATACTTAAGATATAATCCCAGGCGTCTTTATTATAAGGATCGAGCCACGCTATGTTTTTTCTGTCCGTCCAAATTGTGCCGTCCGGGTTTTTTACAGCCATAGACGGCTTTTTTCTTGCCATGTAATTGTCTTTGAATACGACTATTCTTGCCACCGTATAAACGTCGTTTTCTTTTAACTTCGAAAGGTATTGTTGTATGTCGGGCATTATATTAGAATAAGCGCCGTTTTCGTCTGCCATTTTCACGCCGGGAATGTATACCTGGCCGTCTGCTTCTTTTATGTCTATTACGGCCATATTAATCTCAGTCTCGTTAAAAAATTCTAAGGCAAAGTTTCTGAGTTTTGTGGAATTGACAATCATTTGGGTAAGATGAATACCTCTTAAATACTTTTTGGGCTGCTCGTAAAACGCTCCCTCAAGCACTCCGTAAGCAATATTTTCGTTGATATTCCCCCAGATCTTAGGCTCTTCAAGAACCGTAGTATTCGTATTTGGCTGCATAATCCCACATGAGGCAACCAAAAAAAACAAAAACGATATGGAAATTATTGTTAGTTTATTCGGGTTCTTTTTTTTCATCTTGGACTAATTTTAATGAAAATAATCTTGTTTGTCAATGAAATTTATGATAAAATTCAAAAATGATATTGACAATATATTTATTATCTTTACTGTTTCTTGTTTTAGGATGGCTTTATTACGCCAAGCCTGATGCCGTGCAAAAAATTAACGATTTTTTCAAAACCAATATTTTTAACGACAAACACATTCTTATAAAGAGAAGGAAAATAGCCGTCGTATTTTTTTTCGCGTCGCTTATTTTATGCATAACGGCTTTTGCCTGCTCAAACGAAGAAAAAAATAAAATACCGGACGCAAGAGAGAACTCTTCCGCAAAAGAAATAATAATAGACGCGTTGGTATCTTATAAAAAAGCTTTAGCGTCGGAACCGAGAAATATAACGCTTCTTACAAAATCAGCCTACGCTTATGAAGCGCTCGGCGAAAAAAATAAAGCCTCTTCCGCGTGGAAGACGATTCTCGCGGTAGATCCCGAAAATGAAACCGCAAAACAGAGGCTGAATGTTAAATAGCGAAACAAAACTGTTCGCCATTCTTGCTTATCCGGCAAAACATTCTTTTTCCCCTCAAATGCAAAACGCGTGGTTTGAAGACGAAAAACTTAACTGTGCGTATGTTTCTTTTGAAACTGCTCCTGAAAAATTAAAACAAACGGTCGAAGCTCTCAAACTTTTGAGATTTCGCGGAATAAATATAACCATACCTCATAAAACCGAAATAATAAAGTACCTTGATTTCGTTGACACAGCCGCAAAATCGATCGGAAGCGTCAATACAATAGCGATAAAAAACGGAGATCTTCACGGATATAATACCGACCACTCGGGATTTACGGCAGACCTTGAGGCTAAAGGAATAAAAATAAAAGATAAGACGGTTTTTATTTTTGGAGCCGGCGGCGCGGCGCGGGCAGTGTTGTACGCGGTCAAAAACGCAGAAGAAATTTACATATCAAACAGGACTTTTGAAACGGCGGCAAAACTTGCAAAAGAATTTAAAGTTAAAGCTGTAACTTTGGCTCAAATCCCTGACATTATTGAAAAAGCCGATTTAATTATAAACGCTTCGGCGTGCGGACTGTCCAAGGGAGATTTTCTCCCTTTTAAAATCGGAAAAATTAAAAAAAACGCGGTTATATACGATTTGATATACAATAAAACTACGCCTTTTGTTAAACTTGCGCAAAAAAAACGCGTAAAGTTTTTTACGGGCGAGGGAATGCTTATACGCCAAGGAGCGGACGGATTTAAAATTTGGACAGGAATATATCCGGACGTAAAAAAAGCGTTAAAGCTGTTTAAAAAATCGTAGCGAAGCGCAGCCCCGCTGAAAGCATGTCCTGAGCTTAGTCGAAAGAACGGGATCTAAGTTTTAAAATAGTAAATATAAAAAGGGTTTCAAAGACACCCTAAACATTATTTTATTTTCGAGGTAATTATTATGCTTATTTGGATTGTACGTATTCTTGTTATTTTAGCAGGTCCCTTAATAGCTTTTTTTCAGGTAGAACAGTCATTATCAAGCATACTTATAGGCCTTTCAATTTCTATGGCTATAGTAGGCGTTGAATACTTATTTCAAAAAACCCCTCTTGACACCCTTGTAATCGCGATTGTCGGAATAGTTTTGGGTATTATAGCGGCAAATATTATCGATTTCGGGGCGGCAATGCTTAGAAATCAAGATATCGACAAATTTTTTGAAAAATATTCGCTTCTGATAAAAATACTTTTTGCCTATTTCGGAATGGTCGTAGCAGTGAAGAAAAAAGACGAAGTCGATTTACTGGACAAAGATATTTTTAAAATGTCAAAAATAGGTAAAGTTCGCGAAATGCTCCTTTTGGATACGAGCGCTATAATCGACGGCAGAATTTACGATATTTCGGAAACTAAGTTTCTGTTTGCCACGTTCATAATTCCTAAATTTGTTTTAAACGAGCTTCAGGCTCTTGCCGATTCAAACGACGCCATAAAGCGCACGCGTTCGAAAAGAGGGCTTGACATAGTTGCAAAACTTAAAAAATCCGAAAACATAATGACAAAAATATACGATAAAGATTACGATTCTCTTAAAGGCGTCGACGCAAAGCTTACGGAACTCGCCAAAGATTTAAACGCAAAAATAGTAACGACGGATTTTAACTTAAATAAAATGGCGTCCATTCAGGGAATAACCGTTTTAAATATAAACGATCTGGCAAATTCTCTCACGCCGATATTTTTGCCGGGCGAAAGCATAATGATATTCCTGGTCAAAGAAGGTTCGCAGCAAAATCAGGCCGTAGGATATCTTGAAGACGGAACTATGGTTGTCGCGGAAGACGGCAGAAAATATCTCGGCAAAAGAGTGGAACTTAACGTCACTTCGATCATACAAACATCCTCGGGCAAAATGGTTTTCGGAAGAGTAGAAGCGCCCGAGCAAAATCAAAACAAAACCAATCCCCGCAAAAGCGGCAGGGAATCGTGAGAGCGGCGGCAATAATAGTCGCGGCCGGTTCCGGGAAAAGATTCGGTTCGCATACGCCTAAACAGTTTTTAAAATTGAAAGACAAACCGGTATTTTTATGGAGCGTTGAAGCGTTTGCCTCTTTAAAGGTTTTTAAACAGATAATAATCGTCGTTTCGCGGGATATGCTTGAAAGTTTATCGAAAAAATACAAACGATTTATATTTGTTTCCGGCGGCAAAGAAAGGTTCGACTCGGTAAAAAACGGGCTTGCCGCAATCGATAAAGACATAGATTTTATAGCAGTACACGACGCGGCAAGACCTTTAATAAATAAAAAAGATATTCTTGCGATTCTTAAAAAAGCGGTTGAAAACCGCGCGGCGATAGCTGCTGAAAAAACAAAAGATACGATAAAAGCCGTTAAAAACGGTTTTGTACAAAATACATTAGACAGAAGCATGCTGTATAACGTCCAAACCCCGCAAATCTTTGCAGCAAAGCTGCTTTTTAAGGCATACGAAAAAAAGATTGCAAAAAAAACTACAGACGATTCGATGTTAATAGAACAATCAGGCGTAAAAGTGGCTGTTGTTGAAACAAAATTCCCGAATTTTAAAATAACAAACAAACTGGATTTTGAAACAGCCAGACAAATATTAAAAAACAAAGGATTGAATTATGTTTGTCGGTTTCGGTTATGACGTTCACAGGTTTAAGAAAGGGCGCAAGTTAATTTTAGGAGGCGTTGAAATTACAAGTCCGAAAGGGCTTGACGGGCACAGCGACGCCGACGTTTTAATACACGCTTTAATGGACGCAATGCTTGGAGCCGCGGGACTTAACGACATAGGGCATTTTTTTCCGAATACCGACCCCTCATATAAAAACATTTCGAGTATGAAACTTCTTGAAACAGTCTATAAAGAATTGAAGAAGCAAAGCTTCAAAATTAATAATGTAGATATGACTATAATCGCTGAAGCTCCTAAAATTTATCCGCATATAGATAAGATGAAAGAAAATATTTCCAAAGCAATAAAGTTAAGCAAAACAAGAATTGCAATAAAAGCCACGACAAATGAAAAAATGGGTTCTATAGGCAGAGGCGAAGGCATGGCAGCAATGGCTGTTGCTTCGATAAAACAAGTAAAATGACAATAAAAGTTTACAACACTCTTACGAATAAAAAAGAAGATTTTATACCGCAAAAACAAAATGAAGTTTCAATGTATGTTTGCGGCGTTACACCTTATGACGAAGTGCATTTGGGGCACGCGCGCGCTTATGTCACTTTTGACATAATAAAAAGACATCTGTTAAACAGAGGTTTTGCCGTTAAGCATATACAAAATTTTACAGATATTGACGATAAAATTATAGACCGCGCCTCCAAAGAAAAAGTTACTCCCGTTGAAATCGCAGAAAAATATATAAAAAACTATTTCGAACAAACCGAAAAACTTAATATTTTAAAAGCAACCGATTATCCGCGCGTTACGGATACAGACATGATGCAGGAAATAGTCCGTTTCATACAAACTCTTATGGATAAAGGTTTTGCTTACAAAGTTGGCGGCGACGTTTACTTCTCAGTTGAAAAGTTTAAAGATTACGGAAAACTTTCAAAAAGAAATTTGGAAGATTTAAAAGCCGGCGCAGGCGCTTCTGCCGGCGCTTTTAGCGAAGTTAAAAAAGACGCGCATGATTTTGCTTTGTGGAAAGGCGGTTACTTTTCAGACAAACCGGATAATATAAAGACATGGCCAAGCCCATGGGGCGCAGGAAGACCGGGCTGGCATATAGAATGTTCAGTTATGTCATCAAAACTGCTAGGCGATACTATAGACATACACGGCGGCGGGCAGGATTTGATTTTTCCTCACCATGAAAATGAAATAGCCCAAAGCGAAGCCGCGACCGGAAAACAATTCGTAAAATACTGGATTCATAACGGATTTGTGACCATAAACAAAGAGAAAATGTCAAAATCTCTCAACAATTTTTTCACTTTGAGAGAGATTTTTGAAAAATACGACCCGAGAGTCGTGCGCTACTATCTTTTAACGCAGCATTATAAAAGCCCGCTGGATTTTTCGGATGAAGGGTTAAATGCGGCAAAAAACGCTTTGCAAGGTCTTGATGACGCTTACTTAAGGCTTTCCGCGGCTGTAAAAGAAAATGCAGGCGAAGTTACAAATACGGATTTAAAAAAACTTAAAGAAAATTTTCTTGAAGCGCTGGATGATGATTTTAACTCGGAAAAAGCTCTGGCGCGCCTGCATGAAGTTAAAAGTCTTATATTAAACGAACTTTTTAAATCAGACAGCCAAAGGCTGTCGCAGCTAAAAAAATTGTTTGAAGAGTCGGTCCGGGATTCGCTTGGAATAACTCTTCCGGAAGCAAATTGCGTAAATGAAGATTTGCAAAATCTGCTTGAGCAAAGAAATGCCGCAAGGATAGCGAAAAACTGGCAGGAAGCCGACAAATTAAGAAACCTTTTAGATGAAAAAGGCTATAAAATAGTCGATAATAAAGACGGCAGCTCGGTGCTTGTGAAAAAAATATAAATTCAGAAGATGAGAAGTTGAGCAAAGGCAACGGCTTTTGCAGTTAAAGTCTTTGCCTAACTTCTCAACTGCTCGGCTCTCTCAGCTTCCAAGGGATGTTATGTCATACGACAAATTCCGAAAAAAACCAAACAATGAACCTTTAGACAACATTATCTACGGCAGAAATCCTGTTTTAGAATTGCTTAAAGCCGGAAAAAGAACCGTAAATAAAATAATGATAGCGCAAACCGCAAGAGGCAGCGCGATTTCGGAAATTATAAATCTTGCAAAAAATAAAGGTATCGCTATACATAATGTTCCGCCGGAAAAACTGGACAAATATTCCGAAAACTCACAAGGCATAGCCGCAGAAGTTTCTCCCATGCAATATTTAGAGTCTGAAGAATTGATTGCCTTGTCAAAAAAAGCGGCAAAACCCCTGCTTGTTATTTTGGACGGCATTGAAGATCCGCACAATTTAGGCGCTATTATAAGAAACTGCGTGGCATTCGGCGCGGACGGAGTGATAATACCAAAATGGCGCGCTGCCGGAGTAACAGAAACGGTTTCAAAATCCTCAGCCGGCGCAATAGAACATATAGCAATAGCAAGAGTCACAAATATAAACCAAACAATAGAATTATTAAAAAAACAGGGTTTCTGGATTGCGGGCGCCGAAAACGGCGGGGAACTTCTTGAGAACGCAAAACTCCCGTTTCCTCTGGCAGTCATAATAGGAAGCGAAGGATTCGGTCTTCATAGCCTTACAAAGAAAAACTGCGACTTTTTAATATCAATACCTCAAAAAAATATCATATCCTCTTTAAACGCTTCGTGCGCCTCGGCGGTTATTTTATACGAAATATCAAAGAAAAGACTCTAAACAACAATTAACAAATTACAAATAACAATTAACGACAAAAACTAAAAATCCGTTTTGGCTTTGCCAAAACACAAAAATTGTTAATTATTAATTGTTATTTGTTAATTGCTACTTAAGCTTAATGCCATTTGTTTGATTTTTTTCAGGTCTATTTTTCCGTTGCCCATCATAGGAAATTCTTCGACTTTGTAGTAATTTTCTTTTTTGGGTATCCATAAATTAGGAAGATTGCACTCATCTTTTAACTTATCGGTAATCAAAGAAATGTCTCTGTCGCCTTTATACAGAACAACAAGTCTTTCGCCTTTTTTGTCGTCCGGTACCGCGGTAACAACGGCAAAATGGTCTTCTTCGCCCAAAACATTATGTATCTCTTCTTCAATTCTTATCTGAGGCACCATTTCCCCGCCGATTTTACTGAATCTGCTGAGTCTGTCCGTTATTGCTATAAATCCGTCTTCGTCTATAATCGCAATGTCGCCGGTTACATACCATCCGTCTTTTATAACTTCGTCGGTTTTTTGCGGATTATTTAAATAACCCTTCATAACATTTGGGCCTTTGATCATAAGCATACCTTCCTGGCCGAAAGGCAAGAGTTCGTAAGTTTCCGGATTGACGATTTTTGCGGCAACTCCGGGTATCGGATGTCCGACTGTTCCGGCTTTATTTCCAACCTGAACTTTTTTTGTTTTTGGATCGATAAAACACTCGGTTCCGAACGAAACTATAGGCGAAAGTTCGGTTGCGCCGTAACCTTCAAATATAGTTTTTTGAAATTTTTCGCGAAACGCGGCAGACACTACCTGCTTTAATTTTTCAGCGCCCGCAATAATAATCCTTAAAGATTCGAATTGTTCTTTAGAGCATTTTCTGGTATATGAATTTAAAAATGTCGGCGTGCCTACCAAAAGCGTGCATTTGAATTTTTCAACCAGTTCGCCGATTTTTTGCGCTTCCGTAGGAGTTGTGTGCAAAGCCGCGCCTATTCCGTAATAGGCGCAAAGCCAAACCGTTACGGTATATCCGAAAGAATGAAACAAAGGAAGCATTCCGGCTAAGACATCGTTGTCTTTAAGCCCTATAATCTGGGACGAAGCTTCTATATTTGAAACAATGTTTTGGTGCGTGAGCATTATGCCTTTAGGCTCGCCGGTAGTTCCGCTTGAAAAAATAACCGTCGCTAAATCGTAAATATTTTTAGTATCGCCTTTGACATATTTTTTTATAAGAAATTTCGCGGGAAGCATTAAAGCCGTTATAAGAATTTTTAATTTCTCGGATGTGGTCACTTTTTCGTTTATGTCTTCCGCGAAATCCGCCCTGGCGTCAAAATGATGTAAATTGATTTTTTCGGTAAAAGCGCGCGAAGTAATTATTTGTTTAATCTCGCATTGGCTTACGCACGATTCCAGAGTCTCGACTGAAGACGTAAAATTAAGATTGACCGGAATTTTCCCCGCAAAAGCCGCCGCAATATTGATTATGGCTCCGGCTATGGTAGTAGGCAGCAAAACGCCTATCATCTCGCCTTCTTTGTCCGTTTTTCCCATTCTGCGCGACAAAGCAACCGCGGCCACAAAAACTTTTAAATAACTCAAGCGTTTACCGCTTAAATCTCCGAAACAAAATCTAAACGGATGTTTTCTCATTTCATATATAAAACCTATATGAAGCTTTCTCTGGCTGTCCCCTCTTAATTTAAAGGCTTCGGCCGATAATTCCTGGACCGCAAGACGAACCTTGTAAACCTGAGAAGACGACGGCATCGGTTTTCCCACGCTTACGGTAACAGGATAGGGAATGACTTTTGGAAGCTTCCATCTGAGTTTTCCGCCTTCAAAAGAGAAAGCCGATCCCCACATTCTGTCCAAATGCAAAGGGATAATCGGCGCGTCAAGATTATTCCTCATTATAAAAGAAAGCCCTCTTTTAAAAGGAAGCATATTGCCCGTATGCGTCAACTCGTCTTCCGCAAATATGCAGACGAGCTCTCCGTTTTTTATGGATTTGCGGGCTTCTTCCAAAGCCCTGCCGATAACTTTAGGACTATCGTTTGAATCTATAGGAATACTGTTTTGGGGAGTTAAAAAAGGCTTAAGAAAAGGGTGTTCTTTAAATTCTCTTCCCACAAAAAACTTTACGGGGCGTTTAATTGCGGAAAATATCACGACGTGATCAATATAAGAAACGGAATTTGACACCAAAAGCGCGCCGCCGGTTAAAGGAATGTTTTCATGACCTACGGTTTTTATCTTATAAATGGTATGATTGAGAACCCAAATGCCCGCGTACAGTATTTGTATGGGCTTGTATATTATCATCAAAAGGAAAGATACAAGCAGTCCAAGCAGAATAACGGTAAGAGTAGTACCGAATATTACGGGAATAAATTCAAGAATAGTAATAGTTATAAGTACTACAAAAACGGCAAATATTAATACTATAACTCTTGGAAACACTAAAGTTACGATCAGTCTTTTTATTTTATCCATTAGTATAATTATACAATTTTTTTTAAGCTATTGTTAAGATATTGTTAAGTTAAGATATTTGAATTTTTTTTAAAAATATGTATAATTATTACATTTACTATATTAAATAAATTAGTTCCGACGTAGCTCAATGGTGGAGCAATCGGCTGTTAACCGATCGGTTATTGGTTCGAGTCCAATCGTCGGAGCTTTTTTATTTTGTCTTTTCCTTATACTATGTAGCAAATTTCATTGCGCGAAACCTCTTTTGTATACTATAATGATAATATAGGCTTTGATATACCTATAGAGAGTTCAAAATGCTGAGAAAGTTTTTTACCTTTCTTATTTCTTTTGTTTTGCTTACCTCTTCTCTGCCTGAAGAAGTATTTTCATCGCAAATAATTAACTTTGCGCCGTCCGTTCATAATAACGCAAGCATGCCTCTTATCCCTCAGGATATGGGCAATATAATGTATGATTTTTATTTTGGCGGCGACAACACTATAATAAACATCCAGGACCTGCATGCCGATTATGCAACCCAAAAAAACATAGCCGATATTATCGATTACCTGAATGACAATTATGAAATAGGCTCCGTATATTTTGAAGGCGCTTACGGCGCGGTTCATATGGACTGGTTAAAAGAAGAAACTGACTCTGCACTGCGCAAAGCTATTTCGCAAAGACTGCTTAGAGACGGTAAAATCAGCGGCGCGGAATATTTTTTAATCAATAATACAAATTCAGGCATAAAATTTAAAGGTATAGAAGATAAAGCGGTTTATCTTGAAAATTTTAAAATTTTAGGTCAAATGTTCGACAAAGAAGCGGAAAATACCGAGCTTATTAAATATATACAAACCAATCTTTCAAAATTAATACAAACGGGCTTTAGCGCTAAAAATAAACGCTTATATAAACTTAAACAAAAATATAAGCTTGATCAAATAAGCGACGAGCGGTATTATTCCGCTTTGGAAAAAGCCGCTAAAAAAAGCGGTATGCCGTATTTTAACTACAGATATATATCGCAATATAATTCTATTATTAAATCTTTCGGAAAAATAAATACAAAAAATTTAAACAAGGAATTAAAAGCCGTATCTGAGGATTTAAAGAACGTTCTCTCTTTCAGAGAATACAAACAAATATCAGATATTGCGCAAAAACACCCTTTGGAATATATAAAAAGGATAAGTTTTTATTTATCTTCCCGGGGCGAAGCCGATAAATATCCGAATATTAAAAGTTACAATTTGTTTTTAACCGCGAAAGATTCTTTTGATTACCGCTCTCTTTTAATACAGGAAGATTATTTGTCCCGCGAGTTATTATACGCGAACGCGCTGACAAAAAATGAAGAAGACTTAATATTTACTTACCATTACACGGCTAAATTGTTAAATATGCTTACCAACAAGCTTATGTCCGAAGATTACGCGTATATGGCGGACAATTTTGCAAGATACTCCGTGCTGCTTGAAAACTATGTTACTGCCGCTTATATAAACGATATTAAAATACAGTTTTCCATAGCGTCCAAATTCTACGAAAACAATCTTTTAAGAAACAATTACTTTATTTCTAACGCCTTAAACGTCCCCGCAACAGACATAAATCCCTCCGGCATAAGGCAATCTTTAGCTTTTAAGAATTCCTTTAATATAAGCCTTGCCGATATGCTAAAAACAACTAAAGACAAGGTTGATATACTTGTTTCCGGCGGTTTCCACTTGCAGGGGATGATGGACTTAATGAACGCAAATTCCGTTAACTATGCCATAGTAATGCCGGTAACAGCGTCTTTTGACGCAAAGCAGACCGAACATTTGTTTAAAAGAGAATTTTATACTAAACAAGAAATGATGCAAAATACTTATAAGGTATTTGTAACAGGCGGTATTTTTAATCTTGAGTGGCAGGACCCTTTAAAAGTAATATTTTCAAACTTTCTAAATTTTTCATTGTTGGACGAGCTATGGAAACATGCGGGCGACAAGAATGATTATATTAACGACACGCTTAACAAATATCTTGATAAGATACTTTCGGACAAAAAAATCAGCCAAACCGCCAAAATCACAAAACTATACAGGCAGGACGAGCATACTTTTATCGCGACAGTTCTTATCGACGGCAAAGAAACAAGAGAATTTATAATAAGCGAAAATGAAAACAATACAAATGGCAATAACACGGGAAACAGCCGTGTTTCTTCATACTCGGACGCCGGTCCGAAAAAACAGCCTGCGACAAGTTCAATAATCAAAAAAACCTTAAACACTACGCTTATGTTTTTAACGCTTGGCATAGTCGGCGGCGCAAGCGGAAGTTTTGACGCCTCGGCAAAATCAACTTCGAAAGAAGAAGATCATGCGAATGAAAATGAACATTTGAAATATTTGCCGGATTTTACCAAAGACGCAGTAATGCTTATATGGCCCGTAGAATCGACAAAGCTGGTGCTAGAATCAATTACAAACTACAAGTATCACTTTGAATACAAACCATTTACGGATTTTATAGAATCGGCAAAAAAATATAAACAAGGTTCCGAAAACGCCGACATTATATTTTTTATCCCGAAGTATGTAGATCCTGCTTTCCGGAGTTACTATAAAGATGAACTCGAAAATAAAAATTTTGCCAGCACAACAGAAGGCAGCCTTGACATTATAAAAATAGACGGAATGACTTTCGTTTTTTATCCTGACGGAGAGAGAGCCCATAATGAAAACTACTACATTGAAAGCTTGACATCCGTGTATTATTCGGCAAGAGACTCTTTCGAAAAATATCTTGATAAAACAAATTTGCCGTGGAGATCCGCCGAGATAAAATATTTGTATCACAACAAAGAATTCTCGCAGAAAGATTTAAATATCGAAGAGTTATTGATAAATGCGAACCCTTCGATAAAAAGAGGTCTGGTTTCATATATTTTTTACGAGCTTACCAGAGTTCTTACGGACATTTATAACAGAGATAACGTTTTGACGGATTTATTTAAAAAGCCTCTTTGGATGACGTATATGAAAGGAAATTGGGTTATAGTTTACAAGGAACAAAATTACGATATCGGTTTTTTGAAAGATTATTTTAAAGTCATAAGAAGGCACGGATTTGAAGCGGTTTTGATATGCCCTACAAGAGATAAAAGTTTACTATCGCAAGAAAACAATACTCTTCTTAAAGTCTGCTACGCGGCGGGAAAAAAAGTAGGGATATACAAACAGCAGGTTGACGGTAATCATGCAATTTATTTTATAGACGTATTCGAATTTCCCGAAGGGTTCGATGCCTTATGGCAGCCTGAAGTATTAAAAGAAATAAAATCTTTGCTTACAAAATATTCAAACAGCATTATAGAGTTTAAAGGTACTCCCGCCTTATCAAACACTGTGGTTAATGATATATTCGGAGATTCGTTTAAACCCGTAGTAATGATGCCCGCGGACTCCTCGCAGGAAGAAATAGAGTTAGCCGGCGAAAAGGGCTTTCCGTCTATTTTGCAACAAAGATCTATCGCAGACAGGGCGGGCAATCAAGAACTCAAATATCCTCATGTGGCGGATGCTACTTTGCACGTGGCAAACGTTATAAGAGTAGTAAAAGCGTTAAAACGGAAATCCTTTTTGGGGAAATATAACGATCAAAAAGCCTCTATCGTGGGTGTTAAAATAGCTTCGGACGAACACATATTTAATAGCCCCAAAGAAGAGGCGGAATTTTTATACATAACAAGGGATATCGGAATAGATTTTGTCACCGTAGTTATAAGGGACAATGATTTAGGCTTGAAAGTGCTGGGCAGAGATACCACCGTAAAAGAAAATTTAAAGAAATTAGCCGAAGCATTGCATAAAATAGACAAAAAAATGCTTGTTGAGTATACTTTTACCCGCATAGACGACCATTTTGACGCTTTCTTGAAAAAATTTGCGGAAAATCAAAATGATGTGGGCTATGACGGCATAAAATTTGATCTCTTTGACTGCAACGAAGACAATATTGACAAATTTTTGACAAAGATGTGGCGTTATTTCTCCGATTATTATTATCTTCAAAAGCCTGACATGTCGGTTTATGTGTCGGAAAAAATATGGAATAAATACTGCTACAAATTTTTAGAGTACGGCATGACAAGAATTTTATCCAGCAAAGAAGAGCTTATGGATAACGATTATAAATTAAACAGTTATAACGCGCATTATGAAATATCAGTGTATAAAAATCAGCATGAATATGAAAGAAAAATTCAGTATATGATTAAGTTTATAGATGACATTTATTACAAAGCTAAAAATCCCGACGGCACTTTAAATTACGGCGAAATTACGGATAGAACCATAAGAAGTTTAATAGAAAAATTTGAAAACTCAGATCAATCGCCGGAAACGTTAAAAGCTATTTTAATCAAATATATGGATACAACCCTTTTGGAAAGCCGCTTATTAAATATACTAAATAAAGTTCTCAACTCCAGGGAAATAACTAAAGTTACTTTTCCGGTAAACCTTATTTACGCCCAGCCTCTTAGAGACCCGGAAAGAGGCGGCCTTGGCTACAATATGAACGTTATCAACTCCATGGTCAGCTTTATGAGGTTTATGAAAGAAACTAAAGGCATTATAGAGCGCAAATATTTTGCCTATAAGTTCGCCAGAGAACAGAAAATCATACTCGATGATGACGAAGAAGAAGAAATAGCCCTAATCCTTAGATCGTCCGATTTCGGCGCGGCTGCGGAATATATAATGATACGACACCCTTATTTCTTTGACTTTATGGTAGAATCTAAAAAAACCCTGCCTTCCATATCAAGATCGTTCCTTCTGGGGTTATATACGGAAAACGTTAAAAGAAAATATCTGGAAGGAGCGTACGGAAATAAAATTTATAAGCTTACAGAAAGAAACAATTACGACAAATCTTTAGAATTAAGGCAAGATTTGTTCGACAGGTTTATGGCTTGCATGATATTGTATAAAGATAAAATACCGCATCTGGTAAGCGGCAAAGACGCAATAAACGGAAGCGGACTCCTGTTTGACATAAATCAGAGCGATTTGGAACTGCTGCCGAATGATGAAAATAAAATTGAGGTTGAAGCCGTTAATAAGTTAATACAAGACGCTAAAAAATACGGCAGGTTAAGGTTTTTTTCTTCGGATTTTTTATTCGATTTTTTTGATAAATATTTTTCTCAGTTCGACGGACACATAGAAAAAGACTTATACACTATAAGAGTAGGAATGATGCTTATCCTGGCAGCGTCAGACCTTGAATTTATCAAGCCCGTCGTTGCGGATACAAGCAAAAAAGATAATGATGTCGATAGAATAAGCAATGCCGCCCAGTTGGATATTCTAAAAATAACCTCAATCCTTTCAAAAGCTTAAAGACCTTTAAAATATTTCAAACATTTTGGAACTAATTTTTCTTTTCAATTTTTCTTAGGATTATCTCCAGAGGACAAAACTTTGTGAACGCGGATTGAAGTAAATTGATTCCGACAAACGTCGTAAACCATAACCAGTAATGAGAGTGAACATAAGCTAAAGCCAAACTTATCAAAACAAATGACCCAGCAAAAGCCCTTATTTGATTTTCAATTGTCATTATTAGACTCCTCCTGTTTTTTATACGCTGATTTTTTCTTTTTACCGGCTTTTTCTTTGGCTTTCACCTCTTTCCACATTTCTTCTATGTCTTTTGTGGTTTTTACCTTGTAATTGCCGAAAACGTGAGGATGTCTGCGGATAAGTTTTTTGTTCAGAGTATTTATTACCGCGGTTATATCGAAGTTTCTGTTTTCTTTGGCTATCTGTGCGTGAAAAACAACCTGCAACAGTATGTCGCCCAATTCTTCTTCAAGATTTTTAAAGTCTTTATTTTTCACCGCAAGCTTTAATTCTTTGCTTTCGGAAATAAGATATTTCACAAGGGATTCGTGCGTTTGTTCTTTATCCCACATACAGCCGTTTTTAGAACGCAATTTTGCCATAATATCTACCAGCTTTTCAAAATCCCTCAAATATCTTTTCATTTTCATTACCTTTATTTAACGGCAAAGTTGGAAGTGGAAAGTGAAAAGAGGAAATGCTGTGTTTCTGCAAAGTCGAAACCTATTAAGTTTTCACCAAGTGAAAACACAATATTTTCACTTTTAACTTTGCACTTTTCACTTTGATTTTCGCTTCTTATCTGTCAAAGGATCGGTATTGCACGGCTTCGGCAATATGTCCGCTTTTTATGGTTTCGCTGTTTTCCAAATCCGCTATTGTTCTTGCGACTTTCAATATTCTGTCATAAGCGCGGGCTGAAAAATTAAGTCTTTCTATCGCGGTTTTCAAAGTTTCTTCGGCTTTGGCGTCTAAAACGCAAAACTTTTTTATGTCTTTTACGTTCATTTGGGAATTGGCGTATATTTTGGATTTTTTTAACCGGAAACTTTGTTTCTCTCTTGCGTTTATAACGCGCTTTCTTATTTCCGAAGAACTTTCTCCGGAAGAATTCATCTGCGCAAGTTCCGAAACTTTTAACGCGGGAACCTCTATATGCATATCTATTCTGTCAAGCAATGGTCCCGAGATTTTATTTCTGTATTTTTGCACCTGATAAGGATTGCATACGCACTGTTTTTCCCTATGCCCGAGATTTCCGCACGGACACGGATTCATGGCAGCCACAAGCATAAACGATGCCGGAAAAGTTATGCTGTTTTTCGCACGCGATACCGATATGCATTTATCTTCCAAGGGCTGCCTCAATATTTCCAAAGCGTCTCTGCGAAACTCCGCAAACTCATCGAGAAATAAAACTCCGTTATGCGCAAGGCTTACTTCGCCCGGTCTGGGGTAATTTCCGCCGCCCGCCAAAGCCACGGCGGAAGCCGTGTGATGAGGGTTTCTGAAAGTTCTTTGTTTTATAAGCCCGCCGGAAAAATTGTGGCCTAAAGCAGACCAGATTTTTGTCGTTTCGACAGATTCATCAAAAGACATAGGAGGCAAAATTCCCGGAATTCTTTTGGCTATCATAGTTTTGCCTGAACCAGGAGGTCCGGACATTATCATGTTATGGCTGCCCGCGGCCGCAATTTCCGCAGCTCTTTTTACGGCAAGCTGACCTTTGATATCCGCAAAATCATATTCGCTTTCAAAAAATTCGCCAACTTCGCCCGTATCATAGACAAACGGTTCAGGCATTATTTCGCCGTTGATAAATTTAACGACATCCGAAAGATTTTTAAAGGAATAAACATTTACGTTTTTTGCGACAGCGGCTTCCTGTCTGTTCGAAAAGGGAACTATAAATTTTTCAATGCCGTTTTTGTTAAGTCCTAACGCTATCGGAAGAACTCCTTTGACTTTTCGTATCGAACCGTCTAAAGCCAGTTCCCCTGCCGCGCAAAAATGCTTTAATTTTTCTTTACCGATCTTACCGCAAGACGAAAGAATCCCTAAGGCTATCGGCAAATCAAAAGCCCCGCCTTCTTTTTTAATGTCGGCAGGCGCAAGATTTACGGTGATTTTTTTGGAAGGGAAATCAAAACCGGAATTTTTTAAGGCGGCTACAACCCTGTCGCGGGACTCTTTTACCGCGGCATCAGGAAGCCCGACTATGGAAAAAACAGGCATCCCCGAAGATATATAGGTTTCAATCTCAATTAAATTTGCGTCTATACCGTTAATCGCGGCGGAATAAATGAGGGAAATCATAATGAAAACTCTTATATTTATCTAAAATTATTTATCTTTGGATTTACCTAATGATTTAACATACTGTATGTGGGCAGCCATTTTAAAATCATCGCCTTTTATATGATTAACAAGCCAGCTCGCTACGGTTTGTATAGTACTTTCTAAAATAGAATCGGTATAACCTTCTTCTTCAAGTTTCGCTACGAGCTCGCCTACTGTACGTTTAAAATCACGGTGGTACATTTTATGGTTTAATATATCATGATAATTGTATTCTTCCTGAAGTTTCTCTTCATCCGCGAAATGCTTTATAACATAAGCAGTCAAAAATTCCATTGTTCTGGAAAGTTCGCCTACCCCTTTACCTTGAACGTAAACATCAACAAGATTATTTAACATTGAAAATAATTCTTTGTGCTGGTTATCTATTATTTCGTTTCCTGTTTCAAAATCACTGCTCCATTCATATTTCATATTAGCTCTCCGACATTATTGTATCCATTTTAGACCGCTATTTCCAGACACTGCATCCTTGTTTTACATTATTATTTTAATCAGTACTCTATCATTTTAAAAAATACGACAAAAACCGCAGCGTAACATAAAACCGTAAAAATAGTCCAAAACGTTTTAGCAAGCGTTTCTTTTGAAGGTATTTTAAATATTCCGCGTATTACCATATATGAAATTTTAACTAAAAAGAAGAGCGTCATTGCAATCAAAAAACAAACCGCCGCAATTAACGCAAAAACTACAAGCGAGCCTGCCAGAAACCCCGACATAAGTCCGGTAAGAATAAGCTGTTTGGTTATAAAATAATATAATACCGAGCTCATCGCGTATAAAATTATAAGAAAAATCCATTTTTTGTTATAAAACATTTTTACCTCAAATCTATTCCTATATTCTTCAATTCGTAGACCGCGTCGTCGCTGCCGCAATAAGCGGCTTTTTTAAGATACTCTACGGCGTCGATTTTTCTGCCTATTTCTTTATACGCCATACCAAGCAGATAGTTGGCTTTGTCGCTGTCCGGATTAATCCTAAAAGCCTGAAGCGCCCAAAAAACCGCATCGTCAAAATAAGCGTCGTCATAATAAATTTGTCCGATTTTTATGTACGGCACTATATAATCCGGACCTACCGCTATGGATTTCTTATATTTAAGCATCGCGGTATCTTTATCGTTCATTTTTAAGTACATATCGCCGAGATTACAATAGGCCGCAGCAAAAGAATAATCGTTGTCTATAGCTCTCTGGTAATAATCCGCGGCCTCTTTATATCTTTCTTCTTCCCTGAAAGTATGTCCTATCAAATTGTAAAAACCGGCCTTACTGAAATTGCTCGCAAGCAGCGCCCTCCTATACCAACTTCTGGCATTTTCCTGCATACCGCAGTTGCGGTAACTCAAACCTATAAGAATATAAGCCTTTTCCATAGCGGGAGACAGATTAATCGCTTTTTCAAGATATTTTATACCCTGTATAAATTGGTCTGAATTATTCGACGCGTAAGCTTTTTGGTAATAGGCGTTTCCGAGAGAATAATAAGTCTCGGCGTTGTAGGGATCTATTTCCTCGGAAAGCTTTAAATTTTTTATCGCCGAATCGTAATTGCCGAGTTTTAAAAGAGCAATCGCGTAATTTCTGAAAATTTCCGAACCTTCGGCGCCTAAACTTATGGCTTTGTCAAAATATTTAGCCGCCATAAAATATTGTTCTTTTATATAATGAGTGTTGGCTTTATGTAAAATAACGTCTTTGGAATAACTTTTATTTTTTATGACATAAACCGCGCAGCACGCCAATACAAAACACAACGTCAAAATAACGCTTATTTTGAAGTTCTTATCGATTTTCTTTTTACTTAAGGCTTTATGCACAAATGATTTCGCCGTCATACTTTTATTATAGGATACCTTTTTAATTTACACAATCTATTTTTTCTTCCGTACGGGTTTTGAAAACGTTTTTATATCCGCTCCGTTTAAGAGACTTGAGCGCCGCCGAAGAATTTTTGTCATCGGAATGTATCAGGAATATTTTCGCGTCTTTATTCTGTTTTGAAAGCCATTTCTCAAGCGTATCAAAATCCGGATGGTCTGAAAATATTTCGTATTTTTTTATTTTCGCGCGCGTTTTTACTCCGGCAAGGCCTTTGCCGGCAAGAAGTTTTCCGGCATTGCTTGACGGACGGACGTAATTAACTATCATAATAAAAACGTTGTCTTTAGGAACTAATTTTGAAACGAATTTTCCGGACATTCCCTTGTCCATATCGCCGCTTGAAGAAATAAGAATCATCTGTTTGTCATAACTTCTTACGGGCTGAAGCCTGGTGTTTTCCGGCAAAATCGTTCCTGTTTTATAAACGTCTTCAAAAAACCATTCGCCGGTATTTTTCAACAACTCTTTTTGATACGCGCTAGTTATCGCATTGGCGCTTGGCGAAACGGAATATATAGAAATATTTTCGGAAAGCATTTTCGCGTCCTGCATAAGCTTAAGTTCGTATAACACTTTTTGGGTTCTGTTAAACGAAAGCGCGGGAATCCAGACTATTTTACCTTTTGACAAAGCCTCTTCCAAATCTTTTCGAAAAATATCGTAACCTTTCTTTGAAAAATTTTCTCTCTTTCCCGCATAAGTCGATTCGACAAAAATAACGTCGGCTTTTTGGGGGATATCAAACATTCCGTTAAGCCTCGAATAACCGCTGCCCAAATCTCCCGAAAACAGGATTTTTCTGCCTTTTATCGCAAACATAACGCTTGCGGAACCCGGGACATGCCCCGCGTCTATAAACTTAAAATTTATTCCTTCCGGAAACGAAATTTCTTGAAACAAGCTTTCTTCGCCGTACTCTTTTGTTATAAAAAATTTTTCAATATTCTCCGCTTCTTTGGCGCTGCATTCTTTACAAAGCCTGAAAGGCACTCTTTCTTCTTTTTTAACTTCCGATAAAAGCATAATTTTATTTGATTCTTCTATAGTTTTTATATTTTTTCTGCAATTATCTTTCCAGTGTATTACAACGCTGGTATTGGAATCAACGGACTTATTTTTCTGGCTCTGCGACCAAAACCATTTTCTTTCAATCAAATCAAAACCGTTTCTTTCCCTAAAAAGAGCAAGCGCTAATTCTTTTGTAGCCCGGGTCGAATATATTTTTCCTTTGAAACCTTTGTTTATTAAAAGAGGAATCCTCCCCGAATGGTCTAAATGAGCATGCGTTAAAATTAAAGCGTCGGCGTTTATAAGTTCCTCAGGCATATAAAAATTTTTGGAATCGGAGTTTTCTTCGTTGTCATTGTCTTCCATAAAAAGACCGCAATCTATTATTATTTTTTTGCCTTCGGCTTCAAGCAAAAAACAACTGCCGGAAACCATACCCGCGGCGCCGTAAGGAGTAACTGTTACGTCCGCCCATACAATAACCGAAAATATTAAAATAAATATAAACGCAGTAAGTTTTTTCATAAACCTTGAAAAATTAACAATTTACAATTAACAAATAACAATTATGTTTGCTTTTCCGTATTATTACTTTTTTTATTTGTCAATTGTTATTTGTAAACTGTTAATTGCCGTTATTACATTTTCTCAGGCGTTGAAACGCCAAGCAGCCCTAAACCGTTTTTAATTATTACGCAAACCGCTTCTATTAATTTCAATCTTGCGGATGTCAGAGCGGAATCGTCGCTTAAAACTCTGCATTTCTCGTAGAATTTATGATAAATGTCGGCAAGTTCTATCAAATATGAAGTGAAATGATGCGGGCTCATTGTTTTTTCGCATAACGACAGAGTGTCGCAAAAAGCGGTAAGCTGTTTTATTAAAGCGCGCTCCTCTTTCGTATTAAGCAAAGAAAAATCGGCGTTTTTGGTTATATCGGTTCTGCTTTTGCTTTCCCTGAAAATCGAATTGCAGCGGGCATTAACATACTGCACGTAAAACACGGGGTTTTCGCTTGACTGTTTTTTTGCAAGTTCCAAATCAAATTCAAGCTGAGAATCCGGAGCGCGAAGCAAAAAGAAAAAACGGCAGGCGTCTTTACCTACTTCATCGACAACCTCTTTAAGAGTTATAAATTCGCCGGTGCGCGTGGACATAGCGACAGGCTGGCCGTTTCTTACAAGAGACACAAGCTGATATAAAACAACTTTTAAAGCCTCTTTCGGAAAACCAAGCATCTGCACGCAGGCGTTGATTCTTGCCACATAACCGTGATGGTCGGCTCCCCAAAGATTTACTAGTTTTGTAAAACCTCTTTCAAACTTATTTTTATGATACGCGACGTCGGAAGCCAGATAAGTATATCTGCCGTCGGAACGTTTTAGAACTCTGTCTTTATCGTCGCCGAATTTTGTCGAAGCAAGCCACAAAGCGTCATCTTTTACATAAGCGTCACCTTTACTTACAAGATATTCGCATGCTTTATCGACTTCAGTTTTACCGTTTTTATCTTGATCAAGCGCGATAGCGCCTTCGGAGAACCAATTGTCAAACTCTACTGCAAAATCTTTCAAATCGATTTCAATCGTCGCGAGTATATCTTTTACCGCTTCTTTTTTAAAATCTATTTCGTCAATATTTCTGCCTTCGTCAACAAGCCTTTTCGCTATATCTTTTATATAATCGCCCTGATAATGATCTGCCGGAAATGGGACTTCGTCCCCCATTAACTGTAAATATCTTACTCTTGCGGATTCGGCTAAAACAAGCATTTGGTTTCCGACATCGTTTAAATAATATTCTTTTGTCGTGTTATAACCAAGATGTTTTAAAATTCTGGCAAGAGAATCTCCTATTGCGGCTCCCCGCCCGTGCCCTATATGCAAAGGGCCCGTAGGATTTGCCGAGACAAACTCTACCATAATTTTTTCTTTATTATTTGAAGCCTTGCTTCCGTATTTATCTTTTTCGGAAACAATCTTTTTAAGTTCGTCAAAAAGAACTTCGTCCTTTAAATGAAGATTTATAAATCCGGCGCCGGCTATATCGGCTTTATTTATAATATCGCCCATACCGCTTAAAATTAAATCTATAATTTCCGCGGCAATGTTTCTGGGATTTGCTTTTATTTTTTTCGCGATAAGCATAGCGGCATTAACGGCAAAATCCGCGGCAATGTTTTTCGGCGGCTCTTCTACCGAAAAAACAAAGTTTTCAATGCCTTTTTCCTTTGCGTATTTTCCGATAATTTCTTCAAGTTTTTCGGTAAGCTGTTGTTTTATCATTTTATTTTCCGTTTTAATATTTTACAAGATGAGATGCTGAGAAGTTGAGAGGAGCTCCGGTCGTTAAAGTTTTTGCCGTTGCCCAACCTCTCAGCTTCCCATCTTCTGTAGTTACTGCCATTTTTCATACTTTATTTTTTCAGGCTGCCAGCCGTTTTTCGGCGGGTTACTGTCCGCGGATTTCCCGATTACAACAAGCGAAAACGGTTTTATGTTTTCGGGAAGTTCAAACAGTTTTGAAAACGCCGCCATACGTTCTTCGTTTCCGTAAATTCCGCACCATACGGAACCGTATTCCCTGGCGGTAGCGGCAAGGAGCATATTCTGCGTAGCCGCCGCGCAATCCTGCGAAAGATAATTTTCATATACGGCATTTGCGTCCCCGACAATTAAAACGGCGACGGGAGCTTCAAGAATCATTTGCGCGGCCCTGTGAATTTGGGCAACTTTTTTATGCGTCTCTTTATCTTTCAATACTATAAACGAAAAACATCTGGTATTTCTTGCAGTCGGCGCGGACATCGCAGCTTTTAAAATATAATTTAAATCTTCTTCTTTAACGTCATCCCGCGTATATTTTCTTACGCTTTTTCTTTCAAGTAAAATATCCATTTTTACTCCTTGTTCTTTAATTAAAAGACTCAGCTTCTATCGAATCTATGCCTTTTCTGTACATATTTTTAAATATGTACTTGGCGACGGAAACCATAGTCAGTACGTCCGCCATTGCTCTGTGTTTTAAACTTACTTCAACGCCTATGGTTTCGGCAATGTTTCCCAAAACGTTTGAATCAAAAGAAAAATACTGTCTTGCAAGTTTTAGAGTGTCGATATAACGCGCGTCTTTTAAAACGATTCCGCTTTCTTTAAGCTCTTTAGAGACAAACGACAAATCAAATTTTGCGTTATGACAGACAATCGTTCCGGTTCCTATAAAATTTACGATATCCTTTGCGATATCTTTAAATTCCGGAGCCGTTGAAACCATATCGTCATATATGGAATGAATTTTTGAACACTCCAAAGGAATGGTATGTCCGGGATTTACCAGCGTTTCATACCTTTCTTCAACGCCGTCCTTAAGTTTAAGCATCGCGATTTCAACTATTTTTGCGCCTTTTAAACAGTCAAGCCCCGTGGTTTCAATATCTAAAAATACCAAATCGTCCGGAGATTTGGTATGGAGTATTTTTGAATTTGAAGAATAATTTATCATAATCCGCGCGCCTTGTTTTATTGCTCTTTATAATTATATAATAAATAGGAAGTTTTATAAAACAACAGGAGGTTGTAAATGAAAAAGTTTTTAGCGGTTTTAGCCTTAATTTGCCTCTCGTCAACGGCGGTTTTTGCAATGACAAGTACGGATAATGAATTTATAGTAAAGGCCGGAATACAGCCGCAAGGCTCGGTATCGATTGACGGTAACAGCAGCGACACCAATGTAGGCATATCCGCAGGCTTTGAATATTTCAAATATTTAAATAACATAGTAGCGGTAGGAGCCGGGGCTTCATATGATTTGCCCAGAAAATTTAAAGATAACGCTATTGACGGCTCCGTCTCTTTTCTCCCATTGTCTATAGCGGTAAAAGCCCGCACGCCGCTTCAGGGGTTTGACAATAATTTCCCGTTTATCGTGGGAAGACTCGGATATTCGGCGTTTATGAACAATTCAGATTATATTAAATCGTCAAGCGGCGGGCTCTATTATTCATTAGGATTAGGAGTAAGCATAGATTACCTTGTTATAGAAGCGGCTTACGCGGCAAACAAGTTTTCTTTTAAAAATCCCGCAGATAAAGACGGAACATATTCCACGATTTCCCTTTACGTAGGTTTTAAATTCGAATAAAAATTTAAGATACGCAAAAACCGGCATATAAGAATTCTTATATGCCGGTTTTTTATTAAATAAAAAACTTCGTTTTATTTTTCAAATTTACAGAACTTTGTAAGACAACCGCATTGGCATTTCGGAGTACAGGTGTAATCGCAGGGTTCAACGTGAATGGTTACAAGAACATTTTTAAGTTTTTCGGCAATTTTATTGTCGATTTCTCTTGTAATTTCATGGGACTGCAAAACCGTCATTTTGGGGCTTACAAGAATATGAACTTCAACAAAACACCTGTTCCCGGATTTTCTTGTTTTTAAATCGTGGTATCCGGAAATAATATCTCTGTAAGAACGCACTATATTTTCGACAAGCGCCACTTCCTCTTGCGAGAGGCTTACGTCAAACAAATCTTTTGCGGACTTTACGGTAAGTTTGTAAGCTGTTTTTATAATCATAGCGGCAACAACAAGAGCGGCGGCCGGATCTATCCAATGCATATCGGCTTTCGGAAATAAAAATTCCGCGATAACGATAACAGCAAGCGCCGCCATTACACCGAGAGAAGTATATACGTCCGTGCGCAAATGCCACGCGTCGGCTTCCAAAGCAAGAGACTGCGCCTGTTTTGCGACTTTAAAAAGTCTTAATGAAACAAAATAATTTACCGCCGCCGCAAAAAGCATTATAAACACGCCGATTAACGGAGTTTCAACGGACTGGGGATTAATAAGCCTGTTAACCGATTCGTATATTATATACGCCGCGGCGACAAAAATTAAAAGAGCCTCTATTGTTCCGGAAATATTTTCAACTTTGCCGTGCCCGTAAGGATGCGCGTCGTCCGCAGGCTTTGAAGATTCTTTTACGGCAAAAAGAGCTATTAAAGCGGCTATCAAATCTATCGCGGAATGTATCGCTTCGGATATTATCGCAACAGACCCTATAAAAATACCTACGACAATCTTTAAAATCGTAAGAACCGCGTTTGAGAAAACGGAAAGCGCCGCAGTTTTGACCGCGTTTTTTTCTAAGTCTGTCATTGTTTTCTCTCCGGGCTTATTTTTTTTCAATTTTTTCTAATGCCGCGATCGCCGAGCCTATAGGTATTTTCACTTTAAGATATACCGGAATTTTTCTCTCGTCCGCGGTAACCCACACTAACATCTGTCCGGAAGTTTTCATTATACCTGCGTTTTCCCTGACAAAAGGCTCAAGAACAAGGCAGTTAAACTCGCCCGCCGGAACTTTCATTTTCTCTTCTCTTAAAACATTTACGGCCAAAGCCCAGGACATATCGCCGGAATGGGCTTCCAAAGTATATTTCTCTCCGACTTTTAAATCAAGAGTTCTCATATAATATAAAGCTGTCATAACATCCTGAACATATTCCGGGGTTGCTCCCTTTTGCATTTTGCCGTTATCAAAAAGCATGTATGTTTTTTCTATAGGATCAAAATCCAAAGTTTCTTTTTTTGTCCAGCCGCCTTCGCTGATATTTGCTACAAATCTTAAAGACGATAGGCTTTCCCTGTCCAACCACGCTTCATTTATATCGCGGACTTTAAAAACTTCGTCAAAAAACGGTTTAGTTTTCGCCATAGAATATATGTGATGCGCGCTGCGTCCGTTTATATCTTCAAAACCTCTTAATTCTAAAGTCGCTTCTCCTATGGAAATAAATTGCCATTTGACGCCGTACGTGAGTTTTTCAAATTCCGGCAAAGGATTGCCTTCGTGTTTACGCCAAACGAAAGAATCTTTGCCAGACTGAATCCGTGCTCTTTCAGCTTTGAGCTTTTCCGCGAGAAAAGAAGATTGAGGCTCGTAGGATAAAATATTCGAAGCAAAAAGAAAAATACAGAAAAATATGACAACCGTTTTTATGACCGGATTGCCTCTCACGCAATGACAATTTAAGGATTTAATTCTTTTTGGCATCATTGATTATCAGCCTCGCAGCCTGTTTTAAAGTCTTGCATACGGCTAAAGGTTTTATTTTCTCGTTTTTGACTTTTAAAAACTGCCTTTTTCCGTGACCTGTTAATACTAAAACGCCTTTGCCGCCAAAATTATTGCCTAACATATAATCTCTTATGCTGTCGCCTACCGTATAAGATTTTTTTAAATCTATATTGTGTTCTTTTGCCGCCTGCAGCGCCATTCCTGTTTTGGGTTTCCTGCAGCCGCATTTATCATCGTCTATGTGCGGGCAATAATAAAGTCCGTCTATTTTTACGCCATTTTCTTTAATAAGCGACAAAAATTTTTTATGCACTTTCTCCAAATCCTTCTCCGTAAACATTTTCCTGCTTATACCCGACTGGTTTGTAACTACGATAATTTTAAAACCCGCTTCGCGTAATTTTTTTACGCTGGCCGCGGAAAAAGAATAAAGTTTTACCTGCCCGGGCAAGCTCAGATAATTTTTATCGAAAATAATTGTTCCGTCTCGGTCTAAAAAAACCGCGGGCGTCATTTTAGTTTTAGCGTTTGAAGTATTGTTTTTTCCCATTGTTCTTTCCCCGTTTTAAACAGCGGTTTTACGTTTAAAACAGCCGTTCTTTCTTTCATTTTATCATCCGTAAGAGATTCGAGTTTTACGGCGTCTTTCGCGGTAATTACGAAAAAATCATTGCCTGAATAAATTTCTTTTAACTTATTGTAATCATACTTCTCGTGATCTTTGAAATCATAAACTTTTTTTATTTTAAGCCCTGATTTTTCAACCGAATTTTTAAAACCGCCCGAAAAACCTATTCCGTTTAAAATAACGACTTCAGACTGTTTTAATTTTTCTTCGTCAAACTTTGTTTTAATGTCAAGTTGCGTATATTCGTAATTTCCGTAATATGTAACTATTGCCTTTAGCCCGCCGGAATATTTTTCAATCTCGGTTTCAAGTTTTTTTAATACGGCGGCGTCAACCATATCGGCATTTGTAATTATTATTAGCTTTGCTCTTTTTAAAGCGTCTGGCTTTTCCCTCAAAATACCAGCAGGAATTAACATACCGTTCCCAAAAGGGTCTGCGGCATTGACACAGACAATATCCAAATCCCTGCAGATTTTCCAGTGCTGGAAACCGTCGTCTAAAACATAGACGCCGGCTTTGGTTTCTTTAGCAAAACGCAAAGCGTTATTATATCTGTCGGCCCCTATAATCACATCCGCTTCGGGAACCGACTTAGAAATCAAAAGAGGCTCGTCGCCGCTTTCGGCAGCGCTTACATTAACTCCGCCGTTATTTAATAATACCGGGGCTTTGCTCCTGCGGTTGTATCCGCGCGTTAATACCGCTGGTTTTAAATTATTTTTTACCAAAAAACGCAAAAGCTCTATCACTACAGGAGTTTTACCTGTTCCGCCCCACGTAAGGTTGCCGACGCTTATAACAGGCGCGGGAAGAGTTTTCGGAGATTTTAAACATTTGTCCGCTTCGGATAAAAGCTTATAAATAACGGATAACGGGTATAAAAGTTTGGTCATTTTTTTACCGGCATAATTTTATTGTACACGTCCAAAACGTCTGAGACCATATTTTTTATTGTAAACTTTCTTTCTACAAATTTTCTGCCGTTTTCGCCCATATGCTTTGCTTTATCCGAATCGCTAGCAAGTTCTTTTATGGCTTTTGCCGTTTGCGCAACGTTTGACGGCTCAATCATAATACCGGTTACATTATCTAAAAAGGCTTCGGGAATTCCGCCGACATTTGTGGCAATTACCGGTTTTTTGAGCGCCTGCGCTTCTATTAAAACATTGGGCATGCCTTCTGTGTCCCACGATAAAAGGCAAAATATATCCATGGCAGAAACATATTTTTGCACCTGTTCCTGATAACCCGTAAAATAAACTATATCGTCAACGCCAATATTTTTAGCATACTGCTTTAAATCTTCAAGCCCGTTGCCCGCGCCGACAATTAAATAGCACAAATTTGGAAAATCGGTTCTCAAAATTTTAGACGCTTCAATTAAAAATATCTGCCCTTTTCCTTTTAAATCAACTATCGCTCCGACCGTGCCGACAACTGTTTTCCACTCAAGATAATAATCTTTAACAATATCCGAAAAATCAATATCCAAAGAAAATTTGTCTAAATTTACGCCGTTATAAACGACTTTGATTTTCTCAGGAGCGACTTGTTCGTATTTAACAAGTCCTCCGGCAACAGCTTTGGAAACAGCTATAACGGCATCGGCAAACTTATAATGACTTCTGCTGAAAAAACTGTGCCTTGTGTCCTGCCTTCTATGGAAAACGACTTTTATTTTAGGACAAAAAAATCTTGCTATAAGAGCAGTCCAGTAAAGTTTTCCCTGATGAGCATGGATAATGTTTATATTATTTTTTTTGATTATACGAATAAGGTTTAAAATCGCGAACGGACCGAAAGAATTTTTTGCTTTAAAAGGGAATACCGTAAGGTTTTTCTTAACTGCCTGCTCAAAAAGAAAACTGCCTGCCGGCGCCGCGATAAAGTTTTGTGTTTCACCGGACTTTTGAAGACTATCGGCTAAAAAAAGCGTGGCTTTTTCCGCCCCGCCTATTGTCCAAGAGGAAAATATATGAAGTATTTTATATTTCATCTGAAGATTTTTTTACCGAGAGAAATATATTCCGCCGCAGTAGCTTTAAAAAAAGCTTCGCCGTACTGCATTCCGGAACTTTTTATTTCTCCCCAGTATTGGTTGAGTCCTTGGGCCATTTTTACGTAATCTCTTGACGCAAGCTGGGTTTTATAGCATTTTATCGCTCTTTTCTTAAGTTCCCATTCCTCGCTTATGTCAAAAACAACGTTCGGGTTAAGCGGCGCCCATACTGAATAAGCATAAATCATAAAGTTCATGCTTATCCTCTTTTTTATTTTTATCAAAGCTTTGGAAACCGCGCGGTGATCTTCGTGTTTGTCAAGCCAAAACGGCAGAAAAACTATTTCAGGCTTTGTTCTGTGCAGTAAAAAAGCAAGATTATCCTCAAATTTCCTGTTTCCGTCAAGACTTCTCAGCGGGAACTGTAAAAAATGGCTTCTTTTAACGCCTAACGCCGAAACGGCTTTTTCGGCTTCTTTCATTCTTTCGGGCGTATCGTGAGTACAAAAAGCTATCTCCGCGTAACCGCCGGCATTAATATGTTTTATTATAGTGCCGCCGCAGCCTATAGATTCATCGTCCTCATGAGGCGCCACTACCAAAACCCTTCCGCCCTTGAGAGATTCTTCCAGCGGCACGGAATAATTTATGAAAGGCTGTATAAATTCATACATTCTGAATAAATGCCTGTATCTCAAATATTTCATGCCTCTCCCCATAGTTATTAATATGTTTAGATTTTACAATATCACGAACAAAAGTTCAAAGCAATAAACGGCAGAAGATGAGAAGTTGAGAGGTTGAGAAGCTGAGCAAAAACAAAGCCGTTGCCCAACTGCTCACCATCTCATCAACTCAACTTCTGCTGTTGTATTGACACATTCGCGCGTTTTTTGTTTTAATGTCGCTTATGAAAAAAGAAAATTTAAACGCTGGTAAACGTCCCTCATGGGACGAATATTTTATGAAGCTCGCATGGCTTGTGGCCGAAAGGTCAACATGCGAAAGACATCACGTGGGAGCCGTTATAGCGAGAGATAAAAGAATTTTAACTACGGGATACAATGGCGCGGCCGCGGGCGTAAAAGACTGCGTGGAACTCGGCTGCCTTAGAAATGAGATGAAAATTCCTTCCGGAACAAGACACGAAATATGCAGAGCCATTCACGCCGAACAAAACGCCATCATACAGGGCGGATTTCACGGAATAAATATTAAAGGCTCAACTTTATATTGCACCCATTCTCCGTGTATTCTATGCGCTAAAATGATTGTCAATGCCGGAATAAAAAAGATAGTTATGAGTATAGTATATCCGGACGACTCATATAAAGATTTATTCTCGCAGGCAGAAGTGGAATATTCTTCGCTGAATATAACAAACCTTAACATAACCCAGAAAATATAATCCGAATTTTTCAAATTATTGCAATAAATTTGCGAAAGGATGCGTTAATTAATCATGAAACAATTAAATGATTCGGAATTGGTAAGTCTTTTTAAGACAGGCAATAATGAGGCATTCGAGGAAATTGTTATGAGATATCAGGCGCATGTTTACACATATTTAATGTCAATAACAAAAAATCCCGAGATATCAAGCGACATTTTACAGGACGTATTCGTAAGAGCGTTCAAAAAACTAAAAAACTATAATGACGAAAACAAATTTAAAAATTGGCTGTTCACTTTATCAAGGAATATGACTATGGATTATTACAGAAGAAACAATAAAACCATGATTCCGCTTGAAGTGCAGAACGAAGATGAAATGTCATTAATAGATTCTTTATCCGATAAAGAACCGCAGCCGCTTGACATAGCAATTTCAAACAGCATGTCTGAATCCGTAAAAAAAGCATTGGACTGTCTTTCAGGCGAAGAAAGGGAATTGATATATCTTAAAGATTCGATGACTTTTAAAGAAATTTCAGAAATGCAGAACAAGCCCATAGGAACGCTTCTTTCAAAATTTAACAGGGCTTTAAGCAAACTTAAAAAAATTCTTTTAGAAACCGAACCGGAGGTGTACAATGAATATGTGCAATAATCTGCCTCTTTATACTTATAATGAAATGAATAAAGATGAAAAAGAACAGTTTGAAAAACATCTGAAAGGCTGTAAAGAATGCCGTGAAAATCTTAAAACTTGTTCTTCGCTAAAAAATTCTCTGCCTCTTCAAAGCGCGCCGTTGAACGTAATAAACAATATCTTTGATAAAACTACAAGAAAACCGCATTTTTTCAGTTACGTAAAAACATGGAAGATCGGGCTTGCGGCCGCAGCGTGCCTTATGATAGCCGTTTTCTCGGTTATCTCGCATAATAATACTAATTACAATAAAATTTATGCTCCGTATGACAGACTTTCCATATCGTATGAAGACATATATAATATAGACTCGGAACTAGACGAGTTTGAAAACGTATTTTTAGCCTAAAGGAGGCTTTATATGATGAAAAAAGCATCAGCGGTATTATGCGCGGTATTTTTAGCAGCCGGCTTGTCGTTTGCGGCTCCGAAAAATTTGGACACTAAAAAATCCGACGCAAAAGACAGAAAAGAAAGAATGGCTGAAATCATGAAAGACAAAGAAAACTATTTAAAAAAACTTGGAGCCTTAACGAATAAATACAACAAAGCTTCCGGCAAAAACAAAGAATCGGTAATAAAAGAAATTAAAACTTTTATTGCGAGCGAAACCGATAGAGAACTTGTACAGAAAAAAGAAATGCTCGCCGCCCAAAAAGAAAGAATAGCTAAGTATGAAGCCCAGATAGCCGAAATTGAAAATGACAAAGAAGACTATATAAATAAAAAAGTCGCGGAGGCCTTAACTCCGGAAGGACAGGAAAAAATAAAGGAAGCGCGGGAAAGACTAAACAAAAAAGGCAATGACAAAACCGAAAAAAACCTGAAAAGTAATCTGTAATAATAATTAAACTATAAAGAACGAGCCGTCCGGATTTATCCGGACGGCTCGTTCTTTGTCATGATTACATAGTTAGTTTACAAATATTCATCCCTAATGCCGTTATCTATGTTTTTAAAGAATTGTTCCAGAAGTTTCAAACTTTCTTGATCAAGGTTTTTTTTATAACTTTCTATGAGTTTATTTCCCGCCTCTTTTATCGCGGGTTTTGCAAAATCTTCAAGATATTCTTTTAACGTTATCAGAGCGTTTATATCGCACATATGTTTTATTGCGCCGGGTTTTGCCAAATCCATAAACCGTTCGCCCGTACGGTTTTTACGGTAACATGCCGCGCAAAAACTGGGTATTAATCCTTGCGAAATAAGCGAGCCGGTAATTTCTTCAAGCGTACGCTGATCGCTGACGCTGAATTGTCTTTCAAGTTTATCGTTGTGAACGGACTCTTCTTCGTAACCGCCCGGAGTAACTTTAGATTCCGCGCTTATCTGCGAAACGCCCAGATTTACGAGTTCGTCCCTTAATTTCGCGTTTTCTCTTGTCGACATTATAATGCCCGTATAAGGCACGGATAATCTTAAAACCGCGACAAGTTTTTTAAATTCTTCATCTGCCAAAGGGTATTCGGGATTGGAAGAGTATTTTGACCCCGGAGCCGGCTCTATTCTCGGTACGGAAATCGTATGAGGACCTATGCCGAACTTTTTTTCAAGATACTCAATATGCATAAGAAGCGCGAGGATTTCAAAACGATGATCGTAAAGCCCCAAAAGAGGGCCTATGCCGACATCGTCAATTCCCGCTTCAAAAGCTCTGTCAATTGCGTCTAATCGATTGTCGGGATCGGATTTTACGCCGCTAATATGGAGTTTTCTGTACGTAGTGTCATGATATGTTTCCTGAAATATCTGGTAAGTGCCTATTCCCGCATTTTTAAGTTTTTTAAAAGACTCGACGCTTAAAGGCGCGGCATTGACGTTTACTCTTTTTATTTTATTGCCTTGATACTCTGCCGAATAAATGGCTTTAACGGCTTGTACATAATATTCTATATTTTTATTTTCGTCGGCAATTTCGCCGGAAACCATTAAAATTCTTTTATGTCCCCTTTTAAGGAGAATTTCGGCCTGCTCTTTTATCTGGGCGCAAGTAAGATGTTTTCTTACGGTATGTTTATTATCGGCGGCAAAACCGCAATAAGCGCAGCTGTTAGAACACAAATTGCTTATATAGAGCGGAACAAATAAAACCACTCTTTTGCCGTAAATCGTATTTTTTACATAAGCCGCGGCAGCATAGATTTTTTTTAATAGTTCGTTGTCTTGGACGGCAAGAAGCTTTGCGGATTCTTCGAGCGTAAGCCTTTTTAACTGTTTCGTCTTTTCAAGAATTTTATCTATTTCGTCTTTCTTTGCTTCGATTTTTAACAGGGCGTTTATTTTTGATTCGTCTATATGCTTCAAGTTTCTCAGCCTTCTTTTCTGTAACTGTTGATAACCTCAACGACCTTTTTGGGAGTTAAATCGCCGTGGATTTTTCCGTTGACCATTATTACCGGCGCAAGTCCGCACGCGCCTAAACATCTTGCTTCCTGAAGCGTAAAAAGCATGTCTTTCGTAGTTTCGCCCTCTTTAACGCCGAGTTCTTCTTTAAGAGTTTCCATTATTTCAGCTGCGCCTTTGACATAGCAAGCAGTGCCTAAACAAACCGATATAACGTATTTTCCTCTCGGAGTCAAATTAAAATAATGATAAAAAGTCGCCACGCCCCATATTGTTGAAGTCGGCACATTCATCTCTTCGGATATAAATTCCATTGTTTCTCTGGACAGATAACCGTAAAGTTCCTGGGCTTTATGCAAAACGGCAATAAGATAAGAATCGCCGTCTTCCTTCTTCAAATATTGGGCTATATAATCTTTTAATTCGGTTTGTTTTGCGTCCATGTTTCAAAATCTCCTTATTTGAACTTTGCACTTTAAACTTTATTTTTCTTCGGAATTATTCCTTTCGGGAAATGCTCTTTATAATGCGTGTGAAGCAGTTTATGCGATTTCTCGCCTAAAGGTTTTCCTAAAAATTCATCATAAAGTTTTTTGATGTCCGGATTTTCGTGGCTTTTTCTTATCATTTTGCCTTTATCGGAATCATAAAGAGCCTGGGCGCGCAGTTTCAAAAGATTGACGTCAAAAGGCTCCGAACCTAATCCCGCGTAAGGCTGGCCGCCGCCGCCAACGCAGCCGCCTGGACATGCCATTATTTCTATAAAATGATATTTTGATTTATCTTTTCTGACTTCGTCTAAAAGTTTCGCGGCGCTGCCCAAACCGCTTGCCACCGCAAAACGGATTTCAGTACCGCCGACGTCAATTTTTCCTTCTTTTATTCCTTTGGTGCCTCTGGCCGCCTGTATGTCTATATCGCCCAAAGTTTTTCCCGTGGCAAATTCGTAAGCGGTTCTCAAAGCGGCTTCCATCACTCCGCCGGTCGCGCCGAAAATCGTACCAGCTCCCGACGACATACCCAGCGGAGAATCAAATTCTTCGCCTTTTATATCGGGAAAATCTATACCCGCGGATTTTATCATTTTGCCGAGTTCTCTTGTGGTAAGAGCGTAATCCGTCATCTGCATGCCGTCTATCATAAGCTCCGGTCTTTGGGCTTCATATTTTTTCGCGACGCAGCACATAAAAGCGACATTGACTATATTTTTCGGATCAATGTTCATTTTCTGGGCAAAGTAAGTTTTAGTAATCGAACTTAACATTGACATAGGGGAACGGCACGTTGAAACATTTGGAATAAGATCCTGGTAAAACTGTTCCATGGCTTTCATCCACGCGCTTGAACATGAAGTTATCATAGGCAGAACGCCGCCGTTTTTAAGCCTGTCTAAAAACTCGCTTGCTTCTTCTATAATAGTCAAATCCGCGGTAAACTGGGTGTCAAAAACATAGTCAAAACCGAGTTTGCGTAAAGCCGCTACTGTTTCTTTTTCCCAGTTTTTGCCGGGCTTTATTCCGAAGTATTCGCCTATCGCGGCTCTGACCGACGGCGCAATCTGGGCGATTTTCACTTTCGATTTATCGTTAAGAGCGGCAAAAACTTCGTCCATGTAACATTTTTCCATAAGAGCTGCGGTAGGGCAGACATTTACGCACTGGCCGCAAGTCGTACAGACGCTGTCCCTGAAAGACATATCAAAGGCGTGCGCGACTTTCGTATTTATTCCCCTGCTCATAAAATCTATCGCGTGAATATCTTGTATTTCCGCGCAAACCCTTACGCATCTTCCGCACAGAACGCACTTTTGCTGATTGTTGGTAACGCTGGGGGATAATTTGTCTTTCGGATGTTTTTTTCTTTCGCCTTCAAAATCTCTCGTTTCCACGCCTATAACGCGGGCAAGATTTTGAAGTTCGCATATGCCGTTTCTTTTGCATATATTGCAGTCCTGCGGATGATTGTCAAGAATAAGCTCAACTATTTCTTTTCTGGCTTGCCTTATAGCTTCCGTGTTTGTATGGATTTTCATTCCGTCTTTTACGGGATAAGCGCATGAAGCGACAAAATTTTTCATTCCCTCGACTTCCACAATGCAGACTCTGCACCCGCCGAAAAGAGAAAGCCTGGGGTGATAACACAAACTGGGGATTTTATAGCCCGCTATAGAGGCTGCCTGCATAATGGTTATTCCATCCGGAACATCGTAAGCTCTGTCGTTAATATAAACTTTTATCATTGTTGTATCCCCGAACTTTTTTTAATGGCGGCAAATTTGCATGTTTTAAAACATTTTGCGCATTTTATGCATTTTTCGGCAATAACTTTATGTTTTTCTTTCAGCTGCCCTTCTATGGCCCCTGCGGGACAAGCCTTTTTGCAGGCGCCGCAGCCTACGCATTTTTCGTCGATTACGGAAAAATTTATAAGTTTTTCGCAAACTAAAGCGCGGCATTTTTTAAGCTTTATATGTTCTTCGTATTCTTCTTTGAAATTTTTTATCGTGCTTAGCACGGGGTTAGGCGCCGACTGACCCAGACCGCAAAGCGACGCTTTTTTTATCATATCGCCAAGATTTTCAAGTTTTTCTATATCGCCGTCCTGACCTTGCCCTTCGGTAATTCTTGTAAGAATTTCATACATTCTGGTAGTGCCTTCGCGACACGGCACGCATTTCCCGCATGATTCGCTTCTTGTAAACTCTATAAAATATTTTGCGATATTTACCATACAGGAATCTTCGTCCATAATTATCATTCCGCCGGAACCCATTATAGAACCCGCGGCCGCCAAAGATTCATAATCTATGCTTGTATCTAAAAAATTTTCGGTTAAACATCCTCCGGAAGGACCGCCCGTCTGAACGGACTTGAATTTTTTGCCGTTAGGAATTCCTTCTCCTATATCGTAAACAATTTGTCTTAAAGTCGTCCCCATAGGAACTTCCACAAGACCGGTATTTTTTATTTTTCCGGCCAGCGAAAAAACCTTTGTGCCTTTCGAATGCTCGGTGCCTATGTCCGCAAACCACTGGGGACCTTCAAGAATTATCGCCGGAATATTTGCCCATGTCTCGACGTTATTGACAAGCGTAGGCTTGCCGAAAACCCCGCTTGAAGCCGGAAAAGGAGGCCGAGGCCTCGGCATTCCCCTTTTTCCTTCTATCGAATTTATAAGCGCGGTTTCTTCTCCGCATACGAAAGCGCCCGCGCCAAGCCTTATTTCTATATCAAAACTGAAATCCGAACCGAGTATGTTCTTACCCAAAAGACCTTCGCGCCTTGCCGCGACAAAAGCTTTTTCAAGCCTTTCAACGGCAAGAGGATATTCGGCTCTTATATAAATTATTCCTTTTGGCGAGCCGACGGCATAACCGCCTATAATCATTCCCTCTATAATGCTGTGCGGGTCGCCCTCTATAACGCTTCTGTCCATAAACGCGCCCGGATCGCCTTCGTCTGCATTACATACCACGTATTTTTCCGGATCTTTTTCTTTAGCCGTAAATTCCCACTTAAGCCCCGTCGGAAATCCCGCGCCACCCCTGCCTCTTAATCCTGATTTTTTTACATACTCTATAACGCCCGTGGGCGTCTTATCAATCAAAGCCGATGCCAAAGCCGAATAACCTTGCGCATTGTAAATGTAATCGTAAATATTTTCAGGGTCTATCAAACCGCAGTTTCTAAGAGCTATGCGCTTTTGCTGCTCAAAATATTTGACGCCGCTGAAAGTTTTGTTGAAATTATCGTAAATATGCTGTTTTGTCATTTTGACGCTCCGGCATTTTTTAAATATTTTTCTATTATTTGAGACGCCTTCGCCTCGTCGACTTGAATATACTTTTCCGTTTCTTTTTCCGTAACCACTTCAACCGTAGGCTCAAGATTGCACCTGCCCGCGCATCCTTTTTTGCTTAAATAAAAATCTGCGGTTCCGTCTTTTAAAAGTTTTTCAAAAATTTCCATAACTTTATGCGCGCCCGCCGCGTTTTCGCATGTCGCCGAACCCACGTAAATTTTTACGGGTTTAAAAAAACCGCTTTTTTCAAGTTCTTGTTTTGATTTTTCTTTTATTGACTGCAGCGCTTCTTTTGGAGAAGACATTTTTCCTCCGCTAAATATGTTTGATTTTTATTGATTTGTAGGGGTAAATATAACATTTAAAGAGGTTTTTTGTCAACGGCAGAGTGGAAAGTGAGAAGTGAAAAGTGAAAATTCAGAATTTTGTCAAATCCGAAATGAAATTAACAGGTTTTCGCAAAGCGAAAACACACCATTTCCACTTTCAACTTTACACTTTTCACTTTTTTGTTTATTATCTGTCGTAAAAGCCTATAATTTCCGTAGAAAATTTATAGTTTAAGCCGATATTGCCGTAATAACCCGTCTGGGTTCCGGATAACGAGCAGCTGGCATTGGCATAAGCGCTGAAACTTGACGATATATCATATAAAGCTCCGACGCCCATTGCAAAATTCATCACGTCGTTCGTAATGCCTTTTATTTCAATTTCGTGATCTGCGTATTTAAATTTTCCGTCAAACTCTCCGGTTCTTCCCAGTAAAAGCAAATCCATCTTGACTTCGCCGTACCATTTCAGCCTCATCTGCGTTCCGTTGTTAATCTGTAACCCCAAACCGGTATTGAACCTGTTATACGAACCGGCATACACGGTCAAGTCCGCGGCGCTGGTGGAAAAATTTACTCCGGTCTCGCTAAACTCGTTTGTCGCGACAAACGAATAATCAAACCCGGCAAAAGGCTTGAAATAAATATTATTTTTATAGTAGTAGTCGTATCCCCCTTCGGCCGAAACATTTAAGCTGTATCCGACAAAAGAAGCCTTTGTGGTTCTGTTGAGGTATCTGATTTCTCTTGAAGACGCGTAATTCTGTCTGCCACCCACAACCATAAATTTTGCTTCGAAATTATTTTCAAAAAAATACGCGCCGTACCCGCCGATGCTGTATCCGTCGATGTCTATATTGTCGTTATTCTGTTTGGCGTTAGTTCCGACATATCCGGCGCTGACTCCGAATATGTATCTTTCGTCTCTTAAAGTGTCAAATCCCGCCAGCAGTCCGCTGTTTGAGGCTTTAAAATCTCCGGGAGAATCTTTGTCGCCATTGTATAAATTCAACGAGCCGTACCCTTGAATCCAGACATTTCGTTTAATCATGCTGTCATCGGCGATGAAATAACTTTTTTTAAGCCTCGATAAAATGTTGTTTTTGGAAGCGTTTAAAGCCGGAAGCGTAACGGCGTTCGCGTATATATGACCTGAAATATCGTTTAAAGCGTCTTTCTTTGCTGCGTCGTTTGGTAAAGCGTCAATGGTATCTATAATATAAAACAGATCGTCAATAGCGTTTCCGTAATCATCATCCAACGCTAACGCTACTTGAAGCTGGTTGCCGGTAAGCCCTTTAATAGCATTTAACTGATTTATAAAAACGCTTAAATTGACATTGTTCCAGCTGCTTGGAGAATTCGAACCGCCTTGATAAGCAATACCGGCGCTGACTCTTCTCATATCGTTACCCTGCGAGTTTGTTTTATTTACGGATATGGCGCCCGAACCGTTTGTACTTGTAATAATCGTATAAGTTCTTGTGGAAGAATATATACCCATTACTCCGACTTTAATTGTCGTCCCCTGCATATTGGCGGAATACGCGTCAATTAAATCCGAAGAGCTGGAATCCGAATCAAAATCATAATAAATAAGAGCCGACGAAGTTATATTGGAAGATATTATTAGTTCGTTTTTAATAACATTATTTCTTAAATCTATAATAGTTCCGGCGGAAAAAACAGCGTTTACGGCTGTAAAAGTCGATGTATCGCCAAATGTAACCGTTCCGCCGTTGACGTAAAACGTCTGAAGGCTGAAACTTCCGTTTAACGCAAGAGTCCCAGAACCTGTCTTAACTACAAAATTATTATTTCCGCCGGTTGTAATTCCGCCGTTAAGAGTTATGCTTCTGCCTGAAGCCGCGTTAAAAGTAATGGTGCTGTTTCCCGCCATATAAATGTCGTTTCTTGTCCCGCTGTTAAAATTGTTGTCTTGGACATACATCATATTATCTTTGAAAACGACGTCTCTTGTAATTGCAGAAACCGAAGAAGCGGTGCTGTTTGCAATGTAAAACGCGCCGCCGCTTGAATAAGCGGTATTATATGCGAATTCTCCGCCGTCCCTGACTATAACGCCGCTTGAAACCAAAAATCCGCCGTAGCCTTTTTCAGCTTTATTGCCGACAGCGGTAACGTAACCGTCAAACTGTACGTATGAATTTGAAAACAAAGCACCGCCATTGCCCGACTTTGCCGTATTATAAGAAATAGCAGCGGTTGAAGATATGTTGGAAAAAGTAATTTTATTTTGCGCCCAAACCGCGCCGCCGTCGCTTGCGGGTCCGCTTGTTTGCGTAGAGTTGTTAGTGATAACGGCCGACCCTGCAAAAGTTACGGAAGCCTGAGAATATATCGCGCCGCCGTTGCCCGTAGCTGAATTTTTTGTAATCTCTATAGTCGCCGAAGAAGATGAAAAAATAACATTGCCTCTGGCGTATATGGCGCCGCCGTCGCGCACTGTGTTGGTGCTTGAACCCGCGGTAGTGCTATTTGATTCTATTTTTGCGCCGCCGTTAAAAGTTATCGAGCTGCCCGAATATAAAGCTCCTCCGAAAACTTGACCGCTATTGGCGGTTATATTAATAACGGCTTCGTTTGAACCGAACAAAATATAATCGCTCGCATAAAAAGCTCCGCCATATGTGCCGGTACTATCCGTTATAACGCGGTTAGCGTTTATATCGGCTTTTCCGTTTATTGCTATATAGCCGTTTCCGGTATAAAAAGCCCCGCCGCCGTAGGATGCGGTGCTTGAATTTATTTCAATGTAACTTCCTGCCAAAGAAACTATATTTCCGCCGCTAAAAACCGCTCCGCCCAGACCGGTTATCGCCCTGTTATAATTGAAAATTATATGACCGTCTAATGTGAGCGTTCCGTATGCCAAATACACCGCTCCGCCCGACGTGTTGGACTGATTCAGACTAAAAATCGCATTATTGCCGCTTATTGTAAAATTAGTGGCATTTATGTATATCGCTCCGCCTCCGCCTCCGCCGGTATCGCCGTCATATCTGCCGCCATAAAAAGTTATGCTGCTCGCATTAACGGAAGAATTATTCGAATTGAAAGATAAAAATCTGTGAGTTCCGCTTGAATACAAAGTACGCATGGAATCGTCATTTGATTTAAGAGTAAGATTGCCGGATGATACTGTTTTCTCAGTCGAAATAGAAATCGTATAACCGCCGTGAAATACTCCCGTGGAAAAACTTGCCGTCCAACTGGAGTTTACGACATTCTGATTTATAAAATCTATTTGCTGGCAATATGCGGCAATAGGCATAAAAATAAAAAATGCGAAAATAAATAATTTTATTCTTTTCATATTTTCCCTATATGTCCCCTTCGTCATTCGTAATTGTTGTTTTGTCGTTATAGTAGTTGATTCGTCATTCGTAATTTGTAATTGCCGTTATTTCATTTCCCTCGCCGTTTCCCTGGCAATATCTTTTCTTTTAAGAGTTTCTTTTTTATCGTAAGTTTTCTTGCCCTTGGCAAGACCTATAAGCAGTTTAAGTCTGCCTTCAGGCGAAACGTAAACTTCAAGAGGAATAACGGTAAGAGCTTTTTCTTTTACTTTGGAACAGAATCTGTTTATTTCGGTTTTATGCATCAGCAGTTTTCTTTTTCTTTTGGAATCATAATCAAAAACGTGCGTTGATATCTGCTCATAAGGGGCAATATACATATTTTCCACAAAAGCTTCCCCGTTTGAAAAACGCACCAGACTGTCGATAAGGCTTATGTTTGAACGTCTTGCCGATTTAACTTCATACCCGGACAAAACTATGCCGGTTTCGATCTTTTCAAGGATTTCGTAGTCGTGAAAAGCTTTTCTGTTCGTTGAAAGTATTTTTTTTCCCATTATCGGGCCAGAGGCAGAATTATGGTAACTTTTACGCCTTTATCGGGACAATTTTCAGCTTTGATAGCACCGTCGGACATATTTATTATCTGTTTTGAAACGGCAAGAGACATTCCCATGGCTTTTGTGGTTTTAGTCGTAAACATCGGGTCAAAACATTTATCAAGCGTTTCGGCGTCCATTCCTTTTCCCGTATCAGTTATTTCTATAACAACAGCGCCGCCTTCCGCTTCGGACATATTTACCGAAATCGCTCCGCCTTCGGGAGCCATGGCGTCTTTTGAATTTTTTATCAAGCTGGATATAACCTGCTTAAATCTTTCCGGGTCCACGTTGGCTTTGTAATTTGCAAGATTTAAATTGAAGTTTATTTTGTCGTCTTTCTCTTTTTCAACAACCTCGTTTATTAAAACGTCCAAATCGCTTACAGCGGGATTAAGCTGCTTTATTCTCGTCATATCTAGAAATTCGACTATAATTTTATTCATCCTGTCGACTTCCGACGAAAACATTTTCAGCATTTTATTAGGCACTTCGCCGTCAAGCTTAACCGAATTGGTAAAATAATAAGATATATTTTTTAAGCTTGCCAGAGGATTTTTTAAATCATGTGAAACTATGGAAGCAAATTTGCCTAAATTTTTCATTTTCTCGGCGTTTAATTCGTCTTGAGGCAGTTTGGGCGACGCGTTTTGAATAAACTGAGGAAGACATATCCCGTGTTTTTTTCCGTCTTCTTTGCTTTTAGCGCAAAGAAACATTAAAATTAAAACGATTAAAGCAAATAAAAATGACGAGAAACCGAACAATTGCTGCAGCATATTCGTAAATAGCGTCGACATAATAGAAAAGACGCATACAAAAACCAGCAAAAATTTTATCAAGACACGACTTTTTTTCTGCATTTTATTCCTCCATTATTTTAAAAAGTTCGGAAGTTTCAAATGATTTTTGCAAAAACTTTATTTTTTTATCGTTTAAAGCGCTTGCCAGCGGGTTTTCATAATCGACAATAATTATCAATTTCCCCGTTATATCTCCGGCCTCGGCTCTTTTGCGTAAACTTTCAAATTCGGAGTTCACGCCGGTTTCGGAAATAACGACGTCAAAAATATTCAAATCCGTATATTTTAAAAAATTGTCCATTGACGAAAAATACATTACGTCGTAACCTTTCGCGATAATAGAAAGCTTTAAATTATTCGAACTGAGCGTATCAGGGCTTACGATAGCAACCTTTCCTTTCCCGGTTGGTTTTAAAAACCCCGCTATGACGTTTTTTGTAACCGGCTTGTTTATGAACTTTGCGCCTTTAATTTGCAGCCCGTGGTTTCCTATAATCACAATATTGGCGTCGCCTGCGGCAGTTTTTATCTTTTCTGCGAATCCCGGATAATCGCTTGGAAAATCGTCTATGAAAATTTGCACGGGCCGCCTTCTTTCAATAAACCTTAACGCTTTATCGGCATTCGCTTCGTTGATGGCTATAAAACCGGACTGCCTTAGATTTGACATTAAAAAACTTATTGTTTCACTGTCGGAACTTATTATAAGGGCGGCAGGTTTTGCGCTTATTTCTTTTACCGTATCTAAAATATCGTCTATTTCAAAAGGTTTGCTTATACAGGCAAAAGCCCCTTCTTTTATGGATTCTCTTACTAAATCGTTCATGGCATAAGCCGTCATCATAACGACAATTATGCAGGTATCTATTTTTTTTATTTCCTTAAATGTCTCGACGCCGTTCATTTCTGGCATCCTTATGTCAAAAAACGCGATATCAAAATCGCTGTTTTTGACCAAGCTCAAAGCTTTAATTCCGTTTTCGGCGGTTTTAACGGTATGACCTTCAATCTCGAGAATGCTTGCAAGCGAAAATCTTAAGCCTTCTTCGTCGTCAGCTATAAGAATGTTCAGTTTTTTTTCTTGTTCCATAAATTTATTCCATAGGAAGAGTTATAGCAAACTCAGTTCCTTTTCCTTCGACGCTTTTCGCGCTTATAGTGCCGAAATGAGCGTCAACTATTTCTTTTACGATTGAAAGTCCCAAGCCTATGCCTTTAAGTTTTGTCGTAAACAAAGGGTCAAAAATATGAAGTAAAGTATTTTTGTCCATGCCCGACCCGTTGTCAATAATTTTTATTTCGGCATAATTTCCGATACGCTCGGACGATATTTTTATTAATCCTCCGCCCGACATAGCGTCCCTGGCGTTTGAAATAATGTTAATTAAAACCTGCATCATTTTATCAGGGTCTATAACCACGTTGAAATGTCCGACATCCTTTTCAATTTTAATATTGTCCGGCATCGTAACGTTTAAAATCGCCTTATCTATAAAATCGTCTATCATAATGCTTATTTTATTGAGTTTTTTCGCTCTTGAAAAATCAAGCAAATCCGTGATTATTTTATTAGATCTGGCAACGTCGGCAGAAAGCATATCAAGCATTTTTTTTGCTTTTTCATCCTGGAAATTACCGGTTTTTGAAAGGTAATAAGATATATTTTTTAAACTCGCCAGAGGATTCCTGAGTTCGTGGGCTACGGAAGCGGCAAGGCGTCCTATAGTCGCGAATTTTTCCGATTTTAGCAATTCTTCCTGCATATTTTGCATTTTTACAAGCGTTTCTTCCAGTTCCCTGCTTCGCTGTTCAAGCATAACTTTCAAACGCATTAAGTCTTGTTTTTCTCTGTTAAGCTCGTCAACGTAACCTTTTATATCCTGCGCCATCGAGTTAAAAGACTGGGCCAAATCGCTCAGTTCGTCGTTTGAAATCAGGGGTACCCTGTAAGACAAATCGCCGGATGAAAGTTTTTTAGTCCCGATGACAAGTTCTTTTATGGGACCAATCAGTATTTTGATAAGCAAAAAAGAAATTATTGAGCTTCCGAGTACTACTATTACGGTAAGCAAACCCACGCTTTTTGATAAGCTGTCAAGCTGTTTATTAAGTATCTCTATCGTAACGCCGACCCGCACTATTCCTATGACATATCCCCTGTTTTCGTTTCCCATATTGTCATTTGCAAGAGAAACTCCGGCTATTTTGGGAGATTGGTCGTAAGTGACAATCGGAACAAACACCTCAAATACTTTCCCGACATTCTTTAGTTTAAAATATCTGCTTTTCTCTTTTTCCCAGAAAAGCATAGGATCCGCTTCATCGGGCTTAGTGCTGGACAAAAACTCTCTAATTTCCGTACCGATGGAAGTTTGAGTGACTGACTTGGCAAGCACAACTGCGTCCCTATCGTATATTACTGCGTAAATTATCTCTCCTTCTTTATCAATCAAAGCATTCGCGGTTAAAATCTTTAACTTTTCTTCTTGTCCGGTTGAAATACTAAACTCGCTGGAATTGGCTATTATTTCGGCTATATCCCTGGTTTTTTTTTCAAGATTATTTTTAAGTATATTTCTTTGAGTATATATAAAAAATGCGGTAAGTATCAAAGCTGTGGAAAGAACTATGCCTATAATCATAGTTAGCAGTTTTACTTTTAAACTTATGCGCAGCCCTGTTTTCATTTATAAACACCTCAAGTTATTTCTATAAATGATAATAAAAAATGATTATAAAATCAATCAGTCTTCGTCCGGCAAGCTGCAAAATAGCAGGATTAAAATTAAGAAGCTTTTAAGAAAGGATAAAAAGATAAACTGAAAGCCGACGATAGGGTTTGAACCTACGACCTGCGGTTTACAAAACCTTGTCTATTTCGGTAGAGCTGCTTTGCGGTAAACTTGTTGAATTTTTGCTTTGGCTGTCAGCCGACGATAGGGTTTGAACCTACGACCTGCGGTTTACAAAACCTTGTCTATTTCGGTAGAGCTGCTTTGCGGTAAACTTGTTGAATTTTTGCTTTGGCTGTCAGCCGACGATAGGATTTGAACCTACGACCTGCGGTTTACAAAACCGCTGCTCTACCAGCTGAGCTACGTCGGCGTGTGCGTTATAATATAAAAAAAACGGATTAAAGTCAATTTTTAACGACAATTAACAATTTTCAAATAACAAATAACAATTATGTTTGAATGTATGCGCCGTTAATTGTAATTTGCAGTTTCATTTCTTGACAGATTTTACCTTTAAATGGTATCATTTTTAGTATCTATGAAGATCTTCTCAAGAATGAAAAAAAATTTCGGGAAAAAAATAACCGTAATGATTATTCCGCACGGAAAAAATAAACCGCTGAGATTAAGCGTTTCTCTGCTGTTTTTGTTCGTTTTTGTAATATCATGGACTTCTTTGACGCTATGGGCGGGTTTTCTTGCAAGCCGCCATATCGATTACGTGAAAACTAAAGCCGACAACAAAATAATGCAAATGAGATTTTTGTTTTTTGCCAACCAGATTGAAAAAACAAAAGACCTTGTGGAAAAATTTCAGATGAACGACGAAAAAATCCGTTCGCTGCTCGCTTTGGACACAAAAAAGGCTATTATAGAAGAAGGCTTGGGAAAAAATCTCGGAGAAGGCGGCCCTACGCCCATGCAGTCAACCGCTTTGTCTTTGATTTTATCTGGAAAAATAAACGCCATAGATTACAATGCGCTTTCCCAGCAGACGTCTCAGTTAAACCAAAAATACGAATTTATGCAGCAAAGTTTCAGCGAAATAATGTCGCATATTAAAAGCCAGCGTTCCCTTTTTATGGCTACTCCGCGCGGATGGCCGGCCGACGGATCAATATCTTCTCCTTACGGTTTCAGATATCATCCGTTTTTTCAAAACCGCGATTTTCATTCGGGTATTGACATAGCAAACGAACCGAACACTCCCGTTCGCGTCACGGCAAACGGAAAAGTTATACTTTCCGGCTGGCAGTCGGGATTCGGAAATATAATAGTAGTGGACCACGGGTATAATTACATAACATTGTACGGGCATCTGGCAAAAAGGCTTGTTAAAATCGGCGATTTTGTTACAAGAGGACATATAATAGGAAGAATGGGAAGCACCGGTTCCGCGACAGGCACGCACGTTCACTATGAGATTCAGTATAAGGGAAAAACCGTAAATCCTGTTTCTTATTTAACGGATTATTTTTACATTCAATCCGAAAGGAATTTTTATGACCAAAAAAAGTTCAAAAGATTTGCTTGAAGCCGTTGAAACGCTGATAGGCCAAAATGCCGTTATTGAGGGCGATATTAAAACGGACAAAGTCGTAAGAATAGACGGAAAACTTAACGGCAACATTGACGCTGCCGGCATACTTATAGGTTCCGACGGCACGGTTTCCGGAAGTATCAAAACAGAAGTTATATTAATAGGCGGGCTTATAAAAGGAAACATATTCGCATCGGAAAGCATTGAAATTCTCCCCAAAGCGAAAGTCTTTGGAGATATTCACACCAATTTGCTTACCATCGCGGAAGGCGCGCTTTTTGAAGGAAAATCATCGATGATATCCGACAAAGAACCTAACGCGAACAACGGAGCGCAAAAAAAATGATGAATTTTTTAAGAAAACATATGAGGAAGATTTTCATTATTACTATCCTCGGTTTTTTAGCCGGAATTTTTATGGGTTTCGGATCTTACTTTTTCCAAAAAGACAATTACAAAACAGCCGTAACCGTAAACGGCGTTGAAATACCTTTAAAACTTTTCAACTCTCTGTATTCGAGCGCGGTTGAAATGATGCGCAAAGAGTCGGCAGAAGAAATAACCGACGAAACACTCTTGCAGATAAAAGTAAAAACTCTGCAGGCGTTAGTTCAAGACGAAATTTTTTACCAGCAGTCCAAAAATTACGGAATAATTGTTTCCGATTTTGAATTAAAAAATGACATACAAGATTCCTTAATGTTTAAAAACGAAAATATGTTCGATCCGCGTTTGTATTATAGATTCCTGCAGACTATAAAGATGACGCCGAAAGAGTACGAATCAATGAGAAAAAAGCAGATTGCCGGCGATAAATTGAAAATATTGTTAGCGTCGTCTATAAAACTTATGAACGCCGAATATGAAGCCGCCGCCAAAGCAAACGCTGATATAACAAGAGACCAAATACACCAAATGAAAATAAACCAGTTTCTTAACGAGTGGTATATAAATCTGGCTAAAAAATCCAATGTTATAAGCAATAATTCGATTTTTGCGAAATAAAAAGAAATTCCATTTCATAAAAACAGCCTCCGAAAATAAATTTTCGGAGGCTGTTTTTATGTTTAGACATTTTTATTTCTTACATGTATCTTTCAATACAACGCCGAACTTTTTAAGTTCGCGGGCAAGCTTTATATACGGAAGCCCGACAACCGTATAATAATCCCCGTAAATTTTTTCAACAAAATCATCGCCGGAGTCCTGTATCGCATAAGCTCCGGCTTTATCCATATGTTTCCCGAAAAGCTCTTTTAATTTTACTTCCGGAAGTTTTCTCATTTTGACAAAAGCAACGTCGTAAAAAATGGAACTCCTGCCGGACAAATTATCTATTATCGAAACGCCGCTGTAAACTTTATGCACGCTTCCGTTCAGTTCTCTTATTATTTTTTCCGATTCTTTTTTATTTCCGGGTTTACCTACGATTTTTCCGTTTAAAAACACTATTGTATCCGCGGATATCACAAGCGCTTTAGGAATTTTGCGGGCTACGTCAACCCCTTTTTTGTAAGAAAGATCTTTTACGATATAGGAAGGTTTTTTTAATTTTGTTTTTTCGTCAATGCTGCTTGGTAAAACTTCAAAACAAAGCCCCCACTCTTTAAGAAGCGAAATTCTTCTCGGAGAAGCCGAAGCTAAAATTATTTTCCGGTTATTTTCCGCACGCATATTTTTTTATCCAGTCCAAATAATCTTTGCTTCCCGCGGAAATATCCGCGGCGATTATTTCCGGAACTTCGTAAGGATGAACTTTCTTAACGCGTTTTTCCAAATCCGAAAACTTCGCCTTCACGGTTTTCATCACAAGTAAATATTCTTTAGCTCTTCCAATTTTACCTTTCCACCAATAAAAAGATGAAACACCGCCCGTAACGCTTACACAGGCGGCTATTTTATTTTCCAAAACGATATTTTTGATTTTATTTGCGGTTTTACGGTCCGGCACGGTAACGAATACTATTATATAAGGTGTTTTCATTTCAATTTAATAAATAAAGCAGAACCGCTTTCTGGGCGTGCAGCCTATTTTCAGCCTGCGTAAATATGCTGTTTTCGTACTTATCCATGATTTCCGCCGTAACTTCTTCGCCCCTGACCGCGGGCAGACAATGCAAGACTATACATTTTGACGAAACTTTTTTCATCAGATCGGTATTTACCTGATACGGAGCAAAAGCTTTTTTTCTCTTTTTTTCTTCGCTTTCAGCGCCCATTGAAGTCCAAACGTCCGTATATATTACATCGGCGTTTTTAGCTTCCTCGATATCGCTTGTAATCATTATCTGCGCTCCGGTTGAGGAAGTCCATTTTAAAGCTTTATCCAATACTGATTTTTCGGGGACAAATTCTTTCGGGCAAATAAGAGTAAAATCAAGCCCTAAAACGGCCGAAACCGCAAGAAGAGAATTCGCGACATTGTTGCTGTCTCCGATAAAAACGATTTTAATTTTCTTTAAAGCTTCCGCGCTCTTTAACTTATGAAGTTCCATCATCGTCATTATATCTGCCAAAACCTGGCACGGATGCTCATAATCGGTAAGTCCGTTTATCACCGGCACGGAAGAATATTTGGCAAATTCTTCCACATCGGAATGCTTAAAAGCTCTTATCATAAGACAGTTTAAATATTTCGACAAAGCCAAAGCGGTATCGTGTATGGATTCGCCTCTTTTGCGCTGTAAATTCTGGGCATTAAGCAAAATGGGAGTTCCGCCAAGCTGAACCATAGCCGCGGCAAAAGACACCATTGTTCTCGTGGAAGGCTTTTCAAATATAAGCCCTAGCGTCTTGCCGTTTAAATTAGTTAAATGTTTCTTTCTGGCTTTAAGTTCAAAAGCTTTGTTTAATAATGTTTTGATTTCTTTTGCCGAAAGGTCGTAAATAGAAAGTAAATCTTTTTTTGCCATAATATTGCCTGCTCTAAACGAATTTGATTATTTTTGTATTCTATCAAAAATAATGAGGGTAAATCAATTTTGAAACCGTCGCTGTATGTATATTATTGTTCTACCGCGATAAGGGTTTCGGTATTTCCGGGGGTTGAATCGTTCCAATACATAACTTTTGTTATTACAGGGGTTTTCGTCATCATACTGTAAAAATTCGTGATTTTATATAAGTCTTCCTTTCCGTTTTCAATGAAAGACGAAACTTTTATTTTTGTTTCGCCGGGAAGTTTCAGCTGCTCCGCGGTAAATTTATCAAAAGTAGTGCGCAGTATTCCCACAAACAAAACCTCGTTTTCACCTATTTCAAAATTAGCGGAATACCGTTTGCCGAAGTTCAGCTCAAAAGCGTAATTTATGGCAGACCATCTGATTATAAAATTTTTCAACGTATATTTTCCGGGCAAAACCTTTACGGCTATATAATTTACTCCGTGTCTGCCCTGAATATAAAGCGGATTATTTTTGTCGGCAAAATCCGTAAGATGTATATTGCCATGTCCGTCAGACCATTGCAGCACTTCCCTGAAATTCTTAACGTCGTCAAATTCAAGATTATTATAAGCCCCTATGATGACAACCGACGTTTTTTTACTGTTCAACTCTCTTTTATAACTTCCGGACATCTCCTGCTTTACGACATCGGGAGATTTTGAGGCGGCGCAGCCTGACACTACAAAAACCGCAATAAAAAATAATAATAATTTTTTCATATTTCCTCCGTCAATAAACATCGGTTTCTTTTACGTTGTTTCCGGCATTTTTAGGAATAAAAATAAAAATCAAAGACCCGGAAATAGACAGAAGCCCTATTATTATATACGTTATGTGAAAAGAGTACAACAAACTTATGCCGGTATTTAACGAAACAATCGCAAAAGATTTCATTAAGAAAGGCGTCTTTTCGACAAGCACTGCCGCAAGAGCGACTCCTAAAGACATAGACACCTGAAACGAAACCGACAGCACGTTGTTTGCGCCGCTCATAAATTTATTCGGAACGTCTATAAGAGCAAGAGTGTTTATGGCGGTAAATTGAAGCGAATTTGCCATCCCTATAAAAGCAAACAGAATTATAATAAGGTAATAAGGCGTAGAAATTTTGACAAAGGCTAACATCATTATAAAAACGCTTAAAATTATAGTATTTGAGATCAGAAATTTTTTGTACCCCAGCTTTAATATCAATTTTGCCGCGAAAGTCTTTGCAAATATTGCGGTAAGCCCCATAGGAATAAGCGTGGCGCCCGCTTTTGACGGTGAAAATCCTAAAGCCGTCTGAAAGAAAAGCGGAGCAAGATAGGGAAGCGCGCCGCCGACAAGCCTTATTATAAGGTTTCCCGCAATGCCTAAAGAAAAACTCGGGATTTTAAACATTTCAAGATTGAACAAAGCGTCTTGTTTTTTTCTCGCGTATATAACGTAAACGCATACAAAAATTAAAGCAAACAATAAAAACCAGTTGTTTGAAAAGCCGCTTAAAATACTTCGGGAAGAACCTACGGCAAAAAGCAACAAGAGAGCAAAGTCAAAAATAAAAAAACCTTTGAAATCAAAACTTGCAACGTTGCTTTCGCGTTCTATATGAGGCATAAGGTATGCCGCCGCGAAAAAACAACAAACTCCTACGGGAATATTTATCAAAAAAATCCAATGCCAGCTCGCGTATTGCACTAAAAAACCGCCAAGCACGGGACCTATAAGAGGACCTATCAAAGCGGGTAAAACCATAAAACTTAAAACATTTACGTATTGGCTTCTCGGGTAAACTTTTAAAACCGCAAGCCGTCCCACAGGCACAAGAAACGCGCCGCCCATACCCTGCAAAACTCTGGAAACGGAAAGAGTAAACAAAGAACCCGACAATGCGCAAAGAAACGAACCGAAAGTAAATCCTGCTATTGCGAAAAGAAATACTTTTTTAACCCCGAATCTGTCCGAAAGCCAGCCTGAAAGAGGCAGAAATATCGCGACTGAAAGCAAATAAGAAATTACAGCCGCCTGCATTTGCAAAGGATTTTCGCCGAAACTTTTGGCGATAGACGGAAGCGCGGTATTTAAAACCGACCCGTCAAGCATTTGCATAAACATCGCTGCGGCGGCAATCCAGAGAAGGAGTTTTATTTTTAGCTCTTCGGAATAATTTTTCATTTTGATTTGTCTGTCCGGACCTGTCCTGAGCGATAGCCGAAGGATTGACCCGGAATCCATTTTTACCGATTTATGGTTTTAAAGATTTGACGTACTTTGCGGTGTCCATGGCGTCTTTAGCATAAGCGTCGGCGCCTATTTCATCGGCGTATTTTTGTGTGACCGCGGCGCCGCCTATTATTACAGGCGTGTCAATATTGTCTGCCGTCATCAATTTTATAATTTTTTCCATTTCAGGCATAGTCGTCGTCATTAACGCGGAAAGCCCTATTGCCAAAGGTTTAATTTCTTTGGCTTTGTCTATAATGCTTTGGGAATCCACGTTAATACCCATATCTATTACGTCAAAACCGTAACTTTCCAAAACAGCGCAAACAATATTTTTGCCTATATCGTGCATATCGCCTTTAACCGTAGCCATAATAACTTTACCCGTGGAAGCAGAAGCATCCGCTTCTTTTTTAAGTAACTTTTTAATGACGGCGAATGCCGTCTGGGCGGCTTCTGCGGACATTATTATTTGTGGCAAAAAATATTCTTTTGAAGCGAATTTTTCGCCGACAAGATTTAAAGCTTCCAAAACCGCGCCGTTGACGGTTTTAAACGCTTCGGCATTATCTGAAATAATTTTGTTTACTATGTCGGGAACCGACTCTTTGTTTCCGCGCAAAACCGCAAAATAAAGCTGCCTGTCAATTGGAAGTTTTTCCTGCTCAACAGGCAAAGCCTGTTTTTTATAAGAAGCAAACGCTTCCATATATTTAACCGCGCCTTTATCTTTATTCTCAAGCAACTCTTTTGCCAAGGGATCGAAGATCCCCCAGTTTTCGTGGGGATTGATTATCGCGAAATCGATTCCCGCGTCAACAGCCATTTTCAAAAATGTCGAATTTATTGTCTGCCTTGACGGCAAACCGAAAGAAATGTTAGACACGCCGAGAAGTATTTTACATTCGGGCCAAAGTTCTTTTGATTTTTTGACGGCTTTCAATGTTTCGGTTACTTGTTCGGGAGACGAACTTACGGAAAGAACAAGAAAGTCAAAAACTATGTTTTTTCGCGGCACGCCGTATTTATCGGCATACTCCAAAATTTTCTTTGCAATATTTAATCTGCCTTCGGCAGTTTTAGGTATTCCGTTATCGTCCGTAGTAAGAGCGATAACCACGGCCCCGTACCTTTTTGCAAGCGGTAATATAGAAAGAAGCTTTGCTTCTTCCCCGTTTACGGAATTAATTAAAGGTTTTCCTGCGCAATTTTTAACGGCTTCTTCCAACGCTTTCGGACTGCTTGAATCTATGCATAACGGAACGGAAACTATTTCTTGTATTTGATTTACGGCCTCGGAAAGAAGTTTTGTTTCATCCGCGCCGGGAACTCCCATGTTTACGTCCAAAAGATTTGTTCCGGCTTCGGTCTGCAAACGAGCTTCGTCTTTTACTAAAGAAAAATTTCCTTTTAGCAGTTCTTCCTGAAGTTTTTTTCTGTTTGTCGGATTTATTCTTTCGCCTATTATTACAGGCTTTGCCAATTCGTTTATGTCTATCGCCTTTACGCGCGTAGACAGATAAAATCTGTTTTTTACGACGCGTTTATTCGGAACTTTGTTTTTTAATTCGCCTGAAAGCGCTTTTATGAATTCGGGATTTGTTCCGCAGCATCCGCCGAACATATTTACCCCGTAACTATAAGCTTTTAACGCAGATTCAATAAACTCTTCTTTTGTTTCCTGAAAAACGGTTTCACGGTTGATTAAAACCGGCACGCCCGCGTTAGGTTTAAACGATATCGGCAACTTTGTATTTTCGCATAATGTTTTCGCAAGATCCGCCAAATCCCGCGAACCTATTGAACAATTTAATCCTAAAGCGTCAACGCCCAAACTTTCAGCCATTGCTATAAAACTTGTTAAATCGTTTCCGGTAACTGTTACGCCGTCTTTTGAAAACGTCATCTGCGCGATAATTGCTCCGTCAAAATTATCTCTTGCGGCAAGTATGGCGGCTTTAAGCTCTTTTATTTCCGTCATGGTCTCGATGACTATTATATCGGCTTTATATTTTTGCAAAAGTTTTGCCTGAAAAGCGAAACTTTCATAAGCTTCGTTAAAAGATAAAACCCCTAAAGGATGTATATATTCCCCTATAGACGAAATGTCTCCGGCAACAATAATGTCTTTTCCGCTTCCGGTTTTTCTCGCAAGGGCTATGCCCTCTCTTATAATATCGTCTGCTTTATCAAGAAGTCCATGGTGTTTTAAGCGTATTGAATTTGCGCCGAAGGTATTGGCGAGAATTATGTCCGAACCTGCGTTTACGTAAGAAGAGTATATATCGGAAATTCTTTCCGGGAATTTTATATTCAGTTCTTCGGGAATTACAACGCCGTCAAGGTATTTTTTCTTCTGAAGCTCCGTACCCGTGGCGCCGTCCATTATTAAAACTTTTGTTTTTAATAAGTCTAAAAATTGCTCTTTTTTCATGATTTGATATTATACCATTTAACTGCAATTAGGAGTGAGGAATGAGGAGTTAACGGCAAAAACGATTTTCGCGTTGTTAATTCCTAACTCCTCATTCCTAATTCCTCATTCTGTTTTTTTTACTCCTATTATCGCAGATACTGACTTTTCCGGTTTCATAAGGAAAGTTTCCGTAAGAGTAATTCCTATTTTATCCGCTCCGATAAATTCTAAAAAATCTTTCTGGTTTTCCAAACGCCAGTCGCCGTATCCCTGAGAAAACCTTTTTGTTAAAACGTTTTTGTTTTGTTTTTCGAAATCTTCGATCTGTTGATTTGCCAAAACTATTGTTTCTTCCGCCGCGACAGATCCTGCCGCATCCAAAATCAAGCCCTTAAAAGTTTCTTTTTCCGAGAGATATTCGTCTCTCTTCTTTTCTACCTTAGAACCTATGGTTACGGCAACTGCGTACGCTTTAAAACAGCCGTGTAAAAGTTTAGCGATATCCGCGCTTTTGATTTCAAAACCATTATCAAATGCTACAACGTCATCTTTTACGGTTATATCGCTAAAAACAATCGCGGCTTTAGGGGTTATTAATTTTTGGGCAATGTTTAGATTCTCTTTAATAAGATTTTCGATTTTTTCGTCTATTTTTGTTTTTGCTTTAAGATATCCCAGCCTTGCCAAAAGTTTGTCGTATGGTATTTGTACTGACGAAACGTTTATCATACGGCTATTTTAGCATATTTATATTTGTTATAATAAACGGCAATTGGTGCTTAACATAAGGAGGAATTATGTTAAAGTTGAAGTATATTGTTTATGCTGTTTTATTGATGGCTTTTGTAATAGTTGCGGCAAGCGTATTCCATTCAACAAGAGTTCATTTCAGAAACAAAAAAGAAATGTCGCGTTATGAAGGCGAAAAAATTGCCCTGGAAAGAGATTTCGGAAGAGTTCTCGTGGTTTATTACTCGTTAAGCGGGCATACAAGAGATATTGCCAAAAGAATACAAGAAAAAACAAATGCCGACATATATGAGATAAGAACAAAAGAACCTCTGCCGTCCGGCATGGCTTTAAATGTACGCGTAATAAGACAGATTAGGTCTGAAAATTATCCTGAAATTGAAACCGATTTTCCAAATTTTGAAAAATATGATTTGATTTTTGTCGGAGCACCCGTATGGTGGTACACTGTCGCTACTCCGGCATTGTCTTTTTTAGAGCAAGTTGATTTTAAAGGAAAAAAGGTTGTTCCCTTTTCGACGCAAGGCAGTAATCCCGGAACTTTCGAAAGGGATTTTTTACACGACGCCAGAAACGCCGTTGTGCTGACTTACCGGGGATTTAACAATATCTCGCCTAAATTCGACGCAGCCGTTGATAACAAAATCGCGATATGGCTTAACGGTTTGTAAATATTACAAATAAAACAATTTCGAAATAAGCATAGCGCGTAAAGCAAAGCTTTTTAAATTTAAAACCTACTTTCTCTCGTAAAGTCCGGTAATCGTCGCCTTACTAAGCGCATGCGCCTTAACAGCTTCTTCTATCTCATACGGTTTCATATCCGGCGCCAATTCTATTTTTTCAATATTCAGCGCATATATGGTGAAATGATAATGATGTACCCCGTGCCCGACCGGCGGATATGGCCCGTTATATCCGGCAATTTCACGGGCAGGCTCGGCGAATTTCATTCCTTTTCCCACGCCCGCCGTTGTTATTGGAATATCAACAACGATCCAGTGATACCACCCATGCTCGCGCGGCGCATCCGGATCATGAACTATTAAAGCCAAACTCTTTGCTTCTTTCGGCACTCCGCTCCACTCTAAATCCGGAGAAACATTTGATCCGCCGCATTTGTCGCTAACCTGCTCGATTGCCATAAACAAATTATCACGTATGGTTTTACTGTAAATATCAAACGCCATTGCCTCGGTATTTATCATAATAAACACTCCTGCAAATATAACCGCTAAAATCTTTTTCATATTTGTACTATGCCTTTTTGCCGACGGCCGATTTAAAACTTATTGCTTAGCCTCATAAATTTTTACGACGTCGGAAGCGACATGCTTTTTGTGAAGTATTTTGAGTTTGGACAAGGAAGATTTTCAAATGCCGTTAAATATTTTTTACAAAGTATTTTGTGTTTTCGCGATATCATGTCTGTTAAATAATACTTTTACGCAGGTTTTTGTATTTTTACTACGCTTGCGACGCCGAAGTTTGCTAAACGCAAATGAGGCGGAGCGTAAGGAAGTAAAAATTCAAAAGCCAAAATAAAACGGAAGGGGAGGGATTCGAACCCTCGATACGGACTTTCATCCGTATACCGGTTTAGCAAACCAGCGCACTAGACCAACTATGCGACCCTTCCATTAAACAATATTTCATCTTAGGGAAACAGATTATACAAAATAAGCTTACAGCTTGGCAATGAAACGCATGTTATTGCGAATTGACGGCAAGCATTTTTTTGATTGGCAAGTAAGCTTTTTCCCTTATTTCTTCGCTGACTTTGACTGCGTTTTTATTGTTTTCAAGAACGTCCAAAACTTTTGCAAGAGTTATTTTTTTCATATTAGGACAAACCGCTTGTTCAAACAGCGGATAAAATTTTTTATCCGGATTTTCTTTTTGAAGTTTGTACAAAATTCCCATTTCAGTCCCTATAATAAATTCTTTTTCGGGACTTTGCAAAGCATGCCTGCACATCATGCCTGTCGACATGGCATAATCCGCCAAGGCAACCACTTCCGGACGGCATTCCGGGTGAACCAAAACTTCCGCTTCGGGATGTTCTTTTTTTGCTTTTAAAACGTGTTCGGGAAGCATATTGTTGTGGGTCGGGCAAAAACCGTTCCATATAATCATTTTTTTTCCGGATTGTTTTTGAACGTAATCTCCGAGATTCCTGTCCGGAACAAAAATTATCGTATCGGCGTTTACGCTTTTTACGACATTTACGGCGTTTGACGACGTGCAGCATATGTCGCTTTCGGCTTTAACCGCCGCGGACGTATTCACATAAGCAACCACAAAAGGGTTATTATACTTTGCTTTCTCGGCCTTTAGCTGCTCTGCGGTTATCATATCCGCCATAGGGCAGCCCGCATTTGTATCGGGAATTAAAACCGTTTTTTGAGGGCTCAAAATCGCCGCGGTTTCCGCCATAAAATGAACGCCGCAAAAAACTATTATGTCGGCATTCGTTTCGGAGGCTTTCCTGCTTAAATCCAGAGAATCTCCGACAAAATCGGCAATATCCTGAATTTCGGGCAATTGGTAAATATGCGCCAAAATCACGGCATTTTTTTCTTTTTTAAGTTTGTTTAGCCTTTCGGTTGTTTCGTTCATGGTTCTTAACCATAGAAGATGAGATGAGGAGATGTTGAGAGGTTGAGTAACGGCAAAAAAAATTTATGCAGTTACTTTTGCCTTTGCCCTTCTTCCCATCCTCTCATCATCTTATTTTCTCTAGACGTTTCATCTTATTTATGGAAATATCGCTTAACGTGCTGATTTTATCAAAAAGTTTATTTTTAAAAGTGCCGGGTCCTTCGGAAGTTTTATCGGCGTTTTCGGCCGCGATTTCAAAACATACCAAACCCGCAATCGCCGCGAAAAGATAATCTTTTTCTACGGCGCAAAACGTTCCTATGACCGAACCTGCCATACAGCCCGTTCCGACAACATGCGACATCATAGGAGTGCCGTTTTTAACAAGATACACATTTTCCCCGTCGGTACAAATATCTTCTTTGCCGGTGACTACGACAATGCATTCCTTATCGCACGCAAATTGCCTGGCTATGTTTACCATGTCTCCGGAAACGTTTCCGCTGTCAACGCCTTTAGTCGTCACGTTTATTCCCGCGGCGCTTGCAATTTCGGAAGCGTTTCCTTTTATCACGGCTATTTTATATTCAAGAAGTTCTTTTATTTTTTCGTTTCTGTATTTTGTGGCTCCCGCGCCCACGGCGTCCAATACAACGGGAATGCCTTTTTTATTCGCGGCCGCCATTGCGATTTTCATAGCTTCGACAGTCATATTGTTTAAAGTTCCTATATTTATTACTACCGCATCCGCTATTGAAGCCATATCCGCGGCTTCCTCCGGAGCGTGCGCCATAACCGGAGAGCCTCCGAAAACTTTGACTATATTCGCAGAATCGTAAATAGTTACCCAGTTGGTAATGTGATGAATCAAAGGCGATTCTTTTCTTACTCTTTCAAAAACTTCGTAAATTTTATCCACTTTTAATTCCTCCAAACAATCTGTCATTCCGGACCTGTCCTGAGCGTAGCCGAAGGATTGACCCGGAATCCATTTATACTAAAATACTATTTTATTCATTATGATTTTTAACAACAACCGTGGATACCGGCTGGAGTTTACACTCGAATGTCTTAATCGGGTGCCGGTATGACAACAAAATCAAATTTCACATTTTATTTAGAAATAACAAAAACTGCGGTTTGGGCAAATAAGTTTGGGAAAATCTTTATTTCTTTATCGGCGCTAAAAAAGAATTCGTTTAAAATTTTATATTTTTTTTCTTTACAGAAATTTTCAAAATCTTTTATGCTTAAGAATCTTACGTTTGGCGTGTCGTACCATTGGTACGGCAGGCTTTTTGTTACCGGAGAATGACCCAGCAGCAAATCTTTTCTCGCCCACAAATACGCGAAATTCGGAAAACCTATTATAACTTTTTTTCCGAGCCTGAAACATTCCTCTATGACATCGCTCGCTTTATGCATTTGCTGAAGGCTGTTGTGCATAATGACATAATCGAAACTTTTGTCGGGATAGGCGTCTATGCCGCTTTCTATGTCCGAATGAAAAACAGTCAGTCCTTTTTCAACGCAGGAATAAATCGCGTCTTCATTTATCTCTATCCCCTGTGTATTTACGTTTTTGGCCTGCGAAAGATAGTGCATTAAATCGCCGTTGCCGCATCCCAAATCCAAAACCTTTGCGTTGTTTTCTATTACCGACGCTATTTTTAGGTATTCCGGAGGAATATTATTTTTACCGGTCATTTTTCGCCTCTTTGTATGTCTTATCCAAAAAATGCTTTACAAGCTTGGTTTCGTCTTCAACTTCAAGAAGAAACGCGTCATGCCCGTAAGTCGATTTTATTTCTATATATGTCGTATTGTATCCTTTAAGTTTCAACTGTCTTACTATATTTTCCGACTGATAAGAAGGATACAGCCAGTCGGAAGCAAAAGAAATCACCAGAAATTTAATGTCTTTATTTTTCGCCTCGCCGACAAATTTTTTGCCTGACACGTCAAAATAATCCATAGCTTTGGTTATGTACAAATATGAATTCGCGTCGAAACGTTTGACGAAAGAATCTCCTCTGTACCTCAAATAACCTTCGACTTCAAAGTCGGAAGCGAAACTGAAAGAATAAGCCTGTTCTTTAAGATTTCTTGAAAATTTTTCTTCCATTGACTTATCGCTCATATAGGTTATATGTCCTATCATTCTGGCAATGGCAAGACCGCTGTCCGGGCTTTGTCCCGTTTCGTAATAGTTTCCGTTATTCCATTTGATATCCGCCATTATGGATTGTCTTGCCACTTCGTTAAAAGCTATTTGCTGCGGAGAATGTTTCATTGTCGTTGCAATAGGAATTGCCGAACGCAGCGCTTCAGGATATGAAACCGCCCATTGCAAAACCTGCATCCCGCCCATTGAACCGCCCGCGATGGAAAGGAGCTTCTTTATTCCGAGATAGTCTATAAGTTTTTTTTGCGCAGCGACCATATCCGTAATAGTTATGAAGGGAAAATCTAAAGCGTACGGTTTTCCGGCAGAGGCGTTGACAGACGAAGGCCCGGTGCTGCCGGAACAGCCGCCCAAGATGTTTGAACATATAATAAAATATTTATCCGTATCGAACGCTTTGCCCGGACCTATCATATTGTCCCACCAGCCCGGCTTTGAGGCGTTTTTATGAAAACCCGCGGCATGCGCGTCGCCAGAAAAAGCATGGACTATCAATACGGCATTATTTTTTTCTTCATTTAACTTACCGTAAGTTTCGTAGGCAATAGTAACGTCTTTAAGTTCTTTACCCGATTCAAGAACTAAACTGTCGAATTTAAAATATTGCGTTTCGATGTTGTTTAAAGCATTTGACAAATTAAACTCCCTTTAAAAAAATGAAGAGCGCAAAGTGAGAAGCAAAAATAAAAAACGAGTGACTTTCTCTTTTTCACTTTTCACTCTTAACTTTCAACTTTGTCTTTTATAGATTATATCATTTTTCATTAAACTTTTTTTCGGCAAATGCGCGTATAAAATCCGCCGTTTCGTTTACCCCCAAAACCGACGAATTCACGCATAAATGATAATATGCGGCGCTGCCTCTTTCTATATTAGTGTAATAGCTGCAGTATTTATCTCTCTGTTTGTCGTTTTTCTCAATTTCTTTTAACGCGTTGGCGGAATCCGTATTTAGCGACGCGGAAATATTTTTTACCCTGTCGCGCATGTCGGCGCATATGAAAACGTTAATACATTTCGGATGTTCTCTTAAAACGTAGTCGGCGCATCTGCCGACAAAAACAGCGGATTCTTTTTCGGCGATATTTTTTATAATATCGCTTTGGATTTTAAAAATAGAATCGTTCACATCTCCGTTGTACCCGGCGCCGAAAACGCCGGAAATCGCGTCCGTAAGGCCTCCGAAAAAACGAAACGGGAGTTTTTCGTCGGATTTTTCTATAAACTCTTTTCCCAAACCGCTTTCTTTTGCCGCCATTTCTATAAGTTCTTTGTCATAAAAAGAAACGCTTAAATCTTTTGCGAGTTTTTTGCCTATCAAAAGCCCGCCGCTGCCGTACTGCCTTGAGATTGTAATTGCAAATTTAGAGTTCATTTTTTTACCTCTCCAAGTTTTTTATATTGGATTCTGAGCAAAACCACGCAAATTAAAAACGCTATAAAATCCGCTATGGGCATACTAAGCCATATACCCGTGATATCTAAAAATTTCGGTAAAATTAAAATGAGCGGTATCAAAAATACAACCTGCCTTGTAACGGAAAGGAAAATACTTATATACGCTTTGCCTATGCTTTGAAAAAACGCGGAAGTTACTATTTGCACGGCGGCCAAGGGATAAAACATAAACACATAACGAAGCCCGGGAACCGTTATATCCGCAAGCGTTTTATCCGTTGAAAAAATACTTGCGACCGCATGAGGAAACAACTGAGCCATGGCAAAACCGGCCGTCATCACAATAACGCCTACGGCAATCGATTTTTTTAAAACTTCCTTGACTCTGGTGTATAAACCCGCGCCGTAGTTATAGCCTGCGATAGGCTGCATTCCCTGATTTATTCCAAGCACAATCATGACAAAAAGAAACGCCACGCGGTTAACTATTCCGTAAGCTCCGACGGCTAAATCCCCGCCGTAATACGTAAACTGTCTGTTTAAGAGTATAACGACGACGCTTGAAGCCGCGTTGAGTAAAAACGGGGCAAGCCCTATTGAAACTATTCCGTTTACAATCGCGCTTTTTAATTTATAAACGCCGCGCTTAAAATGCAAAAAGTTCGTTTTGTCGGAGAAAAAATAAATTTCCCAAAGTAAAACCAAAAACTGCGATATTATCGTCGCAAGCGCGCTCCCTCTTATGCCCCAGCCAAAACCAAAAATAAATAAAGGGTTTAAAATAAGATTGATGATTACCGTCGCGATTACGGCATACATAGCTTTTTGCGGATGCCCGGCGGAACGTATTAAAGCATTGAGCCCCATAAACAAATGAATAATAACATTGCCGGAAACGATTATAAACATAAAATCGCGCGCGTAAGGAAGCACGTCCTGGCTTGCTCCGAAAAATCTAAGTATCGGATTAAGAAATATTAACACGGGAACAGACAATCCTATTCCCATTATGAGATTAAGAGTTACGACGTTTCCGAGTATGTAATTTGCCGAATCGTAATCTTTTTGTCCGAGACGTATGGACAAAAGCGCGGCAGCGCCTACTCCCACAAGAGCTCCGAACGCTGCGCCGAGATTCATTATCGGAAAACTTATGGCAAGACCGGAAAGAGCAAGCGGTCCCACGCCGTGTCCGATAAAAATGCTGTCGGTTATATTATAAACCGACATTGCAATCATACCGATTACCGCCGGTATTGCGTATTGGGCTAAAAGTTTTCCTACGGGTTGAGTGGCCAAAGTTAAAGGCGCAGACGAGTTTTCCATGATTTATATTTTACAAACTAAAAAATAAAGTGTGAATAGCAAAACAAAAAACGATTATTGCTAAAATATTATTTTTACATTAAATGACATTTTTTCGTCGACAACAATAAAAATATAAAACAAATCAAAAAAATTATTATGCAAAAATAAAAAAACTATTGCTTTTTTTCGTCTTCTTTTATTATAATAATGTTGTAATTTACTTCCGCTTAGGCGGAGATAAAAAATGCCGAAAGGCAAAAGGAGCCTAACAATGGCTTGCTGCAAAAAGAAAGCTGCACCGAAGAAGAAGAAAGTCGTAGCGAAGAAAAAGAAAGCTGCTCCTAAGAAAAAAGCGAAAAAGAAGTAAGCCCGTTTTAGTATCTATAAAAAAACCGCCTTTTAAAAGGGGCGGTTTTTTTATTTGCACGGAGGAGGGAGGAAGGAGAAGATTTTCGTCATTGACGATAAAAATACTTTTACTTCCTCCCTCCTCCTTTCTACTTCCTACTTATAACTTCGGTCTTATCACATCAAATCCCGTGTATTTACGCAAAGCTTCGGGTATGACTACGGAACCGTCTTCCTGCTGAAAATTTTCAAGTATTGCGGCAAAAGTTCTTCCCACGGCGACGCCCGAACCGTTTAAAGTGTGTAAAAATTCTCTTTTTTTATTTTGCGAATATTTTATTTTTATATCCATTCTTCTCGATTGAAAATCTTTAAAATTTGAGCACGACGAAATTTCCCTGTACGCGTTGTCGCCGGCAAGCCAGACTTCCAAATCGTAAGTTTTTGCCGACGAAAACCCCATATCTCCGCTGCAAAGCAGGGAAACCCTGTAGGGAAGCCCGAGTTTTTCCAAAACGTTTCCCGCGTCTGAAACCAGCGATTCCAATTCGTCCATAGAATTTTCCGGAGCCGTAAACTTAACTAATTCGACTTTATTAAACTGATGATTTCTTATAAGTCCTTTCGTGTCTTTTCCGTAAGAACCGGCTTCGCGCCTGAAACAAGCCGAGTATGAAACATATTTTTTCGGAAGCTCGGATTCGTCTAAAACGTCTCCTCTGTAAATATTTGTCACGGGTACTTCCGCCGTAGGTATAAGATATAAATCGTCCTCGGAGCATTTAAACGCTTCTTCTTCAAATTTCGGAAGTTGTCCGGTGCCTCTCATGGAAATCCTGTTAACCAGATAAGGCGTCATTATTTCGGCATATCCTTTTTCTTTGTGCGCGTCTATGAAAAAATTTATAATCGCCCTTTCCAAAGCGCAGCCTTCGTTTTTTAAAACCGTAAAACGCGAGCCTGAAATTTTTGACGCGACGGTAAAATCCAAAATTTCGAGTTTTTCTCCGATTTCCCAGTGATGTTTCGATTTAAAAGAATGCCTTATCGGATCGCCGACAAAACGGACGATTTTATTGCCGCTTTCATCTTTGCCGACAGGTACGCTTTCGTCGGGAATATTAGGAATCAGCAACAAAAAGTCCTCCATCTGGCTTTCAACCATAAGAAGTTCTTTCTCGTGTTCCTGTATGGAATCGCGTATTTCGTTAATTTCGGCAAGCAGTTCCGGCGACGGCTCTTGTTTTTCTCTCTTGAGCTTGCCGACTTCTTCGGTCTTTTGGTTTCTTTTAAGCCTCAGGCTTTCGACTTCGCCGATCACGGTGCGCCTTTCTGAGTCCCAGGCGATCAGGCGTTCAAAATTTATATTTTGATTTCTGTTTTTCATCGCCGCTTCGACAGCTTTGGGATTTTCTCTTATGAATTTGATGTCTAACATTTACATCTCCCGATGTAAGAAGTTGAGAAGATGAGAGGGTGAGAAGTTGGGTAACGACAATAAAAAATTCTTTGCCTTTGCTCAACTTCCCAGCTGCTCAGCTTCTAATCTTCTTTAGTTTGTATAGTGCAATTCAACTATGTCTTTCGTTCCTACAATCTTTTCAATGTCGTTTATAAAACTGTCCGAACAATCGGACAAGAATTCCGTTTCTATGCTGAAATTACCGTGCGCCGGGTCTTCCAAATCCAAAAACACTTTGGCTTTGCCTTTATGGCGCGAAAATATTTTTTTTAGTTCTTCGCTTAAAACGTCGTCGTATCTTGTGGTTGAAAGTTTTACGTGAACTTCGCCGCAATTAGGCTGAAATTTGCTTTTAGCTTCGTCTATAGTCATCATTTCTTCGACGCTTATTTCAGGCTGGGCCTTGCTTCCCATAAGAAGCCCTTTTATCACCACCACGCTGTTGGGAACGAGATAATCCTGAAATTGAGAAAATTTTTTAGGAAATACCACCGCGTCCACTCCGCCGTACAGGTCTTCCAGTCTAAACCTCGCGTAAGTTTCTTTTTTTTCTTTTGAGACGAGTTTTTTTATTGAAGCTATCATTCCAGCCACGCGCACTGTTTTTGCCGTCCTGAAAGTCACATTTTCTTCCGGAGCCGGAAGACTGTCAAGCCTGTAATTGGAGTATGCTATAAGTTCTCTTTTACGCGGGGTCAACGGATGTCCGGAAAGATAAAAACCTAAAACCTCTTTTTCATAATCCAAAGCCTCAAACGCCTCCAAAGGTTTTGCCTTAAGCAAAGAGCTTTCCTGTTTAATCGTCTGAGCCGAATCAAAAAGAAAACCCTGGGCGGATTCTTTATCCTGCTTTATTTTCGCGGCTTTATCAACCGAACTGTCTATGCTTTGAAGAAGGCGCGCCCTTATTTCAAGTTTGTCTGCGGCTTTGCCGCCGCAAAGAGAATCAAAAACTCCGGCCTTAGCAAGGCTTTCAAGAGCTTTTTTATTTGTGGATTTCAAATCTATTTTCTGTAAGAAATCGTCCCAGTCCTCATATCCCGAACCTTCCGTTCTGGTGCGCTCTATGGACTCCGTAATTCCCTCTCCAACATTTTTTACGGCAAGAAGCCCGAAACGTATATTGTTTCCCTCGACTGAAAATTTACCGTAAGAATAGCGCACATCCGGCGGAAGTATTTTTATCCCGAATTCTTCGGCATCGGAAAGATACATTACAAGTTTGCTTTCTTCATTATCTTTTACCGCGGATCTTCCGATTTCAGAATTAAGCAGAGAGCAAATATATTCAAGCGGATAGTTGGCTTTTAAATACGCCGTTCTGTACGACACCAGCCCGTAAGCGGCCGAATGGGATTTGTTAAATCCGTAACCCGCGAATTTTACTATATTGTCGAATATTTTTTCTGCGACTTTCTTGTCTATTTTATTTGCGGCCGCGCCGTCTATAAATTTTCCTCTTTGTTTTTCCATGACTTCCGGAATTTTTTTACTCATGGCTTTGCGCAGATTGTCGGCTTCGCCCGGCGTAAAACCGGCAAGCGACACCGACATTTTCATAACCTGCTCCTGATACAGAATAACTCCGTAAGTGTCTTTTAAAATCGGCTCCTGAAGAGGATGGTCGTAAACTATTGAAGTTTTACCGTATTTGCGGTTTACAAAATCGTCAAGCATGCCGGACCCCATAGGACCCGGACGGTATAAAGCTATTAAAGCTATGACGTCGTCTATCGACGAAGGTTTAAGCTTTCTTATAAGATCGCGCATTCCCTTGCTTTCAAGCTGGAATACGCCCATGGTTTTGGCCTCTTTAAGAAGCTCGTAAGTTTTTTTATCGTCCAAAGGTATTTCGTCGAGGTCAAATTTCGGATTTTTTTGTTTGATGAGTTTTACCGTATCGGCGATAATCGTAAGGGTTCTCAGTCCCAAAAAATCAACTTTTAAAAGACCAAGCTGCGGCAAAACAACGCCGTCGTATTGAGTTGTTATAATATCTTTTGAACCTTTTGACAAAGGCGAATAGTTTGTAATTTCTTCGTTTGCTATAACCATGCCCGCGGCGTGGACGCCCGTATGTCTTTTCAAACCTTCAAGCTTTTGGGAAGCCGTTATAAGTTTTGCGACTTTGTCGGAGGATTTCATAAGTTTCACTAAATCCTGCGACGACTGCAAAGCTTCGGCAATACTCGCGTTAAACGGAATAAGTTTGGCTATGTTGTTTGATTCAGTAGGCGTAAAACCCATAACCCGGGCAACGTCTTTTATCACAAGGCGCGCCTGCATTGAACCGAACGTTATAATCTGGGCGCATTTTTCTTCGCCGTACTTTTTACGCACGTATTCGATGACTTTGTCGCGGCCGAAATCCGCGAAATCTATGTCCAAATCAGGCATTGAACGCCTGTCCGGGTTTAAAAATCTCTCAAAAAGAAGCCCGTATTTTAAAGGACAGATATCCGTGATGCCTAAAGTGTAAGCAACCATCGCGCCCGCGCCCGAACCTCTGCCGGGACCCACGGGAATATTGTTTTCTTTCGCGTGTTTAATGAAATCCGACACTATCAAAAAGTAAGAGGCAAAACCCATTTTATTAATGACGTTAAGCTCGTGTTTAAGCCTTTCTTCATGTTCGGGCTTTACATTGCCGTAACGTTTTGCCAAACCTTTCCTGCAAAGATTTTCAAGGTATTCCGCGTCGCTTTTAAAACCTACGGGCACCGGAAACTGAGGCAAAAGCAGTTGGTCGGTATTGATTTCAAGATTGATTTTTTCGGCTATTGCCATAGTGTTTTTTAAAGCGTCGGGAGCGTACGAAAAAGTTTTTGCCATATCTTCGGCGCTTCTGTAAAAGAAAAGGTCTGAATCAAAACGCATTCTTTTCGCGTCGTCAAAAGTTTTGCCCGTGCCCACGCAAAGCAGAATATCATGTATTTCGGCATCGTCTTTTTTTAAGAAGTGGCAGTCGTTTGTGGCGACAAGAGGGATTGCGGTTTTCTTTGACAATTCAATGAGATTCGGGATTATTTTCCGCTGGTCTTCAAGACCGTTATCCATTATTTCTATATAAAAGTTGTCTTTTCCGAAAATATCTCTGTACTCCATGGCCGCGGTTTCGGCTTTCTCCGCATTGCCTTTTAAAAGGTTTGCCGCAACTTCGCCGGCAAGGCAGCCCGACATTGCTATAATGCCTTCGCTATATTTTCTTAAAACTTCTTTATCAACCCTGGGCTTATAATAAAATCCTTCGGTAAAACCTATGCTTACTATGCGCATAAGGTTTTGATAACCCGTAAAATTTTTGGCAAGAAGCGTTAAGTGGTTGTAATTGCCGCCTTCTTCCGAAATTTTTTCGGCGCTTTTATCAAACCTTGACTTTGGCGCGACATAAACTTCACAGCCTATAATGGGCTTTATGCCGCTTTTTATTGCCGCCCAGTAAAATTCCATGGCTCCGTACATATTACCGTGGTCCGTAATGGCAAGCGCGGGCATCTTATATTCTTTGGCTATCAAATTAAATAACGGGCCCGGATTGCCGTCATCATCGGTAAGCCTGCACGCCCCGTCAAGAAGCGAGTATTCGGTGTGATTGTGTAAGTGGACAAATTCTGATGCCATAAAACCTCAATTAACAATTATCAATTAACAAATTACAATTAACGGCGACAATTTAAGGCAAAAACATATAACTTATTAATTGTTAACTGTTATTTGTTAATTGTCGTTATTATATCATTTTATTTTATTGTTTCGGGAGAGCTTAAGAGGGTATCGATATATTGAATTCTTCCTTCGATATTCTGGTTTATTAAATCATATTGTAAATCATAGCCGTATTTATTTTTCTCCAAAGTTTCTTTGGCTTTTATAAGATATTGTTTATTCGTCTGAAGGTCGGTTTCCCAGTTGATTTTCAAAAACCAGCCCCAGACTTCGGCTATATTTCTGTTTTTTATCATAGCATTTGTGACAGTCTCAGGGTTTTCCCAAGTGTTTTTACGGAAATAGCTGTTTGACGCAGCAAATAAAAACCAGATAATCAAAATATAAACACAGCATCTTTTTAAAAAAAACGAGTTTTCGCGATTAAAAACGAAGTTTTCAAGAAATACAAATACAGTGAAAAATATGCCTATTGAAGCAAAATACATATATCTTAAAGATAAAAGTTCGGTTTTATACATAAAAACGATTCCGGGAAACAGAAAAACGGCAAAAATTGCCATTCCCGTTAAAAGAAACTTATCTTTTTTGTATACATAAAAACAAACCGTTAAATATACTGCGATAATAGCAAAAGCCGAAATATACTTTAACGGAGACTGGAAGAAATCCGGCAAAGGCGGCGCAAAAACTATATCAAAAAACGGCGGGACAAAACAATAGGAAATATAATACGCGATCAGCGCGGGAATTTTATAGAACGATTGCCAACCGAAAAGGTTTAAAGAAAATATCAAACCGTTGTCAAAAGCCGCGGACTGTGTTTGAAGGCTGTATCTCAAATATGAAATGTAGAGATTTATTAACAAAATAACGGCCGCTTTTGTGAAAAAAGGAGAAATTTTTAAAAACAGTATTTTAGCGGGATGGCGGTTTTCTTTCTCTTTTGCGAATTCGTAAATAATAAGCAGCGCCGGGAAAATTATTATAGTAGTCCAGAAAAATAAACCTAAAAGATAGAAAACCAACGATGCTGCTAAAAAATATAAACCCTGCTTGTGCTTTAAGCCTTTAGAATCCGCCAATATATACATATAAAACGACAGCATCGCAAAAAACGCCGTAAATAAATGCCCCCTTGCCGCGATTTCATTGACCGCGTTTGAACAGACCGGGGAAACGGCAAACATTAAAGCGGTTAAAAACGCAACCTTGTAAGATTTTGACAGTTTTATAATAAGCAGGTAACACAAAATAACGTTAAGTATATGCAGCAAATCGCTGAACAAATGGGAAATGTGCGGGTTTAAAAAAGAAATGTGGTTTAAAACGTAATTTGTATAATGTTTAAGCGGCACGTAAAAATGAAAAGCTTTGAGGTTTGTGAATAATTCGCCCGCGCCTTTTATTGAAGGGTTGACGTATTCGTTTGAAACTATTTCTTTATAGTCGTCGTAATAACTGTAATTGTTGGAATAATTGCCTAAGTAAATTGCCGCAGTAACGCAAATTAGAATCAAAATGGGAAATAAGAATTTTTTCATTTCCGCCATGTTTGTCATTAACCTCTAATGATTACAGCATCCGCCCGAGCATTTATGTTTTGACTTCGGCCGGCAAATGTCGGCATTAGCGCAGCTTGACGCGGAAGATAATGATGAGAAACTTGAAAACCGTTTAGTAACTTCGTTACTCTTGCAAAGCGGACATTCCGTTTTTTCATCGCCGTTTAAAACCAGCGTTTCAAATTCTTTACCGCATTTAGCGCATATAAATTCAAATAACGGCATTTCCCTCTCCGTACATAATAAATCCGCTTTTTTTATTATACAAAATACCGGATTATTTTATTGCCAAAGAAATCAGCGGTATTGTAATAAACGATACGGCCGTAGTAAATAATATAGCGAAAGCGGCAAGAGCATGATCCAATTTATACCGTGAAGCTATTACAAGCGTTAAAACCATAGTCGGCATCGCGGCTTCCATAACCGAAGATTTAAAAGCAAGCCCGTCTATTCCTAAAATCCCGGCTATCGCGAAAGCAATCAAAGGCGCAATACATAGCTTCACGGCAACAGCCGGCATTGCAATCAGCGTGTGCTTAATTTTCGGCAGCGTTAAAGCCATTCCGACGCTAAAAATCATTAAAGGCACTATCGGAGCAGACATTAAATCGCAAGTTTTTATAAGAATTTGCGGAAGTTTTATACCGGCAATATTTAGTATTAAAGCCGCTGCCAATGCCCAAACCGGCGGAAGCTGCATAAAAACTTTGACGCCTTCTTTTATACTAAACTTTTGGCTGTCGCCGTAATATGAAGCAATCGCCGTTCCGACAATCCAAAACATCGGAGTTACAGCCAATAAATCATAAAGCAAAACGTATTTGGCGGCTTCCTGACCGTATAAGTTTGTTAAAATAGGAAGCCCTAGAAACGTAACATTTCCGAAAGACGCGGCTAAAATCAAAACGCCTTTTTCTTTTTTTTCCAAATGTATGAATTTTTCAAAAACCGCGTAAAGCGCAAACGACAAAAAGAGAGATAATATTATCGTAAGTATGGCAGACAGAGGAAATAAAAGCGTATTTTTATCTATAACCGCGCCGGACATTACTTTTAAACACAATGCCGGAAGAAAAAATTTTATTACCAGCGTATTTATGACATGCCGCGCCGTGTCGGTATTTATCTCCGCGGGTTTTAGTATCTGAAAAAACACGCCCAACGACATAATTATAAAAAATACCGCTAAATTTTCAATCATTTTTCATCTTTAATGTACAGCTTAAAACTGCGGGGTTATTGAGCCCGCAGTTTTTAATATTTCGGACAAAGCCTGTCGGAGATATTGTCAATGACATTCGTTGCAGGAATAATTGTTTTCCTCTTTTGTAATTATAACGTCGTGCGGATGGCTTTCCGCAAGCCCGGCGGCCGTTACTTTAACGAACTGTCCTTTTTCTTTAAGCTCGTCAATGGTCTGCACTCCGCAGTATCCCATAGCAGCTCTTAAACCGCCTATGAGCTGATAAACCACGTCGCTTACCGCCCCTCTGTAAGGAACTCTGCCTTCAACGCCTTCGGCGACAAGTTTTTTCGTGTTCTCCTGAAAATATCTGTCGCTGCTTCCGGCAGTCATTGCCGACGACGAACCCATTCCCCTGTAATATTTAAAAGCGCGGCCGTTATATATTATGTCTTCGCCCGGGCTTTCATTTGTCCCGGCAAAAAGCGAACCCATCATACAGACCGATGCGCCGGCGGCTATGGCTTTTGGAATATCGCCGGAATATTTTATTCCTCCGTCTGCTATAATGGGAATATCGTATTTTGCCGCGGCTTTCGCGCAGTCGTAAATAGCCGTAACCTGCGGAACGCCTATGCCCGCAACCACTCTGGTTGTGCATATGGCTCCCGGGCCTATGCCTACTTTTACGGCGTCAACTCCGGCTTTGATTAAATCTTCCACTGCTTCCGCCGTCGCGACATTTCCGCCGATAATTTGGGCATTGGGGAAAGTTTTTCTTAAATTTTTTATAGCGTCGATCACGCCCTGGCTGTGTCCGTGCGCCGTATCGACAACCAAAGCGTCGACCTGCGCGTCAAGCAAAGCCTGCGCGCGTTCAATCGTATTGTTTGTTATTCCTATCGCGGCTCCGCATAAAAGCCTGCCTTTTTCGTCTTTCGCGGAATTGGGATACCTTATGGCTTTTTCTATGTCTTTTATTGTTATCAGACCTTTTAAAATGAAATTTTCATCGACAAGAGGAAGTTTTTCTATTTTTTTGGCCTGAAGTATTTCTTTGGCTTCTTTAAGAGAAGTGCCTACTTTTGCGGTCACAAGGCGTTCTTTGGTCATAATTTCCGAAACTTTTTTAGAGTTGTCGGTTTCAAAGCGCATGTCCCTGTTTGTAATAATTCCGATAAGTTTCCCGTCGTTATCGACAATCGGAACGCCGGAAATTCTGTAGCGCGCGGCAAGTTCTTTAGCCTGCGCGAGCGTCGCTTCTTTTTTCAATGAAAACGGGTCGTAAATAACGCCGTGATCGCTTCTTTTTACGCGGTCAACTTCCGAAGCCTGCTGCTGTATGGACATATTTTTATGTATTATTCCTATTCCGCCTTCGCGTGCTACGGCTATAGCCATTTTGGATTCCGTAACCGTATCCATACCGGCGCTCATTATCGGAATATTAAGAGTGATTTTTTTTGTAAGTTTGGTCTGAAGGTTAACGTCTTTGGGCAACACTTTGGAATGCCGGGGAATAAGCAAAACATCGTCAAAAGTCAAAGCTTCTCTTAAAAATTTGTTATCCATTTTTATCTCCGCTTTCTTTTGATTATATCTAAAATAAGCGGCTTTTTGCAAACGGCAACGGCAGAAGATGAGATGCATAGATGCAGGGATGCATGGCAACGACTTTGTTCCTGACATTTGTCTTTGCTATGCGTCCGTGCATCCAAGTTTCCAAGCATCTGCCGTATTACTTTTTCGTTTTATTTATATTATAATACCCTTATTATGAAGAATGAAAAAGCTTTCAAGCGCTTATTTACCAAAATTATACCTTTGCTTCCTTACTTTTTCACGGCTCTTATTGCTTTTGCAATATACGCTAAAACCATAAATTACGGCGTTACTGATTTAGACGACACTATATTTATACATACATGCGCAAAAAATTACGATTCACCGTCGGCCTTCAAAGACGCGTTTGAACAAGACGTCTTCTGGGGGACACGCTCCGTTCTTTATTACCGTCCTATGCTTGCAATATCTTTTATATTAGACCACAAAATCGCGGGAGAATCGGAAAGTTTCGCGCATCTGACAAATGTTTTGCTGCATGCCGTTTCTTCAATCCTTGTTTTATTATTTTTCAGGCGTTATCTTAATTTAGATAAAAATCTTTCTTTTTTGGCGGCAGTTTTATTTGCAGTCCATCCCATAGCGGTTCAAACAGTTGCGTGGATTCCCGGAAGAAACGATTCTCTTTTCTTTATATATTTTATCGCATGTCTGATTTGTTTCATAGAGTATCTCCGCTCGGAAAAACGGATTTTTCTTTTAACTCACGTCCTTTTTCTTTTGTTTTGTCTTTTCACAAAAGAATCTGCCGTCGCCGTCCCGTTTATATTGTTTCTATACTACATAATACATAAAAACAGACATACAACATCTTTAAAGTTTTATGTCTATATTGTATGGGCGCTGTGTTCAGTAATTTTTCTTTTAGCAAGAAAAAGCATTTTGTTTAATACAAACTACAATTTGCAGTTTGAATTTGGCAACCAGCTTAATATTGCGGCTTTTTTTGACCATATTTATGCAATATTTTTCTTGAGAAGCCCTATGGCTGAGCATAAAGAAACAAAAATTTTTGTTCTCGGGACTATTTCGGTTTTAATATCATTGTTTATGGCTTTTTACAAAAAAGATAAAAATGGCGTAAAAGAAATTTTATTTTATCTTTCACTGCCCATAATCCTTCTTCTTCCTAATTTTATTTCAGGAGACCATAAAATAAGCAGGCTCATATTTCACGGGAACAGAATGTACGCTCCTTTGTTTGCGTATTTGGTTATTATATTTTTATTTTGTAAGAATTTTACCGGGACGCCTAAATACAGAAAACTATTATACTCGATATTAATTTCTGTAATCATACTATCTTCCGCTATTACTTTAAAAAGTTCTTCATATTTAAAAGACTCCCTGACTTTTTGGAACAAGGTTATTTCCGAAAACAAAGAATCAAGCGCTCTTGCAATAGACAGCTATATAAACGTTTTATTGAGCAACAACTATATTGACAAGGCTTTCGTTTACGCCGACCATTATGCTAAAGAATCAAATTATGAAAATACTAAACTTTTATATTCGCTCGGCAAAATTTATTTGTTTAGAGAAGATTATGAAAGCGCTTCAAAGTATTTGGATATGGTTTACTCGAATTATTCGAAAAACAATAAAAAAGATTTAGCTCTTTATCTGCTAAATTATCTTGCGAATGTCAGAGCCGGCAATAAAGAGAAGTCGGCATACTATTATAATATAGCCCGTGAAGCCGCAAATTTAACGCCCGAAGAATTTGACGAACAATTTATAAAATACGGCAAATTATTTGACAAAAAGATTGAAGAAATAAAACGACAAAAAATAATCAACAAATAACAATTTACAATGACGCCAAAAAAGTAATATCATATATGAAAAGAAGTTGAGAAGTTGGGCAGCTGGGAGGATGAGCAACGGCAAGGACTTTAACGCCTACAGCTCCTCCCCTCCCAGCTTCTCAACTGCCAAGCTCTCTAAACTTCCGGCATAAGGGGTTGGAAAATGTCAAAAATAGATAACGAATTAGCAACGGAAAGTCTTTTGGTTCACGGCGGACAAGAGCCGGACCCGGTTACGGGGGCGGTCGCGGTTCCCATTTACCAGACAACGTCGTATAAATTTAACGATACGAAACACGCGACAGACTTGTGCGGTTTAAAAACGCTTGGAAATATTTATACGAGATTTACAAATCCGACAACCGACGTTCTTGAAAAAAGAATTGCTTTGGTTGACGGAGGAGTCGCGGCATTGGCGTTTTCAAGCGGAGCGGCGGCAATATACAACGCGATATTAAATATTACAAACTCCGGAGACGAAATAGTCTCCGCGGACAATCTTTACGGCGGCACATATTCGCTTTTCGCTAATACTTTGAAAAAATTCGGTATAAAAGTTAACTTCGTAAATTCAAGAAATCCGGATGACTTTAAAAAAGCTATAAATTCTAAAACAAAAGCTATATACGCCGAATCGATAGGAAATCCGAAACTTGACATAACGGATGTCGAAACGCTGGCGCAAATAGCCCATGACAGCGGTTTGCCTTTGATAATAGACAATACCGTATCGCCTTTTATTTTTAAACCTTTAAAATACGGCGCGGACATAGTGGTTTATTCGGCGACAAAATATATCGGAGGACATGGAACGACTATAGGCGGATTGATAGTTGACGGCGGAAAGTTTAATTGGGCAAGCGGCAAATTTCCCGCTATTTCCGAACCGGATCCGGCATATCACGGCTTAAAATTTACCGAAACGTTCGGAAATCTTGCTTATATTGTTAAAGCCAGGACGGGGTTATTAAGAGACGCGGGGGCTTCTCTTTCGCCTTTCAACGCTTTCTTGCTTTTGCAAGGGTTGGAATCATTGCACGTAAGAATAGAAAGGCATGTGGAAAACGCTTTAAAAGTCGCGCTGTTTTTGGAAGGGCATCCGCTTGTTTCATGGGTAAATTATCCGGGGCTTGAGAGTAATCCGGAATATTGGAAAACCAAAAAATATCTCGGCGGAAAAGGCGGAGGCATAATAGGGTTCGGTATAAAAGGCGGGAAAGAAACAGGCAAGAAATTTATCGAAAGCGTGGAACTTGCCGTTCACGCGGCAAACATATGCGACGCAAAAACACTGGTAATTCACCCCGCCACCACAACGCATTCCCAGCTTGATGAAAAAGATTTGGCCGCCACAGGCGTAACTCCCGATTATATAAGGCTTTCCGTCGGCATAGAAAATGCTCAGGATATAATAAACGATTTGGATCAGGCTCTTAGAAAATCACAATAACGACAAATAACAATTTATAATTTACAAATAATAATTAAAGGCAAATGCTTAACGATGTATAGTTATAGTCGTTTAGCCGTTAATTGTAAATTGTTATTTGTTAATTGCCTTTATTGCTTCTTTAGGTCCGTAGGGGTTTCTCTGGGAGGAAGTTTAATGCTTTTCATTTCAAAAAATCCGGAAACTATCGCGCCTATAAAATAAATAGACCAGACGTAAGTGTAATATTTTCCGAACACTACGGCGATGCCGGCGGCGATAAACGTCGCGGCAAATATCACAAGGCTGGCTTCGAGATATCTCCATTTAGTCGGCATAAGGTTATAAATATTTGAAAGCTGGTAATTGTGCCTTCTGTGCCTGACATACGCGGCGGCAAGAAGCAAAAACCCGACCGGAGAAACAAACTGGCATATCAAATGCACGGCGACAAGCTGCATTACGGGAGCTTCGTTTGAAAACCATACGGGATCGTACATATTTATTATGCCCCACGAATAAATAAGCCGCGATTCGCTTACCGCCAAAGTATTAACCAAAACAAAAATTATCCCCATAAGTGTGCCCATAACGTAAGCCGCAAAAGTCGTAGAACGCGGCGCGCCGCTTGGCGTAGGCACCCAGTGAAATATCGCCACTAAAATGGAAGGAGCTATAATGGCCATTAAAAAAAACTGCCTTGCCGAATTTATTATGAGCGGCATCGGATGCGGCCCTAAAAAGTTTTGCAGCGGACGGGTTATAAAATATATGCCGAACATTATAAAAGCGAGCTCGATTTTCTTAAAACCTATTTCGCCGAACATCATAGACCTGAACTTACTCGTCCTTCTGACTTCAAAAGCCATGGCAAAATACATAAGCCCTGCCAAAACAGGGAGGCAAAAAGTTATAATTAAATCAAAATTCATAATTTCTCCGCCACTTTTATATCGTAGAATTTAGCTGACAGTTTATTGTCTTTAAGTTTTGAAGGCTCGCTCACGAAAAAAACCGGATGCTGCCCTTTTGAGCTATTTGTTATTTCGCAGTGCACGCTGTGTTTGAGCATTGTCCAAAAGCTTAGCTTCGGATTATTAAACTCAAGCTCTACCGCAAGTAAATCTTTACCGGTTAATTTGCCGCAGTAAAATTTCTTTAAGAAAAATTTTTTCTTCAAAACGGAAATTATTAAATATAACGGTTTGAATTTTAAATTTGACGGATTAATTAATATAAAATCTTCATTGCCGTCGTGCCAGCTTAGACGGATATTTTGTGCTCTCTTGCCTACGCACATCAAAACATGCGGTCCGTATTCGGGTTTTGAAACGTAAAATCTGCTTACGGCTCCCGTTTTCGTTTTTGTTTCTAACGCGGTCTTTGAAGGTCTGATAAGTTTTATAAGTTTTCTTTTTTCTAAATCTTCAAAAAGTTTTAAGTTCGCTTTTACGGGATTTAATACGATTTCTTTTCTCATCTTATTCTTTGCCTTCGCCGCTAGAAAGAAACTTTGTTTCCAAACGCCTTAAGCGTGTTTTCCAAAAGCATGGTGATGGTCATGGGTCCTACGCCGCCCGGAACCGGCGTTATCGCAACGTTTGTATCTTTGAAACTTTCAAAGTCAGCGTCCCCGAAAAGTTTTCCGTTTACTCTGTTTATGCCTACGTCTATAACCGCGGCTCCGTCTTTAACAAAATCTTTTGTTATAAATTTAGGTTTGCCTATAGCGGCAACGACAATGTCCGCGGTTTTGCATATCTCTTTAAGATTTTTTGTTTTGGAGTGCGCCATAATCACCGTGGCGTTATTTGCCAAAAGAAGCATTGAAAGAGGTTTGCCTACCAGATTTGACCTTCCTATAACCACTGCGGTTTTGCCTTCCATGGCTATTTGCGACTTTTGCAAAATGCGTATAACCCCCAGAGGGGTGCATGAGACGAGAATATTTTTTTCAATTATTTCATCCCAGCTTTTGGATAAATTAAGCAGCCCCGCGTTAAAAGGATGAAGTCCGTCAACGTCTTTTAAAGGGCTTATGGCGTTAATGCAGTCTTGAGCGCCCTGATTTCCGGGGAGCGGAAGCTGAAGAAGTATCCCGTCGGCTTCCGGCGTATCGTTTAATTGTTTTATCAGCGAAATTATTTCTTTTTGCGTTGCCGAGGCGGGCAAAGCATAATGCATGGATTTTATTCCGGCGTTTTCGCAGGCTTTTATTTTCGAATTTATGTAGACTTGGCTCGCGGGATCTTCTCCTACGAGAATCGTCGCAAGACCGGGAATCTTACCGGTTTCTTTCTTTATTTGTTCAATTTTTTCTTTAATTTCCGACCTTATGGCTTCGGAAATTTTTTTCCCGTCGATGAGAATCATCTCAGTCCTCTTAATACAGATTAAAATAATTAAGGAGATAATTGTTTAAAGCGGAAAGTTTTTGCAGATCGGTTTCGTGGTATTTGGCTCCGTAAAGAGTGCCAAAACCGCCTTGCGAAGAATGCAAAATCTGCGTCATAACTGAAATTTCTTGGCTTTCGGGAGTATTAAAAGAAACCAAAATTTTTTCGCCTATAGAGAAATGTTTTTTGCTTTCAATGGCGAGCCCGCCCTTGCTTATATTTACCATAACGCATTTATCTATCTGAACGCTTCCATCGCTGCTATAACAATCCACGTTTATGGCTGTAAAACGCCTTACATGTTTTCTTTGTTCTATCATTAAAGTTTCCTTCTATATAAAAACTGCGCTGTCTGTAATTCTTCGACGATGAGTTTTAATCCGAGCTGTATATAAATTATATCAACTATAACGGCAAAAATCAAACAGACGCTTGGAAGTTTTGACGCGCGGACGCATAGCAAAAACAAAGCCGTTATATGTATATAATCTTTTTAATTGGGTTATTGAGTTGATACCGTCGTCGTAGACGAAACGACTGCCGCGGCCGCTTTGTCTTTTTCTTTTTTATCGTCTCTTTCTTTTCTCAAAAAAGCTACGTAATCCGGAAAAGGCACTATTTTTTTTGTTTTGCCTATATAGACATAAGCGCTTAAATCTTCTTTAAATTTGATTTTTACGGGTTCCTCCGGATTTAAAGGATTGTGCCACCATGCCGAACCTATAATATTTTTAAATTTCTCTTCCTCTTCGTCTCCAATGGCGTCTTCGTTTTCTTTTTGTTCAGGTTCTTTCTGTTTCGGTTCTTTCTGTTCAGGCTCTTTTTGTCCGGGATCTTCTTTTTCAGACTCTATTATCAGCGCGTATATTTTCATTTGGTCTTTTACCACAGCCTCCGCATCCTGAGGAGACGGAGCGGAATTTATAAAAGTTATGTGTAAAACCGCAGCCATATTATCGTCTTTTCGCTGAAAATCCACGGTATAATCTTCGCCTTCAATAAAATTCATCAAACATAGCGCGGACTGGGCAAAAATAAATGCAAACGCAATAACAGTTAAAGATATTTTTTTCATCATGACAATATTTTACAATTTTATACGCGGAAAAAGAAGGCATATAAAAAATAATTTTTATTTTATTGCAGTTAATAACTAATAATTAATATAATAACGCAGAGGTAAATCATGGGAAAGATAAATGAGCCTAATTTTGTAAAACTTTTTTGCGGCATTATAACTTCCGGACGGGATTTAACCGAAAAAGCGTTAGCCGAACTTGAAAAAAAATTCGGAACTGCCGATTTCACGAGCAAAACGCTTTCTTTTAACGATTACAGCGATTATTATAATTCTGAAATGGGCGATTCTTTAACGCGTTTTTGGGTAAGCTTTGAAAGACTTATTTCCGCAGAGGACCTTGCCTGCGTAAAGGTCTGGGCAAATTCCCTGGAAGATTCTTTATCCGTTGACGGAAAAAGAAAAATAAATATAGATCCGGGATACATTACTCCGGCTAACGTTGTTTTAGCAAGCACAAAAGATTTCAGCCACAGAATTTATCTTAAAGACGGTATTTACGGAGAAGTTACGACTATATACAAAAAAAGCGGGTTTATAAAACTTCCGTGGTCGTATCCCGATTATATGTCGGAAACCGCGGCGGAATTTTTGTACGCGGCAAGGTTAAAACTTTTAGTCCAATTGAAAGAATTAAAACCGGAGAAGAAATGAAAATATTTTTTATCACCGCAATGTCTGTTTATTTGTTCGGGTTTGTATATATCGCGTGGAGAATAGTTTACGGTTTAAATATGCCGGCCTCCAGGGCGTCGGCGGTATATTTTCTTTTTCTTATTCTTTGCGTTTTAAGCATACTTGCTTTTATAGTCTCCGGGACAAAAATGCCTTTGGTTTCGGTTATAGTTCCGATCGGTTATACCTCTATGGGCATTTGGGCGATTTTCATTTCTTTTTTTATCTTAAACGACATAATCAATCTGATTAATTTTATATTGCATATTAAAAATTTCAGATTGTATTCTACGTATATCGCCTTATTTTTAGCCGTTATTACATGCTTATGGTCTTTAATAAACGCCGCTTTCATTTTAAGAGTTAAAAACATAACGATAAATGTACCGAATTTGCCCGTCGCGGAATTAAAAATAGTTCTTTTATCGGATTTACATATCAACATGGCGACATCGCCGAAAACAATCAACAGGATATTCGATAAAGTTGAAAAAATACATCCCGATATGATTTTTTTCCTGGGCGATATCGTAGATAAGGACATATATAAAAATAACCGGTTTGAAAAATACGGTTTCGAAAAGCTGCGCGCCCCGCGCGGTATTTTTGCCGTAACCGGAAACCACGAATATTACGCGGGGCTTGATTCTTTTCTCAAGGCATTCAATAAGCTCGGTTTCAGGGTTTTGCAAAATGAAAATGCATTAATAGAAAATCTCGCAAACATCGCGGGCATTAACGATATCGATTATAAAAACAGCAATGCCGTCGAGAAAGTTTTCTCGGCCGCCGACAAAAATTATCCGGTGCTGTTTTTAAGCCACAGGCCTGAAAGTTTTGATATCGCCGCCGCGGTTGGGGCGGAAAAAGGTTTGAATATAATCCAGTTTTCAGGACATACCCACGCGGGACAAATCCCTCCGATAGATATAGCCAGAGAATTTTTTATGAAATACAATTACGGTATTTACAAAATCGGAGAAAAAGCAATAATGTACATAACTTCGGGAACCCGCCTCTGGGGCCCGCCGATGAGACTTATTGTGCCCAGCGAAATACCGGTAATAACATTAAAACAGCAGATGCATGGACGCTTGGATGCATAGAAGCTTGGCAACGGCCTTTGTTTTTACCGTGCATCTATGCATCTAATCTTCTATGCGTCTGTCTTTATTTGTAGTATTTTCTTCCAGGTCTTATGGTAAGAACTTGTCCTATTTGCAGATATTTTTGCTTGGCTATCTTCGGATTATCTTTATAAATTTCTCTAACCGTAGTTTTATATTTTGCCGCTATCCTTTCAATAAAATCGCCTTTAACGACTTTATATTTTATAAATCCCGGAGACGGGTTTAAATCTTTTACCTGCGCGATATTTTCAAGAAATTTGGCTTTGCTTCCGTATGGAATTTTCAACTCAAATCCGGGATACCCTTGAGGCGTGCACCAGGCATTCAACGCCGGGTTTAACTTTTTTATTTCCTCAAGCGTTGTCTCGGCGCATTGCGCCGCGATTTTCAAATCTATAACTTTATCCGTTTTAACCGTATCATAAACCTGAGGCTTGGCGTAATTGAACTCTTCGGGGTCAAAACCGTATTCTTCAAGGTTTTTTACTATGGTCACTACGGCTATAAACTGCGGCACATATCTTTGGGTTTCTTTAGGAATAGCGTTCCTGTCCGTCATTTCGGAAATATTTGAAGCATTGGAAAATTTCATATCGCGTATAATCCCGAATTCCCCCCTGTTATAAGCGGCAAGCACAAGATGCCAGTCATTAAGCATAATGTATAATTCTTTCAGGTATAAGCACGCCGCTTTTGTGGCTTTTTCAGGGTCGCGCCTTTCGTCTATCCAATAATTTATTTGAAGCCCCAAAGCCCTGCCTCTGTGCGGCATAATCTGCCAAAGCCCCGCTGCTCCGGCTTTTGAAACGTCGAAATTATGAAAAAGACTCTCGACTATAGGCAAATATTGAAGTTCCTCGGGAAGATTAAAACTTTGCAAAGTCTTTAATATCATCTCTCTGTACGCGCCGCTTCGCTCTATCGCGGCTTTCATGCTCTTTCTATAGCTTGTCGAATATATGCGTATATATCTCTCTACATGAGAATTATCCGCGCATTCCATAGGAATTTCTGTTTTTTCGGATTCTAAAACAGGCCCGGGCGCGTCAACGGAGTAAATCCTTTTAAGCTTGGTCATCAGGCTGTCAAACTCGTCGAACATAAAAAAATAAATTCCGGGGTTTATTTTCGATTTTTCGAGTTTGTTTATAAAAAGGCTGAAATATTTTTTCGCGTCGTCGGTTTTCCCGTTCTTAAAAGATTCGACGGTTTTTTTATAAAGGGCTTCGGCTTCAAGAATAACGCTCTTGGTTTCATTTTCTTTCGGAGCCGAGGAAACCGCCTGCTCTATAAATTTTACAAACGCGTTATTTTCTTCGTTGTATTGTTCCGCGGCAATAAGGTCTTCCTGAGGGATAATAATTTCTTTGTCCGTTATGTCGCTTGAAGTTGATTTATTGATTATCGACGGCGCTCTGGCGGCAGCGTAAAGAGGCTGGATAAAAAACAAAAAAGAAACAAAAATTGCAAATGGTTTTTTCATATAAGAATATTATACAAAAATTTTTAATTTTTGTTCCTTTTTTACATCGCCGCCGTATGTCATTTATAAGTTTTTTTGGAAACGACTTTCGGAAAACCGCCGTAGCGTCTTCCGGATTCGTCTTTATGGAAACGTTTGTTATTTTTGTTATTGTCGAACTTACGCATATGTTTAGGTCTTGTGTCCTGCGTCTCGGACGCTTTTGCGGGTTCGGCGGAAACTCTTTTGCCTTTTATATTGCTTGAGTTCAAAGCGTTTATGACATTATCCGCGTGCTCGCCGGGGACTTCCACAAAAGAAAAAGTTTCTAAAATTTTAATATTCCCGACTACATTTCCCGCAAGTCCGGTTTCTCCCGCGATTGCTCCTACAAAATCTCCGGCACGAACATTGTCTTTTTTGCCGATATTTATAAAAAGCCTTGTCATGCCGCTTTCGCGCGCGCCGGTATTTTCATACCCTTGCGTTTTTTTGGCAAACATATCGGCTTTTTCTTCCTGCTCCTTTTTTTCCGAAACGAAAATCATTCTTAAAAGCGCAGCCGCGACGTCAAGGGAAGTAATGTCTCCGGAAATCAAAGATTCCGCCATGCGCGAATACTTTTCCGTGTCTTTTTCGTCCTTTAAAAAGTCTTTTACTTTTTCAAGAAGCAGCGTGGTTTTAATGTTTTCAACGTCGGCAAGCGACGGGACCTGCGTCCTTTTGACATTAGCGTTGGTATATCTTTGTATGTCGCGCAATTTATATATTTCTTTGCCCGAAACAAAACTGTAGGCTTTGCCCGTTCTGCCGGCTCTGCCTGTTCTGCCTATTCTGTGAACGTAATCTTCGTCGTCCTGAGGAAGATCATAATTGAAAACCATATCTATATCGTCAACGTCAATGCCTCTCGCGGCAACGTCCGTCGCTATTAAAAGCTCAATCGATCCGCTTCTGAATTTCGCCATAACCCTGTCTCTTTGAGACTGGTTCATATCCCCGTGTATGGCATCCGCCGAATAACCGCGCGCCTGAAGCGAAGCGGTAACTTCGTCGACTCTTCTTTTTGTGTTGCAGAAAACAAGAGAAAGTTTGGGATCGTACATATCCAGGCATCTGGTCAGCGCTTCCAGCTTTTGGTGTTCGCGTATATCGAAATAATACTGCTCTATTAAAGGAACCGTAAGCTTTTCGCTTACGACTTTTATGGTTTCCGGACGCTTTTGATATTTTTTCGTTAAAAATAAAAATTCTTTCGGCATTGTTGCCGAAAAGAATACGGTTTGCCTTTCCTGCGGTATTGATTTTAAAATAAGTTCGATATCGTCTCTGAAACCCATATCGAGCATTTCGTCTGCTTCGTCTAAAACTATAGTGGAAGCAAATTCAAGTTTTAAGGTTTTTCTCTCTAAATGGTCTATTACTCTTCCGGGAGTTCCTACGATTATCTGCGCGCCTTTTGAAAGCGCTATCATCTGTCTGCCTATGGGCTGTCCGCCGTATACGGGAACTATATTTATTCCTCTCTTATACTTTGAAAGGAGTTTTAACTCCTCACAAACCTGTATCGCAAGTTCCCTCGTAGGACAAAGAATTATGGCTTGTACGTTTTTGTTTTTCGCGTCTATTTTTTCAAGAAGAGGAATGCCGAAAGCCGCGGTTTTCCCCGTACCTGTCTGCGCCTGTCCGATAATATCAACGCCGGTAACCATCTTTGGTATCGCTAAACTTTGTATCGGCGTGGCCTCCTCAAAACCCATATCCTGCACTGCTTTTAAAATCTCGTTCGACAAATTCAATTCCGAAAATTTCAGCGTACTCATTCTTTTTTTATCTCTCCATTGCTATCTTTATTCTTTTTTTGTTCCCTTTACTATCTTCCATATACACCATATACATCCCGCTGGACGCTTTTTCTCCGTTCTCATTATTCCCGTCCCATACAGCCATCCCGCTCGCGTCGGCTTCTAAATTTTTCACACCCTGCCCCAGCAATGTATATATCTTTACAATAGTTCCCGCCGGCAGATTTGAGAAATGCATCTTAGCGTAATTCATTCCCTTTGACGGCTGCATCGGATTTGGATAATACTTAACATTTTCTACCGTGTTCGCCACGATTCCAGCTTCTATTATAGCAAATATCCCTGTCTTTGTTATGTCGCTTACGTATCCCGTACTTGATACTATCAAATTCCAATTCCCTATTGTCGCCGTGTTGGGTATTGTAAATGATGCCGTTAATCTGTTCGACGAATTATATGTTACCGCGCTTGCGTTTATTGTACTTCCTCCGTTTGTAAGCCTTGCCGTTGAGCCCGATAACAAATTCGTTCCGTTTATTTGCACGCTTACCGTTGTATTCCTTCTTCCTTCA
>Ga0123356_10000083_pt1 | contig 99370 bp, 76 predicted proteins | sample TergutEmb28metaG_2_FD_92546 | JGI IMG/M metagenome (GOLD analysis project Ga0123356, IMG submission 92546) | Embiratermes neotenicus P3 segment gut microbial communities from Petit-Saut dam, French Guiana - Emb289 P3 | ecosystem: Host-associated > Arthropoda: Insects > Digestive system > Gut ...
AGCGCTGGTTTGGGGAGCTGACGCAAAAGGCGGTACGGCGAGAGGCGTTTTTCAGCGTGCCGGATCTGGTGAAGTCCATCGACGCATTTCTGGCAGCATGGAATGAAAATCCCCAGCCCTTTGTGTGGAAGGCTCGACTGGAGGACATCCTGAAAAAGATTGAGCGCGCACGAGCGAAAATGGAATCCATTCAGCCCGGGTCCACTCAGCCCCGACGCCGACGAAAAGGGGAAGAATGATACGTATAGTCATTTACGGGACACTACACTAGCAAAGAAGCCGGCAGCTGATGCCGACCGGCCCCACCGCGGCAACACCCGAGTTAGCGACGCGTGCAACGTTTCGCATGAGTCAGCTAAAAACTTCCGACTCTGGTCGCGATCAGGCGACAGTTCCCGCCATCACGCGCCATTATCCAGATGAAAGGAGATTTGTCCATGGGTGATTTTTCCTCGAACTCGTTGGTTTTCAATCTGGGCACGCTGGGGACCGCTTCGGCTGATGCGCCGGGAGAAGACATGAATCACGCGCCTGAACAAGTCGCCGACCCGACTCAAGGGGCGCCAGCCCCACCGGCCGGCCCACCGGAACAAACACCAGCCCCACCGGTCAGCCAAACTCAGTTCAGCCGCCCCTCGTTTGAACAGTGGCCGCCGGAGTTGCGTCAGCTGGTAGATAGCTCATACAAGGAAGCAGATCAATGGGCTCTTACCAAGCATAACGGTGGACAGCTCCCCGCAGATGCTGGGCAGCGCTACAACGAGCTGCAAGGTAGAATCACATCTGCGCTCAAAGATCCCAACACGCCGGGCGAATTGACTGCACCGCTGGCGGCAGCTGGCGTTTACCTGTTCTCGGGGGCGAACCAAGCCGGTCTTACTGGCGTGAAACTGCCTCTCGCGGCGCTGGACTCGCAATCGGGCCTCGCCGGGCCTCGGAAGCCCTAAACGCCACGACCGGCGCCGTCTCCATGACAGGTGGTCCCATTTCGCTTGGGCGAAGAACAGCGAATTTTATTCGTGTTGCCGAATTACCACTTCTATCCCCGACCGGCTGGGCTACGGTGAGCGTTTCGAGCGCATGGCCCGAGCGCGGATCGCGGCCAGACAAGCGGCAACGCAATGATCCGCGCGATGGGACCACAAACGGGGCGGGGAGAAAAAAAGGGCTGTGTGGAACTATTTGTGGGTAAAAGGGCCGTGGAAAGAGCCGCTTTTGTGGAAGAGTCCAACGACAGCAGCCGTTATCAGGCTGAGGTTGATGATGCCCACGGCAGGCAGACGCCATCCTGAATGCCTCCTGCATTCGGTTGTTGATTCTTGACTGTTTGGTTCCGATGTCGGTAGAGAACGGAACCGGAAGCCCGGTCTCGGACACTCGCATGCTCCCACGAGTCTCTTCACGCGTAGGCGGTTGCCGTCTTTTCCGGAGTCGGCGCTGGATGAATCGCCCAGCGGAGGTCGATGAGGCAGTGCAAGGCGATCGGCACGGCCAGCGATCCCGTCTTGAAGTACAGCAAGCAACACAGCCATCCCACGAGAGTGGTCCCGATAACACCGGGAACCTTCTGGTACAGATGGATTAATCCAAAAACCGCGGCAGCGGTAGCCAGCAGCAAGGTACCCTGCAAACCGGCAACGTTATGGAGCTTAAACAGCAGCCATCCGCGAAATACGATCTCCTCGCAAATCCCTGCGCTGAGCGCGACGAGCACGAATAGCAGCCGTTCGCGCTTTGTAACCGGAACGAACGTGGAGAAATCCGGCGTGAGCCAGCGCCACCGCGAGGCAGACGCACCCGGGATCGCGATGCCACCGCGCCGGCGTCGCCGGATCGCCAGCCCGACGAACCCGGCGAGGACGAACGTACTGAAAATCCCGAGAATAAATTCCGGCTGCCCTTGGTTGAAATCGGGCGTGTGGGCTAGCAGCAGTCCTGAGCCATGCAGTCCGAGACGATTCGGATTCAGTGTTTTCCAGTCCAACCGCAGGGCGATTGCGGCCAGGCCCGCACTCACCCATTCGAAGATCAGCGTCTCTCGATACAGTCGAGTCCTCGCCTGAGGATCGCCGCTCGCAACCTCCTCCTTAAGGCGACGACAACGCGGAATGGATGCAATACATCCCCACACGATGTAGCCGGCCAGGATGATGTCTGTGACAACGGATAAAAGATTCAAGGAGAGATAAACCACCCTATTTTTGTTTTTCCAACTCAGTTCCAGTGATGGGCTCGCAATTCAGTGGATTGAAGTGAGGGATTATGGAAATTTTCAGCTACTCTCCTGCCATTGTCAATCTAGACACCCTCTCTAGATATGCTGCTCAATCGGCATCCGGTACACGACGATGATGCGCAGGATGGAATCGGCCATGAGGCCGGACCAGGTCCGAACTCACCCTCTTGTGCGTCTGAGAAACTCCCGCCGATCGACCACTACTTTTCAATCAAGGAGTTTTCGAGCGGGCAGCATTAGAGAGGAATGGGGGACCGGGCAAACGGCCCCCGGTGACCTTGGACGCAAAGCAGTTCCTTCCCCGGCAAGACGTTAACCCCTGGGCAGCGAAGGGGGACACGACACTTTTACAGCTTCACCGCCGCGCCTTTGTCGAGATACCAGAGCAGCTCTCCCTTCTCGAGGCGCACCCGCTGGCAGGGAAGATTGGCCGCGGGTTCTTTCAGCGCCCGGCGCGCCATTTCCGCTTTTTCGTCCCCGCTGACCAGAAACATCACCGAAGCCGCGCTGTTCAAGACGGGAAAGGTGAGCGTGATGCGAAAGGTGTTCAGCTTTTCCACCCAGTTGGCGGCCACCAGGCGGTCCTTCTCCTCAAGAGCCGCGGTCCCGGGAAACAAGGACGCGGTGTGGCCGTCCGGACCCATGCCGAGAAGGATGAAATCGAACCGGGGGCAGGCATCGGCGGCGGGGGCAAAGAATTTTTCGAGCGTGTGTTCGTATTTCTTCGCCGCCTCCTTTGCATCGGCGAGCTCGGAGGGAATGCGGAAAATATTCGCCGCCGGGACGGGCAGCTTGGACAGAAGCGTCTCCTTCGCCATGCGATAGTTGCTGTCGGAGCTGTCGGGGGGAACGTGCCGTTCGTCGCCCCAGAAGAAAAAAACCTTGTCCCACGGCAGCTTCGAGGAGAAATCGGTCGCCAGTTCGTGGTGCAGGCCGCGGGGAGTCGATCCCCCCGACAGCGCCACGCTGAATTTGCCACGGGCCCGAATGGCGGCGGAGCCGACGGCGCAGAATTTGGCGGCAGAGGCGCGAAACAGCTCCTGCGGAGAAGCGAAAACTCGGATTGGGGGCTCGGAAGCCATAGACGAAGCCTTCTAGGTTGCAGTTTCGACCAGCGCGCAGCGGGCGGCGCCGAGCAGCGCCAGCTTGTCATCGGTAATGACCTGGATGGGAATCATCTCCATCAGGCGCCGCAGACGGCCCTTGTTTAAGAACGACTCAAGAAAATTGGGGGTTTGAAGCTTGGGAAGAATTTTCGGCGCGATGCCGCCGGCGAGAAAAACGCCTCCCACCGCCTTCATCTTCAAGGCCAGGTTTCCGGCCTCGGCGCCGAAGACGGACACGAAAATGTCGAGCGCCTGGGCGCACATCGGGCACTGTCCCCGGAGTCCAGCCTCGGAAACCGCCTTGGCCGCGTCGGCTTCCACCATTTCCGCGACCAGCCACTCCGGCGGCTTGCCCTTGCCGGTGTCCCGCAGAAACTCAAAGACGTTGACCAGACCCGGCCCCGAGAGCACCCGCTCGTAACTCACATGGCCGTATCGCCCGCGCAGGTACTCGTACAGCTCGACTTCGAGCTTGTTGAGCGGGGCGAAGTCCGAGTGTCCGCCTTCGGAGGCGAACACGTGGTGGCGCGTGCCGTCCCAATAAAGGCCGGCTTCGCCAAGGCCCGTGCCGGCGGCAATGACCGCCTGATTGCCCGCAATCGGATGCACCTCATTCAAGGCAACAAGGCGGTCGGGCTCGAGCGCGCCGACGCCCCAGCCGGTCGCCTCGAGGTCGTTGATCAGCAGCGCCTCGGAAATCTCGAGCTCCTCGGCCAGCCGCTTGGATTCGATCACCCAGGGCAGGTTCGAAGCCTCCACCCGGCCGTTGGTGACCGGGCCGGCGATGCCAAAGCATGCCAGTGACGGGTGCGCGCCCGACCGGGTCACGAATTCCTTTACGATCTGATCGAGTCCGGAGTACTGCCGGCTGGGAAAAATCGTCGAGGACAACAGGTGAAAGCCGCTGTTCCTGGCTTCAAACAGCGCCAGCCGCGCATTGGTGCCTCCGATGTCGCCCGCCAGGATGAGGCTCATCGGTCGAAGTTCCTCCAGTGGCGGCCATCGCGCTCGATGAGCTCGTCGGCTTCCTTCGGCCCCCAGCCTCCCCCCGGATAGTTGGGGAAATTGCGCGGCGGCAGCGCCTTCCACACATCGAGCACCGGACTGACCACACACCAGCCGGCCTCGACCATATCGGCCCGCTGAAACAGCGTGGCGTCCCCGATCATGCAGTCATGCAGCAGGCGCTCGTAGCCGGTGCTCGGCTGCGTGCCGAAATAATCGGCGTAATTGAAATTCATGTCGACCGCGCCCAGCCGCATGATGGGTCCGGGGACCTTGGCCGCGAACTGCAGGGAAATTCCCTCCTGCGGCTGAATGTGCAGCACCAGCTGGTTGGGCATGAGGTTTTCGACCTCGGTTTCGCGGAACAGCACAAACGGCGCCCGGCGGAACTGGATGAGGATCTCCGTGGTCTGCGCCGCCAGGCGTTTGCCGGTCCGCAGATAAAAGGGAACATCGGCCCAGCGCCAGTTATCGATGGCCAGCTTCATGGCGACGAAGGTTTCCGTTTTCGACTCCGGCGGAACGTCCTCTTCCTGGCGATACCCGGGAACCCGCTGCCCGTCCTCCGCCCCCGGACCGTACTGGCCGCGCACGGTGCGGCGTAGAACTTCTTCGGAGCTGAGCGGCTGAATGGCATGCAGGATCTTGGCCTGCTCGTCGCGGACCGCATTGGCCTGGAACGAGACCGGCGGCTCCATGGCGGTCAGGCTGATGAGCTGCATGATGTGATTGGGCACCATGTCGCGCAGCGCGCCGGCCGTATCGTAGTAGCTGCCGCGCCCCTCCACTCCCACCGTCTCGGTCACCGTGATCTGGACGTGATCGATGTAGCGGCGGTTCCAGATGGGCTCAAAAATTCCGTTCGCGAAGCGGAACGCCAGAATGTTCTGAACCGTCTCCTTGCCCAGGTAGTGATCAATGCGGTAAATCTGGCTTTCACTGGCGAAGCTCAAAAGCTGCTGATTGAGCGCCCGCGCCGAGTCGAGATCGTGCCCGAAGGGCTTCTCCACAATCACCCGCCGCCAGTGCTGGCCGCTCGACTCGGCAAGCAGCTCGGCGCCGGAGAACTGCTCGACGATCGAACCGAAATATCTGGGCGCGGTCGCCAGGTAGAAAAAATAGTTTCCGCGGGTGGCATGCTCCTGGTTGAGCTTGTCGAGCGTGGTCTTCAGCCGCGGGTAGAGGCTCTGGTCGTCGAAGTCGGCGGTGAGATAGTACATGCGCCGGTCGAACCATTCCGCCAGCCCGGGATCGAGGTCGCTTCCGGCATAGTGACGAATGTCGTCGGAGACCTTCTTGCGGAAGTCTTCGTCCGACATGGGGTTGTGGGAGATGCCGACGATGGCGAATTCGCGGGAAAGCAGCTGCGCCTTCGCCAGATTGTAAAGGGCCGGAACCAGCTTCCGCCGCGTGAGATCGCCGGCCGCGCCGAAGATCACCATAATGCAGGGATCGCCCGGGCGGCCCGGGGTCCGCTGACGCGTCTGGGGAAGCAATTCCACCTGTGCCATGCCAGTCTCCCTTAAGCCGTTTGCCTGCTGCCGACCGGCTCGAGATGTCCGCCGAATTTCTGCCGCATCGCCGAGAGCATCTTCTCGGCGAAGGTGTGCTTCTGGCGGGAACGGAAGCGCACGAACAACGCAGCCGAAAGCACATCCACGGGAACCGCTTCCTCGATGGCCGCTTCGATGTTCCAGCGCCCCTCCCCGGAATCCTCGACGCAGCCGCTGTAGTCCGCAAGAGTCGGGTTCTCGGCGGGAGCCGTGGCGGCGAGATCGAGCAGCCAGGAACGGATGACGCTGCCGCGCCGCCAGACTTCGGCGATATCGGCCAGGTCGAGGTCGTACTGCCGATCCCGGGCGAGCTCCGGCTTGTTGGCGTTCGGAAAAATGTCGAATCCCTCGGCGCAGGCCTGCATGATGCCATATTCGATCCCGTTGTGCACTATCTTCACGAAATGGCCGGAGCCGGAGGGTCCGCAATAGAAATAGCCTTCTTCCGAGGTCCCGCCGCGTTTTTCGCGTCCCGGGGTGGGTCGAATGCCGGCCCGCCCGGGAGCCAGGGTCCCTAAGATGGGATCGAGCTGGTCGACAGCTTCCTTCGGACCGCCGATCATCCTGCAGCAGCCGCGCTCAAGACCCCAGACGCCGCCGCTGGTGCCGACATCGACATAGTGAATTCCTTTTTCCCCGAACATCTTCGCACGGCGCAGATCGTCCTTGAAACGGGAATTGCCGCCGTCGATGAGAATGTCCCCGGCGCCCATGGTTTGGGCGAGGGCCTGCGCCGAGGATTCCGTCGGCCCGCCCGCGGGCACCATGAGCCAGGCGATGCGGGGAGAGCCGAGTTTTCCTGAGAAGTCGTCGAGCGAAGAAGATGGAATGGCGCCTTCGCCCGCAAGCTTGCCGACCGGGTCCGCGCTGAGATCGGCGACCACAACCTCATGACCGCCGCGCATAAGGCGCCGCGCCATGTTGGCGCCCATCCTCCCCAGCCCCACCATTCCCAGGCGCAATTTTCCTCCGTTCCAAAGATTCGGCCAAAAGATTCGGCCCAAACGGGTCGGCTTCAACCAGCAGGCAGCAGCCTACGCGGACAATGCGCGGGCCACGATCGCGACGAGCTCCGATAAACCGGTCTCGACGTCTTTGCCCAAATCGACGCGCAGCGCCCGGCGCCCGCGCTCGGCGAGGACCTCGAAATCTCCCCGCGCTTGCGCCGCCTTCACCACGCCGAACGTGTATTTCTGGCCGGGGATGGCGAGGTCCTGCGGGTCCTCGCAGGTAATCTGCAAAAACACGCCGCTCGCCGGCCCGCCCTTGTACGCCTGGCCGGTCGAATGCAGGAAGCGGGGGCCGAAGCCGAGGCAGGTGGCCACCTGCTTCTGGTCGCGCACCGCGTGGCGGATCTCCTGCAGCAGGGCTTCGTGCCCGGGACTCATTTCGACGTAGGCCAGCAGGGCGAAGTAGTCGCCCTTCCGCAGGCGCGCCAGGTGCGCGCGCATCAGTCCGGCCAGGTTTCCCTGGCCCAGGGCGCTGGCGTTTCCCGCGTCGGCAAACAATCGGAGGCCCGCCTGCTCGAAGAACGGCGTTTCCCGGGGAAGCGAGCCGCTCTTCTCATATTCGCCCGTCAGCTTGCGAGTGGCAATCTTACTGGCTTCGACGTCGGGCTGGTTGAAGGCGTGGATCCCGAGGATCGACCCGGCAACGGCGGTCGCGATCTCCCAGCGGAAAAATTCCTGGCCGACATCGTAGGTGTCGCCGAGGGAGATGCGGATGACCGGCTGGCCGGCTTTTTCGAGCTGGGCGATTTTCGCGTCCTGATCGGCGTCCGGCGTCGGCTCATAGCGCAGGTAGACGAACAGGCGGTCGTCGCCGTACACCTCCGGCTCGTCCAGGCGCTCGCGATCGACCGGAATGATTCCCTTGCCTTCTTTTCCGGTGGATTCGGCGATCAACTGTTCGAGCCAGGCGCCCAAATCGGAGATGGCGGGCGAGGCGACCAGGGTGAGCTTGTCGCGGCCGGCTTTGGCGGAGACGCCCAGAATAATGCCGAGCATCACCCCGGGATTTTTCTCGACCGGGACCGACGCCGCGCAGGCCTCGACCATTTCGAGCGTACGGTCGAGGAACTTGGCGACATCGAGACCCATCAAGGCCGCCGGAACCATGCCGAAGTTGGACAAGGCCGAGTAGCGCCCGCCAATCGTCGGGTCGCCGTGGAAGATATGCCGGAAATCGTCGGCTTCCGCCTCTTTCTCCAGATGCGAACCGGGATCGGTGATGGCGATAAAGCGCGCGCCCGCCTCTTTGCCGCCGACGGTCTCCTTCGCCCGCGCAAAGAAGTACTGCTTGAAAATATTCGGCTCAAGCGTCGAGCCGCTTTTGCTCGAAACCACGAAGAGCGACTTCGCAAGGTCAATCCTTTTCTCGAGCGCTCGGATCTGCGCGGGATCGGTCGAATCGAGGACGCGCAGGGCGGGGAAGCCCTGGATCTGCCCGTAAGTTTTTTCGAGAACCTCGGGGCAGAGGCTCGAACCGCCCATGCCGAGCAGCACCAGGTCTCGGAAGCCCTCTTGGCGGACCTCAGCCGCCAGGCGCGCGAACTGGTCCTTCTTTTCGTGCTGCTTCTCGGCGATGTCGAGCCAGCCGAGCCACTTCGACTCATCGCTTCCGGTCCAGAGGGAAGCGTCCCGCTTCCACAATCGGCGGACCCGGCCCCCGGCGCGCCAGTCGTTCACCTCCTGGGCGACTTCTTTGGCGAGCGCATCCCCGAGCTGGGCGGTTTGCTGGCTGATCTTCGGCGTGGTGGCGCCTTGCGCGCTCTTTTCTACCGCCAGCAGCAGTTTGTCGAACGCCTCTTCGAACAGGCGCACGGCATCCTCGGTGAGCTGGGTGGTGATCTTTTCGATCGAGACGCCCGAGGAAGCCAGCTGCTCGAGCACCCGGCTGGCTTCATCGACGCCTTCGGTCAGCGTCTCGCGAGGGTGTCCGTGGTCGCGGAACGCGTCGAAGGTTGCGGGGGGAATGGTGTCGACCGTGTCCGGCCCGATCAACTGCTCGACATAAAGAATGTCGGGATAGGCGGGATTCTTGGTGCTGGTGCTCGCCCAGAGCACGCGCTGGGTCTGGGCGCCCTGTGCGCGCAGACCGTCCCATGCGGACCCGGAAAAAATGTTCAGGTAGCGCTGATAGGCGAGCTTCGCGTTGGCAATCGCCACTTTGCCGAGCAGGCCTTTGAACTTGGCCTCCTCCGGGCCGCCCTTCGAGGATTTCAGGCGGCTCAAAAGCTCGGAGTCGACCGCGTTGTCGATGCGGCTGATGAAGAAGCTGGCCACGCTCGCGACCCGCTTTACCTCTCCCCCGCCCGCGCGGAACTTTTCGAGGCCGCGAACGTAGGCTTCGGCCACCTGCTGATAGACCTCCTGCGAAAACAACAGGGTCACGTTGATGTTGATGCCTTCGGCGATGAGCTGTTCGAATGCGGGAATCCCTTCCTTCGTGCCCGGGACCTTGATCATGAGGTTCGGCCGGTCCACCGCCTTCCACAGACGCCGCGCTTCTTCGAGCGTGCCCTGGGTGTCGCGCGCGAGATAGGGTGAAACCTCCAGGCTGACGTAGCCGTCGCGCAGGTTCGATTCCTGGTAGACGGGGCGCAGCAGGTCGGCGGCATCCTGAATGTCGCGAATGGCCATCCGTTCGTAGCGGGCCTTGGCATCGAGGTCGGAACGGGGGCGGAGAGAAGCCAGAATGTCGGCGTAATCTGTGCTTCCGGCGATGGCTTTTTCGAAGATCGAGGGATTCGAGGTCATGCCGCGAAGGCCGTCTTCTTCGATCAAACGCTTCAATTCGCCGCTCAAGATCAGGTCGCGGCGTATGTAGTCGAGCCAAACGGACTGGCCGAACTTCAATAGGTCCCTGAGTGGGTTGGTGGCTTTCCCGGTATCGAGTACTCCCGTCGGCTGCATATATGCACCTCGTCTCGGCCCGGCATTCCTGTCGGCCGGTCTGTTCCCGTTGTTTTACCGTGGGCCTTCGTTGTCTGCGCGTGCCGCAACGCCTCCTTTCGGGCCATGGCCTGGAAGAACCCGCCCGGGGAGGCGCCCGTACATCAAGGAAGACTCTGTTACTTGGCCTTGCCTAAAACCTGCCTGGCCACTTCGATCACGTGATCGACTGTGAACCCGAACTTCGCGAACAAATCCTTCGCCGGCGCCGACTCGCCGAACCGGGTCATGCCGATGACCGCGCCCAGATCGCCCACGTAACGCTCCCAGCCGAAGACCGAAGCCGCTTCGACCGCCACCCGCGCCTTCACCTCCGGCGGCAGCACCGACCGCCGGTAGGACTCCTCCTGCCTCTCGAAGAGATCGCTCGAAGGCAGGCTGACCAGGCGAACCCGGACGCCTTCGGCCTTCAGCCTTTCATAGGCGTCCACGCACAGCCAGAGCTCGCTGCCGGTGCCGATCAAAATCAACTCCGGCCCTCCGGGCTCGGCATCGGCCAGAATGTATCCGCCCTTGGCCACACCCGAGGCCGGCCGATACAGGGAGCGGTCGAGGGTGGGCAGCGCCTGGCGGGTGAGCACCAGCGACACCGGATTGCGCTTCAGGGGCATGATGGCTTTCCATGCTTCGACCACCTCGTTCGCGTCCCCGGGGCGGATGACGATCATTTCCGGCATGGCCCGCAGCGAAGCCAATTGCTCGATCGGCTGGTGGGTCGGCCCGTCTTCGCCCAGGCCGATCGAGTCGTGCGTGAGGATGTAGATGGTCGGGATTTCGGTGATGGCCGCAATGCGCATCGCCGGGCGCATGTAGTCGGTGAAGTTAAAGAAGGTCCCGCCGAAGGGACGCACTTTGGACATCGCCATGCCGTTCAGCGCCGCGCCCATCGCGTGCTCGCGCACCCCGAAATGAATGTTCCGCCCGCCGTAGTGGCCGGCTTCGAACACCCCCGCGCCTTCGAATTTGAGGTCGGTCTTGTTGGAAGTCGCAAGGTCCGCCGCGCCGCCGACCAACCAGGGCACGCTCTGGGCGACCGCGTTCAGCGCTCTCGCCGAGCTCTCGCGCGTGGCCAGGCCCTTGCGGTCGGCGGGAAATGCCGGCAGGTTCTTGTCCCAGCCGTCGGGCAGCTCGCGCCGCTGCATGCGGTGAATGTGATCCGCGAGTTCGGGGAATTGCCCGGCGTATTTAGCAAAAAGGTCCTCCCACTTTGCACTCAGCTCTCGCCCGCGCTTTCCGATTCCCTCCCGGAAATGTTCGACGACGCCCTGCGGCACGAGAAATTGCGCGTCCTCCGGCCAGCCGTAGAACTTTTTGGCCAGCTTCGCCTCCTCGGCGCCGAGCGGCTCGCCGTGCGCGGCGTTCGAGTCCTGCTTGTTGGGAGAGCCATAGCCAATGTGGCTGTCGACGATGATCAGGGTCGGCCGGTCCCGGGTGGCGAGAAATTCCCGGAAGGAGTTTGCAAGGGCTGCGAGATCGTTGGCATCGAGAACGTGCGTGACATGCCACCCGTAGGCGCGGAAGCGCATGGCGACGTCTTCATTGAACGACCACTCGGCGGGACCGTCGAGAGTAATCGAGTTATTGTCGTAGATCCAGCACAGGTTGGGGAGCTTCAAGTGGCCGGCGAGCGAGGCGGCTTCGCTGCCGACGCCTTCCATTAAGTCGCCGTCGCTGCAAAATGCGTAGATGTTGTAGTTGAAAATTTCCAGTCCGGGACGGTTATAGCGCGCCGCCAGCCAGTTGCCCGCCATCGACATTCCCACGCTCGCGCCCACGCCCTGCCCGAGAGGCCCGGTCGTAGTTTCGACCCCGGTGGTCAGGCGGTATTCGGGATGTCCCGGAGTCCTGCTGTCGAGCTGCCGGAAATGCTGGATGTCATCGAGAGTGACCGAAGGCCGGTCGAGGACCTGGTACTCGGAATCCACCGACTTCACGCCGCTCAGATACAGCATGGAGTAGAGCAGCATGGAGGCATGGCCGTTTGAAAGGATGAAACGATCGCGGTTGGGCCACACGGGATCTGCGGGATCGAAGCGCAGGAACTGCTGCCAGAGAACATAGGCAACCGGGGCCAGAGCCATCGGGGCCCCCGGATGGCCGGAGTGGGCCTTTTCGACGGCGTCGATCGATAAAGTCCGAATGGTGTTAATGCTGAGAAGATCGAGTTGCTGACCGGTGAGTGCTGCCTGCTCGCTGACGACCATAACAGAGTTTCTCCCTACAGAGTTTCTCCCTACTTTGGATCCATCTGCACTCGAAAAGTTTCCACCCGCGCAGTTTATCAAGTTCGGAGCTGTGAAGGCGTCTCGAGGTCCATGGGGTTTCCCCGGTCCGCTCGGCAGCCGGGCTTTTTCATGGCCGGTTGCCCGCAAATTAACCGGCGAGAAACATATCGGCCGAAAAAGGTTGACTGTCCCGCGTGAATGGGATGCGGGAACGGCGTGGAGGCAGAAGAAGAAGACCCGATCGAACTCACGACCGAGCGCACCGGGTCCCGAAGTGGGGGAACTACCGGGAAGACCCCGCTCTTCCGCGGCGGGCTCGCCATGCCGGCCCCTGCCGCCTCAGGTCGCCGCGCACGAAGGCAAACCCGGGCCGCCCGGCGGCCGTTTCCGCGCACGGGTGGCGCGCATCCGCGCTCGGTTTCGACGGCAATCAGAGGAGGGGAGCAGCGCCAGCAGGCCCGCAGAGTTGCGGCCAAACAGGAAAAAGGGCGGGCATTCGGCCCGCCCCGGCAAACCGTTTCCCGGCCGTTTCTAATCTCTTACTCCATCCAGAAACGCTCTCAGCTTCCGCGACCGCGATGGATGGCGCAATTTCCGCAGCGCCTTGGCTTCAATCTGGCGGATGCGTTCGCGGGTGACGGCAAAGGATTGGCCCACTTCCTCCAAAGTGTGCTCGCTGCCGTCTTCGAGGCCGAAGCGCATCTTGATGACCTTCTCCTCGCGCGGCGTCAAGGTGCGAAGCACGTGCGAAGTCTGGTCTTTCAGGTTGACGTTGATCACCGCTTCGGCGGGCGAGACCACGGCCCGGTCTTCGATGAAGTCGCCAAGATGGGAATCCTCCTCTTCGCCGATGGGGGTTTCGAGCGAGATCGGCTCCTGCGCAATCTTCAGCACCTTGCGCACCTTGGCTACGGGAATGTCCATGCGTTTGGCGATTTCTTCCGACGTCGGCTCGCGCCCCAGCTCCTGCACCAGCTGCCGCGAAGTGCGGATCAGCTTGTTGATGGTTTCGATCATGTGCACCGGGATGCGGATGGTGCGCGCCTGGTCGGCGATGGCGCGGGTGATCGCCTGTCGAATCCACCACGTGGCGTAGGTGGAAAACTTATAGCCGCGGCGATACTCGAATTTGTCCACCGCCTTCATCAGGCCGATGTTGCCTTCCTGAATGAGGTCGAGGAACTGCAGCCCGCGGTTGGTGTACTTTTTCGCGATGGAAACCACCAGCCGCAGGTTGGCTTCGATCAGCTCGCGCTTGGCCTGCTCGGCGTCCATGTCGCCCTGGATGATCTCGCGCTGCGTGCGCTTGAGCTCCAGCAGGGAGACCCCGGCCTCCTGCTCCATTTTTTCGAGCTCGGCATGGATGGCGCGGGCCTGGCGCTTGTACTCCTTGCGCTGGTCCTCGCTGCGGGTGGCTTCGGCTTTCTTTTCGAGGTTCTGGATCTGGCGGTCGATGGAGCGCATGGTGTCGACCGTCTTGTTCAACCGGTCGATCAGGCGCTTTCGTTCGACGTTGGTGAAGCCGAGATCGCGCACCGCGAGCGAAACTTCCACCACTTCGCGCGCCAGCCGGTTGCGCAGGCGGCGGTAGGGCCGGGGGCTTTTCTTCTGCGAGACCTCGGCGAACTTCTCCTGCACCTGCATGGCCTTCTTATAGGCCTTGGCCAGTTCGTCGATTTTTCCGGTGAACTCGTTCAGGCGCGCCTGCACGATCTCGTCGGTGATCTCCTCCTCGTCGAAGGTGACCACTTCTTTGATCGACCGGACGCCTTTCCTGAGGTCCTCGCCCATGGCCAGCAGTTCGCGGATCACGATGGGCGAACGCGAAAGGGCCTTCAGCACGCGGTTCTGCCCGCGCTCAATTCGCTTGGCGATCTCCACTTCGCCTTCGCGGGTGAGAAGCGGAACCGTTCCCATCTCGCGCAGGTACATGCGGACGGGGTCGTTGGTTTTCTCCATCGCGCCCGGGGTAAGGTCGAGTTCGACATCTTCCCCGAGCTCTTCTGCATCCTCTCTGTCGAGCGCGCTCGAAGGCATTTTGGGGCCTTCGAGCACATCAATACCTTGCGTGCCGATGGTGGTCAGCAGATCTTCCAAATCGTCCGGGCTTTGCACATCCTGCGGGATGAGATCGTTCACCTGGTCATAGGTGAGATATCCCTTTTCTTTGCCCGTATCGATCAGCTTTTTAATGTCGTCGAATTTGTCGTCTAATGCCAAGACTGGGTGTTCCTCTTTGTCTTCGCCGTCTTAGGTGCTATGCGCGCCCTATGGGACGAGATTGAGATGACTTTAATGAACGGAGGGAAGCGTTCGGTGGCTGGACGTCGCACAAAACCGTAAAAGTGTAACAGAACCATGTTGCCGGGTGCCACAAGAGCTCTTACGCCTTGGTCTTGAGTTTCAACCCGTTAGCCGGAGAAGCATGCATCCCCAAGCGAACCTTCTGCCCGGGCAAACCTTCTTGAGATGGCATGGTTTCTTCCGCTTCGCCGCACCCTCGTCGGAGGCTCCGACAACGCACCCCGCGTCCCCGCCGTCAATAGTTTAGATGGCACTGGGAGACGTTTAGTTTCAGGGGGTTGGGGGAAAAAACGACCAAACCGAGGCCGGCCGCATCCGGGCCGATAAACCCTGAACCCGGCCCGAGGTTGAACGCCAGCATCGCGACCGGGGGGCCGCTAAAATCCTGAGCAGGTTCAAGTTGAAGCCAGGTCTCGGGCCTTGCACCCGAGCCTGGGGAACCGGGTGCGCGCCTGGGTCAAGGCGGGCTCGGCCTTCGATGGCATCGACCGAAAGCGAGGCCCCCGGCTACTTCCCTTCCGCTTCGCCCTCTTTGAACATGTATTTGATCGAGGGTTTATAGATCATCACGTTGGGTGCGCCGGTGCGGTTCACCTTGATGCAGGACCTGTCATACCACTCGATCCAGCCGTGGATCTCTTCGCCGTCGGTGAGCACGATCACCATCGGCGTCTTCGACTGCATCTGCTTTTGAAAATAGAAATTCTCGGCGTTGGTCTGCTCCGGAGGAGCGGCCTTGCGCGCGCCGTTGGAACGGTCCGAGCCCCGTTCCGGACGCCGCTCGCCTGGACCCGCGGAGTTGTGGTTGAGAAGAGGACGGATCAACTTACGGTTTGCAAAAGGTTCCTTCTGCACCGAACGCTCGCTTGCTAAGGCCGGCATTGCATCCTTCATTGGCATACCTGCAACACGCTCTGATTGCGGGGCCCAAACGAACACGGGCGCTTGCGGAAACGATGAGTCGTGAATTGGTACTTACCCTAGCACAGCCCATGGGCTGTGACAATCCCCCAGTTGTGTGTATCGCCAGTTGTGAGTAGAAGGTGCACGGCAAGAACGCGGGAGCCTCCCGTGCGGTTGTGAGGCCTTCGAGTCCTCGCCGGCCGGCAAGACCCGGTTTAAGGACTGGCATGACTTAAGGATGGAAAGGCATGACTTAAGAGAGAAATGAACTAAATCTCTTATGTCTGCAGGACGCCTACCTTAAACGGGGCGACTTCCGGGTTCAGCGAGGCGGCTTCGAGGGCGGCGGTGATGGCGTCGCGAGTGTCTACCGGGTCGATGATTTTGTCGATCCACAGCCGCGCCGCGCCATACCGCGGGTCCATCTGCTCGTCGTAGCTGCGCTTGACCGACTCATAGAGCTCTTTCTTTTCCTCTTCGCCGAGCGGTTTTCGGCCGCGCTCGAGCTGCCGAATCTTGATTTCGACCAGCGTGGCTGCAGCCGACTCGCCGCTCATCACCGCGTATCTTGCCGTCGGCCAGGCAAACAGAAAACGGGGATCGTAAGCCTTGCCGCACATCGCGTAGTGGCCGGCGCCAAACGAGCCGCCGAGGATGACGGAAATTTTGGGCACCACGGAATTCGCCACCGCATTTACCATCTTGGCGCCGGCCTTGATGATTCCACTCCACTCGGCGTCCCGCCCAACCATGAATCCGTTGACGTCGTGCAGGAAGACGAGCGGGATCAGATTCTGGTTGCAGTCCATGATGAACCGCGCCGCCTTCTCCGCCGATTCCGTATAAATCACCCCTCCGAACTCCACGCGCTTGCGGCCTTCGTGGTCGGTGGCCTGGGCGTGCAGCTTTTGATTGGCAACCATTCCCACGGCAAACCCGCCGATGCGAGCGTATCCGCAGACCAGAGTCTTCCCGTATTCGGCTTTGTATTCGTCGAACCGGCTGGCATCGGTTACGCGGGCAATGATTTCGCGGACGTCGTAAGGCCGCGCGGGCGAGGAGTCGAAGATTCCGTAAATCTCTTCCCCGGCGAGCGCCGGGGCCACCGGCTCCTTGCGGTCCCAGGGCGACTGCCGCCGGTATCCCCACTTTTCGACGATCGAGCGAATGCGCGCCAGGCAGGCTTCGTCACTGGGTTCGTGAAAATCAACGGTGCCGCTGATGGCGGAATGCATGGCCGCGCCGCCCAGTTCTTCGGCGGAAACTTTCTGCCCGATCGCCGCCTGCACGAGCGCCGGTCCGGCCAGGAAAAGCCCGCTGCCGTCCGTCATCAGCACGTGGTCGCACATGACCGGCAGATATCCCCCGCCGGCCACACACATGCCCATGATGGCTGCGATCTGCGGAATTCCCATGGCCGACATGACGGCGTTATTGCGAAACACGCGCCCGAAATCGTCGGTGTCGGGAAACACGTCCTCCTGCAAAGGCAAAAAGATCCCTGAGGAATCGACCAGATACACCACGGGAATCCGATTTTCGATTGCAATGTTCTGCGCGCGAATGACTTTTTTCGAGGTCATGGGAAAGAACGCCCCGGCCTTTACCGTGGCGTCATTGGCGATGATCATCACCATGCGGGTTTCAATGCGCGCCAGCCCCGTGACCACCCCTGCCGACGGAGCGCCGCCCCACTCCTCGTACATGCCGAAGGCGGCAAACAGGCCCAGTTCGAAAAAACTTCCCGCATCCACCAGCCGGTCGATGCGTTCGCGCGCGGTCAGACGCCCTTTTGCGTGCTGGCTCTCTATAGCTTTCCGCCCCCCACCTTCGTAGATAGGCTCCTCTTCATTGCGAATGGAGGAGACCAGATCCGCCATGTAGCGCATGTTGGCTTCAAAGCGCGCAGAAGTGGGATCGATCCGGGTGCTCAGGATGGAGGCGTCGGCCATGGCTCTGCGACTGCTACGTTAAATCAGCCGCGCGGACGCGCGCAACGCGACGCGATTCGCCCTTTCGTCAAGGTCCGCGGCGCAGGGTTGAGGACGAGAACAGCCCAAGCGCGAGTGAGACACCCCCGGCAACCCCCATTGCTGGTCGAGAAGCCGTGCTGACGTTGAGCGCAAGAGCCCGGACGGCTCACGTTGAAGCCCGGAGACGAAAAATCGCCCGACAGTGCGGCATCCGCTGAGGCGGGCGAGCGCTCGAGCGCGGGCAGGGCCATCATTCTCGCAGCCTCCCATGACAAACCGTACCGTGAGAGCTCTGCAGGCCGCGTCAGTTCTCGCCGCGCTCATCGCGCAGGCGCCCGCCTCAGCCCAGCAGAAAACGCCAGAGCTTGCGGCGTCCCGCATAGACCGGGCGATGCAGTCCCACAGCAAAGCTGGCGAGTTCAGCGGCTCCGTGCTCGTCGCACGCGCCGGCCGCATTCTCTACCAACACGCGTTCGGGTACGCAAATCTCGAATGGAAAATTCCCAATGACTTGGAGACAAAATTTGAGATCGGATCCATGACCAAACAGTTCACAGCCCTGCTGGTGCTCGAACTCGTGAACGAAGGCAAGATCAAGCTCGACGGGCGCCTCTCGGACTACCTCGCCTACTATCGCAAGGACACCGGGAGTCGCGTCCGCATCCGACAACTGCTGTCGCATACTTCCGGGATTCCCAATTTCATCCTTGCGCCGGGCTTTCTGGAAGGCCCGGCGAGCCGAACCACTTACAGCGTCAGGGATTTTGCCCAACGGTACTGCAGCGGCGATTTGCTGTTTGAGCCGGGAACGAAGTTCAATTACAGCAACTCGGGCTACTTCCTGCTCGGCGCGGTCCTCGAACAGGTTTCCGGGACTTCCTATGCGCAGCTCCTGCAGGACAGAATTTTCACTCCGCTCGGCATGAAGGACTCCGGCTACGCCTATAGCGAAACCATCATTCCTCACCGCGCCGCCGGATACGAACGTTCGGGCAAGGCCCTGCAGAACGCCCGATTCTATGACATGTCGATCCCGTTCGCCGCGGGTGCGCTGTACTCGACTGTCGGCGACCTGTTTCTGTGGGACCAGGCGCTCTACGGAGAGCGTTTGCTTCCCGCAAATCTGCGCGATCTGCTTTTCCAGCCCAATCTGGACAATTACGGCTTCGGCTGGGGAATTCTCATCCCCAAGCCAGGCTCCCCCAATGCCGGCGAAACCGTGCTGATGCACGGGGGAGCGATCTTCGGGTTTCAGTCCGTGATCGAGCGGGTCCCGAAACACAAGGAATTGATCGTGCTGCTCGATAACACCGACAGCCCCAAGGTCCTCGAAATCGCCCAGGAAATCCGGCAGGCGCTCTCTCTTGACGGTGATTGAGACTTGAACGGGGCGCTGAGATTCGAAAGCTCACGCCCTCCGCTGCGACAACGCGGGCGACGAGCGGTCCCGGAGGCTCCAGGTTAAAGAAGAACAGGTTAAAGAAGAAGCGTCCCAGCTCCAGGGGCGGAGTCAGACCCCGGCTGACGGCGGCCGCGACCCGGCGATGAGAATATCTACCAGCCTCCTGGCGCTAGGCTGCCAGTCCGGGAAGGAGGCCACGTTGGCAACGCCCACAAGAACCCGAAGCAAATCGTTGGGGTCGAGGTCCTTCCGTATCTCGCCGCTTTTCGCCGCGCGCTTCACCAGTCTCTGAAGCGCCTCATGCACCTGAGCATAAGAAGCTTCAAACACCTTGTTGTGGTCTCCCAGCAACGTATTCAGCGCCGGCGCGATGATCTGTTTGGCCGCAACCGCATCGACGAACAACAACAACCACGCCCGCAGGGCGTCGACCGGAGGCATGGTCCCGGCAAACTTCTCGCCGGCGGCCGCCAGGCGTTCGAGCTCATTCCGGTAGACCGCCCTCAGAAGCTCTTCCCGCGCGGGAAAGTGGCGGTACAGAGTTCCCGGCCCCACGCCCGCCTGTTTGGCGATGTCGTCCAGGCTGGCATCGGCGCCCGACCGGGTGAACGCCTGCTTCGCCGCTTCGAGAATGCGCTCGCGATTCCGCCGCGCGTCGGCGCGCGGCTTTCGGCCGCCCGATGGGTAACGTTTCTTACTCAAGGCCAAGAATTTCGAAATCCTTGCACCCGGACGCCCTCCCCGGGAATCCAAGTATTCGGAGACACTCTCCACTTTAGTCAGGGTCGGGAGGGCTCGTCAATACCGGCTGGTTTGGAGGCCACGCTCTCAACGGCCGGACAACGGGAGGAAACACATGCGTGTATTCGTCACAGGCGCCACGGGTTTTATCGGTTCCGCGGTTGTCCGCGAGTTGGTCGACGGGGGGCATCAGGTGCTCGCGCTCGCCCGCTCGGAAGCCGGCGCCAAGTCGCTTGCCGCCGCTCGGGCGCAGGTGCATCGAGGCGATCTCGAAGACCTGGAAAGCCTGCGCAGCGGAGCCTCCGAGGCCGACGCCGTGATTCACACGGCCTTTATTCACGACTTCTCGAAGTTCCGGGAGAGCTGCGAAATCGACCAGCGCGCCATCGAGACTCTCGGCTCGGCGCTCGAAGGCTCCGAGCGGCCGCTGCTTGTCACTTCCGGGCTGCCCAGGTTGTCGGGCCGCCTGGCTACAGAAGAGGATGATCCTCCGCCTCCCTCCCCTTCGTATCCCCGCGCCTCGGAAGAGACGGCTGAGACGTTTTTGAAGCGTGGCGTGCGGGTATCGGTCCTGCGCCTTCCCCAGGTTCACGATGCGGTCAAGCAGGGCCTGGTCAGCTACGCGATCGCGATCGCCCGCCAGAAGGGCGTGTCCGCTTATGTCGGCAGCGGACTTAACCGCTGGGCGGCTGTCCACGTCCTCGACGCTGCCCGCCTCTACCGGCTGGCGCTCGAGAAGCAGGAAGCAGGCGCCAGGTACCATGCGATTGGCGAAGAGGGAGTGCCGGTGCGGGACATTGCCGAGGCCATCGGCCGCGGCCTGAAAGTGCCGGCCGTGTCCCAGTCTCGCGAGGAGGCAGCGGCCCACTTCGGCTGGCTGGCGATGTTTGCGGGCGCCGATCTTACCGGTTCGAGCCGGCAAACGCAGCAACGCCTGGGATGGCGCCCGGCCGGGCCGGGACTCATTGCCGATCTCAACCGCATGCAGTTTCAGGGCTAACGAACCAGAGAGCGCACGGGCGCCTTCCCTTGGCAGGCGTGGACACGCTCGGCGCCGGCTTCTCGCGGAACCGCGCCCCGCTGCGGCCGACGCTTATTACTTACATTATTAGAGGAGGCGGATTTCGAGAGGAAGGCCAAGAAACGATTCCCTGCCCCGTCTGACGCCAAACGCCGCCGAAGCTGTTTCTGTGGCCGGACCACAAACTGGCCGGGGAGGCAGACCCGGCGGCTATTTCTGTTTCTCCTGCCCGTGCTCTTGCTCTTGCGGTTTCAACTCGAGCGCCGCCGAGTTCATGCAATAGCGCAGCCCGGTCGGCCGCGGCCCGTCGGGAAATACATGTCCGAGATGGGCATCGCAGCGCGCGCATAAGACCTCGGTGCGCACCATCCCGTGGGAACCGTCGGTACGCTCTTCCACGGCGCCTTCGTTCACCGGCTTGTAGAAACTCGGCCACCCCGAACCTGACTCATATTTGGTCTCCGAGCTGAACAGCGGCTGGCCGCAACAGACACAGGCGTAGATTCCCGGGTCTTTTGTCTTGTAGTACTTTCCCGTGAATGCGGGTTCGGTGCCGGCCTTGCGGGTCACGTAAAACTGCTCCGGCGAAAGCTCTTTCTGCCATTCGGATTCAGATTTGTCGATTTTTTCGGTCATGAAAGGCGGTCCTTGGGTGGTTTCCGGTCGAGGGCTGCCCGCTCGGGCTCCTGGCGGCCATGGCTCGATTCTAACCGGAGCCGCCGCCCGCGTTGCATGGCTCCGGGGGACGGGCCGTTGGCTCTGCGGAGGCCCGTCCCGCCTCAAGCCAACCCATCTCGAGCCGGCCCGGCCCATCCGGCGCGCGTGTTGTAGAATCTGTTATCTCCTCTATGCAAAGCAAAATTTCTGTAGGGATTCTCGGTGCCACCGGCATCGTGGGGCAGCGATTTATCCAGCTGCTCGACGGCCATCCGTGGTTTGAGGTGGCCTGGCTTGCGGCTTCCGACCGCTCCGAAGGCAGGCCGTACGCCGAAGCGGTTCGCTGGCGGCTGAAAACGGCCATCCCCGAGACGGTCGCCGGGATGCGCGTCTCGCCGGCCGGTCCCGAAGGCGCGCCCCGGGTGATTTTCGCCGCGCTCGACGCCTCGATCGCCGCCGAACTCGAACCGCGCTTTGCCGCCGCCGGCTGCGCGGTGATCTCCAATTCGAGCGCTCTGCGCATGGCCAAAGATGTGCCGCTCGTGATCCCGGAGATCAATCCTGACCACCTGCGGTTGATCGAATGCCAGTCGTGGCGGCGCAGCTCAGGAGGCTTCGTCGTCACCAACTCAAACTGTTCGGCGATGGGGCTGGCGCTCGCTCTCGCTCCGCTCGACCGGCGCTTTGAACTCGAGACCGTAATGGCCGTGACCATGCAAGCGGTGAGCGGCGCAGGCTACCCGGGAGTCGCCTCCATCGACATTCTGGGCAATGTGATTCCCTACATCGGCAAAGAAGAAGAAAAGATGGAAGAAGAGACCCGCAAGCTGCTCGGCAGGCTGAACGGCTCGAGCGTGGTCGAGGCCCGGTTCAAAATGAGCGCGCACTGCAATCGCGTGGCCGTCGAGGACGGCCATACCGAATCGGTCTCGGTGAAATTCAAAAGGAGCGCCGAAGCCCGGGAAATCCTCGAGGCCTGGGCGGAGTTCACCGGCATCCCCGAGGAGGAGAAGTTTCCCACCGCTCCCGAGGTCCCGGTCCGCTACCTCGATTCGAACGACCGGCCGCAGCCGCGTCTGGACGTGGACTTCGGGCGGGGCATGACGGCCACGGTGGGCCGCCTGCGCCGTTGCGGCGTGCTCGACTGGAAGTTCACCGTCTTGTCCCACAACGTGATTCGCGGCGCGGCCGGGGCCGCACTGCTCAATGCCGAGCTTTTAAAGAGCCGGGGATATCTCGACTGACCCCTCCCGGGGCGAGCGCTTCGCATGGAGCGGCCAGGCTCTTACGCTCGCGCTCCTTCGCGGGCAGGCTACAAGCTAAGAGCGAATGGCTAACGGCCCCATCGTCCTGAAATTCGGCGGCACCTCGGTCGGTGACGCGAAAGCCATCGAGCGTGCGGTTTCGATCGTCGAGACGCGGCTCGTCGAAAGGCCGCTGGTCGTCTCGAGCGCGATGGCCCGGGTCACGGACCAGCTGCTCGCAATGGCGTGCGCCGCCGGGTCGGGCGACCGCAAGACCGCTCTGACCCTCGCGCGCGAACTCCGCGAACGGCATTACACGACCGCCGGCGAACTGCTCGGCACCGCGCTTTTCACCCGGTTCCACAGCGATCTCGGGGGGGAGTTCGAGGCCCTGGAGGAGCTTCTGCGGGGCGTCTCCGCCGTAGGCGAACTGACCCCCCGCTCGACCGATCACGTCCTGTCCTTCGGCGAGTCGCTCTCGACCAGGCTCGTGGCGGAGGCTCTTTGCGCGCACGGCGTCCGGGCGACGCGGGTCGACTCCCGCGATTGCCTGGTCACCGATGACACGTTCACGCGGGCCGTCCCGCTGTACGAAGAAACCAATGCCAGGCTGCAGAAACTGGTGGCTCCGCTGATTGCCGAGGGCCGGGTTCCGGTCCTGGGCGGATTTCTGGGCGCCACCCGCGCGGGAGTCACGACCACCATCGGGCGCGGCGGATCCGACTTTTCCGCTTCGATCGTCGGCGCCGGCCTCGGAGCGGAACGGATCGAGATCTGGACCGATGTCGACGGCATGATGACCACCGACCCGAACCTCTGCCCCGAGGCCCGCCGCATCAAGGCCATCAGTTTCGAGGAAGCGGCCGAGCTCGCCTACTTCGGCGCGAAAGTCCTCCATCCCGCCACCGTCCTGCCCGCGATTCAGAAGAACATTCCGGTGTACATTCTGAATTCCCTGAATCCCGCCTGCCAGGGGACCCGCATCGAGGCCCGGGCGCCGCACTCGAGGAATTTCTTCAAGGCCATCGCCGCCAAAAAGCGCATCACCATCATCGATATCGCCGCCCCCCGCATGCTTCTGGCGCATGGTTTCCTGCGGCAGATTTTTGAGGCCTTCGACCGGCACCGCATCCCGGTTGATGTGGTCTCGACCTCGGAAGTGAGCGTCTCGCTGACCGTCGATTCCAACCAATCGATTCCCGCGCTGGCCGAGGACCTAGCCCGGCTGGCCGATGTCAAGTACGAGGGCCGCAAGGCCATCGTGTGCCTGGTCGGGGAAAACCTGCGCGAGGTCCCGGGAATCGCCGCCCACGTCTTTGGCGAGTTGAGCGAGGTGAAAATCCGCATGATTTCCCAGGGCGCTTCCGAGATCAACCTGACCTTTGTCATCGACGAGGAGCAGGTGCCGGACGTCGTTCGCCGGCTGCACAAAAGATTCTTCTCCGAGCTCGACCCGGCGGTCTTCGCCTGAACCCGTCTTTTCTCGGAACATTAACACTGCCGTAACCCCGGGTGCGTATAGTGAACGCCTCGCCTTTCCGATTCAAGGTCAGGAGGCAGAACTCATGGCAACCGCACCGGCCCCGCAAAGAGCGGCGGTCCCCGCCATACGCGAAAAGCTCCACCAGAAACCCGGAACCGCGGGCATCGTGATCTTCGGCGCGGTGTTGATCGTGGGCGTGGCGTATGCGGGATCGCACCTGGTTTCCGACCTCAAGGACGTGCCGCGCGGTTCGGTCCTGCCGTTCGTCCTGCTCGGCCTGGCCCTGCTGGTGGCGCTCGGTTTTGAATTCGTCAACGGATTCCACGACACCGCCAATGCGGTTGCGACGGTGATTTATACGCACTCGCTCGAACCGCACATCGCGGTGGTCTGGTCCGGCTTCTGGAATTTTCTGGGCGTCGTCACTTCCTCGGGACTGGTCGCCTTCGGCATTATTTCGCTGTTGCCGGTCGAGCTGATTCTCCAGGTCGGCAGCAAGGCGGGCTTCGCCATGGTCTTCGCCTTACTGGTGGCGGCCATTCTCTGGAACCTGAGCACGTGGTACTTCGGCTTGCCGGCGTCGAGCTCGCACACGCTGATTGGTTCGATCATCGGTGTGGGCATTGCGAACCAGCTCATGTCGGCGCGCTCCGGCACGAGCGGCGTCGACTGGGCGCAGGCGATGAACATCGGCAAGTCGCTGCTGCTCTCTCCCCTGGTCGGGTTCCTGGCGGCTTCGCTTCTCCTCGCTCTCATGAAGGCCGTCATCCCCAACGTGAAACTCTATCGGGCGCCCGAAGGGACCGAACCGCCGCCCTTCTGGATCCGCGTTCTGCTGCTCCTCACCTGCACCGGCGTCAGCTTCGCGCACGGCTCAAACGACGGGCAGAAGGGCATGGGCTTGATCATGCTGATTCTCATCGGGACCGTGCCCACGGCGTATGCGCTGAACCACGCGATCACCCGGAAACAATCCCAGGACTTCATCGCGGTTTCCGAACAGACGGCCAGCACTCTCGGCAAGTACGTGAGCCCGAATGCGGTGATCGGGGACGCCCGCGACGAGGTGACGAACTTCATCCGCACCAAGGAATTCACGCCCGGTACGACTCTCGCCCTGCGCCAGCTGGTCGGCGATATGGGAAATGAGACGGCGTTGTTCGGCGAACTGGCGAAGATCCCCCAGGACCAGGTTCGCAACTTCCGCAACGACATGTACCTGGTCAGCGAAGCCCTTCGCTTGATGGAAAAGACCCGCCGGCCCGAGATTTCCCCGGACGACAGGAAAGTGCTCGCCAATTACAAGCGGCACGTCGACAACGCCACGAAATTCATCCCCGGCTGGGTGAAAGTCGCCGTCGCCCTGGCGCTCGGCCTCGGCACCATGGTCGGGTGGAAGCGCATCGTGATCACCGTGGGGGAAAAAATCGGCAAGGACCACCTCACGTATGGCCAGGGCGCGGCCGCGGAATTGACGGCCATGGCTACGATCGGCGCCGCCGACTGGTTCGGGCTTCCGGTGAGCACGACCCATGTTCTCTCCTCGGGCGTTGCCGGCACGATGGCCGCCAATCACTCCGGGCTGCAATGGGCAACCGTTCGCAACCTGGCGATGGCGTGGGTGCTGACTCTGCCCGCAGCCATGATGCTCTCGGCGTTCCTGTTCTGGGGGTTCCGCGGCATCTTTTCCCGCTTCTAGCCGGCCGAGTCGAGGGACCCGCATTCTGCTCCTGCGCCGACGTTCCGAGAACCGGCCGGACGGCCCGCGGCTTTAACACGCCCGAGGAGTGGCTAGCGGGTCTTCTGGTTTTCTATGTATCGGCGTATGGTTTCCGACGACACGCTTTGGGCGGTGGAGACGAAGTAGCTCCGGGTCCACAGAGAGGTCATGCGGGCCAGATGCGGATACTTGAGCCTCAGAGCGCGGGACGTAGAGCCTTTGATTTGGAACATGATCTTGTCCGGGGATAGATTGGGCGGACAGTTCAGGAGCATGTGAACGTGGTCCGGCATGATTTCCAGGGCCACAATCAAACCGTCCAGAGAGCGGGCCTGGTCCCGGATCAGGCGCCGCAGGTCTTTCTCGACCGGACCGGTCAGCACTTTCCGGCGTCTTTTCGGACACCACACGAAGTGGAAGTTGAGGAGAGAAACGCCGGCGCGCCTGTGTCTGTACTCTTTGACTCACAGCTACACTCTAGGTACCATCCCTTTGTCTCGTCGACGTCGTCGTGAAGCTTCGCAAGGTCTACCGGTTCCGCATGCAGCCGGCTGCGCTCGAACCGGACGAGCTTGGGCGCACGGCCGGTGCAGCGAGATTCGAACGCCTTTAGAAATCTGCGTGCCCAACTAAGGCCGAATGAAACTCCTCCTCCTCGGCGCAGGCAAGACCGGATCGCTCGTGGCCGAATCGGCCCGCGAGCGCGGCCATCAAGTGGAGACCCTGCGGTCGGCGGACAACCCGCGCTCGTCCGCGCTTACCCCCGACAGACTGGCTCCCATCGACGTGGTGATCGACTTCACCACGCCGGTGTGCGTGCTCGATCATATTCGCGCCTCGGTCGAGGCCGGAAAGAACATGGTGGTGGGCACGACCGGCTGGTATGACCAGATTCCCGGGATTCGCGGCCAGGTCGAGGCGCGCCAGACGGGCCTGGTCTTCGGCTCGAACTTCTCGATTGGAGTGAATCTCTTCTTCGATCTGGTGCGCGCCATGCGTCCGGCTCTCGAGCGCGCATACTTTCCGCAAATCTACGAGCGCCATCACGTCCATAAGAAAGACGCTCCCTCCGGGACGGCTTCGACGATTCAGCGCATTCTGGAGGAGCACGCCGGCCTTCCCGTCGAAATCACGTCCTTCCGCGAGGGCGAAGTGGTCGGAATGCACGAAGTGGTGCTCGACTCTCCGGTGGACACGATTTATCTGTGCCACGATGCAAAGTCCCGGCGCGGCTTCGCCGAAGGCGCGGTCCGCGCGGCCGAATGGATCGCCGGCAGGAAGGGTTTCTTCGAGTTCCGGGACGTCTGGCGGGAAATGAAATAGAGGCCGCCGCGCGGGTCCGGTTCGTCCTTATCCTCGAGAGGGCCGGATCGCGGTTGCGGGCGTTTCCCATCAGTCCCCATTCGCGTTATCTTATTGCCATGCCGTTTCGCGGATGCGGTACTGCCCTCGTCACCCCGTTCCATCCGGATGGATCGCTGGATGAGCCGGCGCTCAAGAACCTGGTTTCCTGGCAAATCGAGTCGGGAGTCGATTTTCTCGTTCCCTGCGGCACCACCGGTGAAACCCCGACGCTCACGCACGAAGAATGGCTGCGCGTCATCGATTGCACCATTGAAGCTGCCGCCGGCCGGGTGCCCGTAGTTGCCGGCGCAACTTCGAACTCGACCGCCGACGCCGTCTGGAAAGCCCAGGAACTGGCCGCCAGGCCCGGAGTTGACGCCCTCCTCACCGCTTCCCCCTATTACAACAAGCCCACGCAGGAAGGCCAGTACCAGCACTTCAAAGCCATCGCCGAAGCCGCGGCGAAACCGGTCATTCTCTACAACGTGCCCGGACGCACGGCGGCCAACCTCGAACCCGGCACCCTGGCGCGTCTGGTTGAAATTCCGAATATCGCAGGGGTGAAAGAAGCGAGCGGCAATCTCACCCAGATTGCGGAAATCTGCGCCGCCGCCCGCGAGGGCTTCTGCGTGCTTTCGGGCGACGATGCGATGACGCTCGCGGTGATTGCCGTCGGCGGAGCGGGCGTCATTTCGGTGGCGGCCAACGAGATTCCGCGCGAAATGGCGGAGATGACCCGGGCTGCGCTCGACAATGACTGGGGCTCGGCCCGCATGCTGTTCCACAGGTACCTGCCGCTGATGCAGGCCAACTTTCTCGAATCGAGCCCGATGGCGGTGAAGGCCGTGCTTGCCATGATGGGGCGAATCGAAGAGGCGTACCGGCTTCCCATGGTCCACGTCCGGCGCGACACACGTTCGAAGCTCCAAAGGATTGCCGCCGACCTCGGGCTCATTGCGAAGACCACGGCCGCCGCCGCCCACTCCGCGAGCTTCTTCGTTTATGAGAACTGGGCGTCGGGACCCCACAAAGCGGTCCTCCACCGTTCGACCTGCGGCCAGTGCAGCAATGGAAAAGCGCGCCCGTCCGGACATTCCTCAAACCATGCCCGCTGGCACGGGCCTTACGTCACCCTCGCCGAAGCCCGCCAGGTCACGCAGACCCTCGCGAGCGTGTTGATTCGCAGCGAGTGCAAGTGCATCTGAGGGCGGGCCGGTTGGCCCCCGGCACTTGAAGGACGGCGGAAAAACGTCCGCCCCCATCCTTTATACTTTTCGCTCCATGCATGCGCTCGAACCCGAAATCGAACGCCTGGCGTCTCTCAGCGAACTTCCCGCCGGCGCGCGGCGCAGTTTCTTGAGCTTTCGCGACTCGCTCACCCGTGGCGAAATCCGCGCGGCCGAGAAAGTCGGCGGCCGGTGGAAAGTGCATGTCTGGGTGAAGCGCGGCATTCTGCTGGGCTTCCGGCTTGGCGAGCTGGCCGAGATGGGAACCGGCGCATGCCTCTCCTTCGTGGACAAGGACACTTTTCCCGCCCGGAAGTTCGCGGTCGACGAGCGCATACGCGTGGTCCCGGGCGGCTCCTCCATACGCCTGGGCGCCTACATTGCCCCCTCGGTGGTTTGCATGCCGCCGATGTTCGTCAACGTCGGGGCCTACGTGGATGAAGGAACCATGATCGACTCCCACGCGCTGGTCGGTTCCTGCGCGCAGATCGGCAGGCGGGTCCACTTGAGCGCCGCTGCCCAGATTGGCGGCGTCCTCGAACCGGTAAACGCGGCCCCCGTGATCATCGAAGACGATGTGCTGGTGGGCGGCAACTGCGGGGTTTATGAGGGCACCCTCGTCGGCTCCCGCGCCGTGCTCGGAGCAGGGACCATTCTCACGCGCTCGACTCCGCTTTACGATCTCGTGCGCGGGGAGGTCTACCGCGCAACCGGGGAAGAGCCGCTGGCGGTTCCCGAAAACGCGGTCGTCGTTCCCGGCTCGCGCGCGGTGACCCGAGGCAAAGCCAGGGAGTGGGGCATCTCGCTTTACGCCCCCGTGATTGTGAAGTATCGCGATCAAAAGACGGAGGAGAGAATCGGCCTCGAAGACTGGCTGAGATGAAGGCCAAGCCGGTGGGCCGGGGCCGGGATCGAGCAGGGCGCAGATTCCGCCGAAGGTCAATACTTCACGATCGCAGCCAGCGACTTTGCATCCAGGCTGGCGCCGCCGACCAGCGCGCCATCAATCTCTTCTTCGGACAGGAGCGTGCGGGCGTTTTCCGGCTTGACCGATCCGCCGTAGAGAATGCGCAGGGCGCTCGCGAATTCGCCGCCCAGCGCTTTCGCCGCCTGAGCGCGGACGATGACGTGCGCTTCACGCGCCATCTCGGGAGTTGCGGTCTTGCCGGTGCCGATGGCCCACACCGGTTCATAGGCGATCACCAGGGTCCGGGCCTCTTCGCGGGAAAGCCCATCCAAGGCGCGGGCGCATTGGCGGGTGAGGACCGATTCGGTCAGCCCGGCCTCGCGCTCCTTGAGGACTTCGCCCACGCAGCAGATTGGCGTCAATCCGTGCTCCAAAGCGGCCTTCAGCTTGCGGTTCACCGTGTCGTCGGTCTCGCCGAAATACTCGCGCCGTTCGGAGTGGCCGATGAGAACGTGCGTGCATCCCACCGCCCTCAGCATGGCGGCGGAGATCTCCCCGGTAAACGCGCCCTCGCTCTTCCAGTACACGTCCTGCGCGCCAATGGCGACTCGAGAACCCTTCGTCGATTCCACGGCCGCAGGCAGATTGACGTAGGACGGGCAAACCACGATTTCATCGCGCTCGTGGTTTCCGAGCAGGGGGAGAAACTCGCGGAAGAAACCCTTCGTCTGGTCGGGGTCTTTGTACATCTTCCAGTTGGCGGCGATCATTTTTCTTCGTTTCATTCTCTTCTGTGGCCCCTTTATCGGGTTGGTTTCACCTTCATTCGACCATGCCGGGGAGATCGCGCAGCGTGGAAAGGGTCGGGGGCGCGGCCCGCGTCGCCGCCGGCGGCCGACTCAGGTGAATGCCCCGCATCCCCAGGGCGCGGCTGGGAAGAACGTCGGTTTGCACGTTGTCGCCGATGTAGACGCACTCTTCCGGGCGGCGGCCGGCCCGGCGGCAGGCCTCCAGAAAGATTTCGGCCGCCGGCTTGCCAAGGCCCACATCCTCGGCATACACCATCACGGAGAAACATTCGAGAAAGCCGGCTCGCTCGAGTTTGGCGATCTGCTGGTGGCGGGCGCCGTTGGAAATGATGCCGAGGGGTCTTCGGGCCAGGGCGCGCAGACAAACGGCGGCATCGCCGTACGCCTGAACCAGCGACTCGTATTCGTCTGCGAAGACCCGATAGCGCCGGTCGGCTTCCTCGCCCGGCATATCCGGCCGGGCGAACACCTCGCGCAGGCGCGCCCGGCGCTGCTCCGGGAGCGAAATCTCGCCCCGCGAGAAGCGGCCCCAGTGTTTTTCGAGAATGTCTTCCCAGATCGCGGGAAATCGCAAGCGTTCGAAGGCAATGGCGCCGGGGAACTGGTCGTAGAGAAGCAGGCTCGCCCGGGCCGAAGCGCTCCGGTGGTCGACGAGCGTGCCATCGATGTCGAAAAAGATCATCGGGGAATGGCCCATGTCCGCCGCGTGAAGCGGCCCGCAATGCTCTAGGGTTTATCGGTGAGCGCCTGCACCCCGGGCAGTTGCTTTCCTTCGAGGAATTCCAGAGATGCGCCGCCGCCGGTTGAAATGTGGCTGATCTTGTTTGCCACCCCCGCCGCCTTGACGGCCGCCACCGAATCGCCGCCGCCGACAATCGACGTCGCGCCCGCGTTGTCGGCCACGGCCCGGGCAATCTTAAACGTGCCGCTCGCAAACGGCGCGAGCTCGAACACTCCCATCGGTCCGTTCCACACAATGGTTGCCGCCCGCGAAATTTCTTCCGCAAACAATTCCGCGGACTCGGGCCCGATATCGAGCGCCATCAGGTCGTCGGGTATCTTCCCGGCGGTCTGGGTCTTCGCGTTGGCATCGATGCGGTCGGCCATGACGTGGTCGACGGGAAGGAGAAATTTCACGCCGCGGGCCTCGGCGGCGCCAAGCATGCGCTTGGCCAGATCGAGTTTGTCATCCTCGACGCGCGATCTTCCCACCCCATGTCCCTGGGCTTTCAAGAACGTGTAGGCCATGGCCCCGCCCACAATCAGCGTGTTCACCTTGGCGAGCAGGCTTTCGATGACCGCGATCTTGTCGCTGACCTTGGCCCCGCCGAGAATCGCGAGAAAGGGCTTCTCCGGGTGCGACATGGCGCGTCCCAGGTATTCGAGCTCCTTTTCCATCAGCAATCCCGCGGCCGACTTCTCCACAAAGCGGGTGATGCCCACGGTCGAAGCGTGCGCGCGATGGGCGGTCCCAAATGCGTCATTCACGTAGTAGTCGGCCAGGCCGGCGAGCTGCTGGGAGAACTTTTCGTCATTCGCCTCCTCGGCCGCGTGGAAGCGAAGATTTTCGAGCAGCAGGGTCTGGCCCTTTTCGAGCTTTCCCGCCATTTCTTCGGCCTCAATGCCGACGCAGTCCGGGCAAAAGCCGACGTTTTCTCCGCGAGCCAGTTCTTTGTCGAGCAGCATGCGCAGCCGCTCGGCGGCGGGCTTCAGGCTCATCTTCGGATTGGGCTTGCCTTTCGGCCGACCCAGATGGGAAGCCAGAATCAGCCGCGCCCCATGGCGCAGCGCGTATTCCACCGTCGGCAGGGTCTCGCGAATGCGCGTGTCGTCCATCACCCGGCCGTCTTCGAGCGGAACGTTGAAATCCACGCGCATAAAAATCCTGTGATCACTCAACGGCAGATCGCGAATGGAGAGCTTGGCCATGGATTGTTCCTCGAGGAGAGATCTAGTGGGCGCCCCCCGCCCTTCGCGGTCTTTTTTGCGAAAGGCGGGTTGCTCGGAAATCTACAGCCCTTTTTTGCCGATGAAATCCACCAGGTCGCGAAGCCGGCAGGAGTATCCCCATTCGTTGTCATACCAGGAGACGACCTTCACCAGGCTGCCGATGACCAGCGTCGAAGGCGCATCGACGATTGAAGAACGCGGATCGCCTTTGAAGTCCGACGAGACCAGCTCGTTTTCTTCGTATCCCAGGTAGCCCTTGAGCGGCCCGCTCTGGGAGGCCTTTTGAAAGGCGGCATTCACCTCGTCCTTGGTGGCCTTGCGTTCGACGAGCGCCACCAGGTCCACGACGGAAACGTTCGGCGTGGGCACGCGCACCGCGAAGCCGTCCAGCTTTCCCGCCATATCCGGGATCACCAGCTTCAAGGCCTTGGCGGCGCCGGTCGAGGTCGGAATCATGGACAAGGCGGCGGCGCGGGCGCGGCGCAGGTCTTTGTGGGGAAAGTCCAGAATGACCTGATCATTGGTGTAGGAATGGATGGTGGTCATGGTGCCGCTCACGATCTTGAACTGGTCGTGAATCACCTTGACGACCGGCGCCAGACAGTTGGTGGTGCAGGAGGCGTTTGAAATCACATGGTGCTTGGACGGGTCATACTGGTCCTGATTCACGCCCAGCACGATGGTCAGGTCTTCGTTTTTCGCCGGCGCCGAGATGAGGACTTTCTTGACCGTTCCCCGCAGGTGCTTTTTCGCCTCATGAGCATCGGTGAAGCGCCCCGTGGACTCAATCACCACCTGGGCGCCGACGCTCTCCCACGGCAGCGCGCCCGGATCTTTCTCGTTGAATACGCGCAGCGGCTTCCCGTCAATCTGAATGCAGTCTCCGGCCGCGGTCACCTGGTTCTTCAGATTGCCCAGCACGGAGTCGTATTTCAGCAGATGCGCCAATGTCTTCGGATTCGTCAGATCGTTGACCGCAACAAATTCCAGCTTCGGGTCGGTGAGCGCCGCGCGCAGCACGTTCCTTCCAATGCGCCCGAATCCATTAATCCCTACTTTGATAGCCATTTCTCCTCCATGATGTTAGCTATGAAGTTTAGACGCCAACTAATTTGAGCGTGTCAGGAAACCAAAAATGTTTGACAGTCGAGAGTACGCCAGCAACAGAAGAGCCCCGGAAAATTCGCATCAGGCTCATCATACAGCCTATCGGGCCGGCCCGAACCCGGGTGCCGCGAAAGGGTCGCTGAAAATCGTCCCAGCCGGCTCGCAGTTCGCGCCAGAGCCGAGCGCAGGTTTCGTTGCTACCCCGGTCCAGACGTCATCGCCCGCAACCAGAGCTCGCCCGCTCCGAGGTCAAGGTTGCGAGATAGTCAAGAACCGGAACAGGTGTGACAGGTTTTTGTTGGTGAAGACCCGCGGACGGGTTCCGGACTGGTACGCAGGCCGACGCGGAGGCCCGGTGCAGGCCCGACTTCGCCTATACTGCCCGGGTGCGGCTCTCAAACCTCTTGACGGTTGTTGTGTTGGGCGCATCGCTCGCCTCGGATGCGGCGCCGGTTCCGGTCACGCGGTGGACCGAGGCTGGTCCAGGCTGTACGCTCCAGCGAAAAAACGACGGACGCACGTATTACGGAATAACCGCCCGGGACTTTGAGGCCGTGCTCGCCGTGGATTCGCGGGAGTTAGAAAAGATCCCGCGCCGGCCCGCCCCCATGGTCAGCGTGCTCTTGAGTTTTCGCTACAACGGAAGTGGGGTGTTCGAGATTCGCGAGAACCGCGTCACCCTGGAGTTTGTAAAGCACTCCCACCGCATCAAGCCCTCGTTTCTGCCCGGCGATCTGGTCCAACAACTGCGGCAGAATGCGGACGACTTAACCGACGAGGTAGAGCGGCACCAAGTGCGCAAGCATCCGGAACAAAAGGACCAGAAAGAGGCGGCACTTCAAAGACAGCTGCACGAGTACGCGGAATTGGAAGACTTCGTGAAAACACACTCCCTGGCATCGACCGCCTTGAGTCCCTCCCGGCCTTCGGTCAGCGGCTGGGTCTTCTTTACGACCCAGGACCGCTGGATTGGCGCGTGGCATAAGCCGGAACAGTTCATTCTGCGAATACCCGTCGAGGGCGTTGTTCTCGAATTTCCTTTCTCGCTTCCTCCGGAAGGAAACAGGATTGAACTTCGCGCGCGGCCCGAACCCTAGATTCCGCCCGCTCCAAGTTTCGAGCGGCTTCACGCCGGGACCGGCCGCCGGGTCCTGAGGCCTTCCTGTTTCGAGCGCCTCCGGGTCGATTGCGGGGAAACCAGGACCTGCCGGTCCGGCTCGAGCGAGCCGGAATCGAAAAGCAGCCCTTGGTCGGCTGCTTTTCGGAAATCCTGACGGGATCGACTAAAACCGGAACTGCGGGCCGAAGGTCATTCTGAGGTTGTGGAAAGTCCCGTTGTTCAAGTAAATCGCGTCGCCGACTTCGGCGCGCAGTCCGAACACCCCCCAGTAGCCTTCAATGCCGCCTCCCGGGTACACCGCGAAGTGGGTGCCGGAGCCGCCTACCGAGCGGAAGGCCATCCCCAGTGCTCCCGGCGTGACCGCCGCGGTTGTGGTGGTGAAGTTGATAAACCCGACCTTGGCGGTGACGAAGAACTTGAACCGGCCCGGCGTCTGGAATTTCGGGCCGAACAGACCGGTCAGCGGCCGTACTCTGCTGGTCACAAACTGGGTCGTGATGCCATTGCTGAAGGTGTTTGTGAAGTTCCGCGCGAAGTCATAATTGATCTCGCCTTCGAGCTGGGTGAAGCGGTTCAGATGGGCACCCGCCCGCCCGCCCAATCCAACGAAATTGGTCGTCGTTGAAGCCGGCGAAAAGCGAAAATAATCGACAAAAATGCCCGCACTCCCATGGTTATAGGCGTCGGCGCCTTCCTGCGCCCGCAGCGCCGAGGGAACGGCGATGAGCAGCCCGAGAATCGACAGCCACGTTACAGCTTTCATGAACACCCCTTCTCCTTGGTCAGAACTGAGTCGGTAAGATTTCTGCTCGCGGCCCCCCAATGTTCTCCCGACAGGCGAGCGGCAGATTTTCGAAATTGGATGCTCGCGCGGTTGCCCGGGCAGCCCATCGCGGAACCCTAAGTGATTCAGGGTATTAGGTGTCTAAGCAAGGGCGACAGGAGAAGCGAGCGAGAAAAACAACGAGCGCGTCTCACATCCGGTGCATCTCACATCCCAGTCGCCAAATCGGCCTCTTCTCTGCTATCGTCGGACATTCCTCCATGGCTGAAGCCAGCGTAAGCAAGCAAGTGCCGGGCGTCGACACGCGCTTTTTCGGCCACCCGCGCGGCCTGGCGACCCTTTTCTTTACCGAGATGTGGGAGCGTTACAGCTTCTACGGGACTCGGGCCTTGCTCATGCTTTACATGACGCATCCGGTCGCGACGGGCGCGCTCGGCTTTTCCGACATGAAGGCCGGGGCGATCTACGGCTTCTACACCGCAACCGTCTACCTGCTGGGCCTGCCGGGCGGCTGGTTTGCCGACAGAATTGTCGGGCAGCGCCGGGCGGTTCTTCTGGGGGCCATTCTGATTGCCGCCGGCGACTTCTCGCTCGCCGCGCCGAGCGTGACCGCCTATTATGCCGGCCTGGGACTCCTCATGTTCGGCACCGGACTGCTAAAGCCGAATGTAAGCACGATGGTGGGTCAGCTGTACCAGCCGGGCGACAGGCGCCGCGACGCCGGTTTTTCCATCTTCTACATGGGGATCAACATCGGCGCTTTCTCGCCGCTCGTGGTCAGCTGGATCGGCGAGTTCATCAACTGGAGGCTGGCCTTTGCCACTTCGGGATTGGGCATGCTGGCCGGCATCGCGCAATACCTACTCACCGGGAAGCATCTCGGCGAAGCCGGTCTTCATCCGGTGCGAGCCGACGACCCTCGGCGGGACCGGGCGCAAAAGCGGGCTGCCGGTTGGGTCGGAGTCTTTGCCCTGCTGGCGCTCGCCGCGCTGATTGTGGCGGGGGCCAGGGGATGGATCCACCTGACCGCGGAATCGCTTTCCGACGGCCTCGGATGGCTGCTGCTTGCCATCTCGGTGGCAGTATTTGCCTGGATGATCTTCGGCAAAGGCTGGTCGGTTCAAGAGCGAAAACGGGCCGCCGCCATCCTGGTCCTGTTTATCGCCGCGGCGCTGTTCTGGGGCGCCTACGAGCAGGCGGGATCGTCGCTGAACCTTTTCGCCGACCGCAACACCAACCGGCATCTTTTCGGCCGGGAATTTCCCGCCGGTTGGTTCCAGTGGGTGCAGCCGCTGTTTGTGCTGATCCTGGCACCCTTTTTTGCCTGGCTCTGGGTGAGGCTCGGACGGAGAGAGCCTTCGAGTCCGGCGAAGTTTTCCATCGGCCTTTTATTTGTTGGGCTCAGCTTCTTGATTCTCGTTCCCCCTTCCTCGCGCATGGGAGTGTCTCCAAACTGGTTGAACGCGTGCTATTTCCTCGGCGTGGTGGGGGAAATGTGCCTGAGCCCGGTCGGGTTGAGCGCAATGACCAAGCTCGCGCCGGCGCGCGCCGCGGGCTTCGCCATGGGCATCTGGTTTCTGGCTACGAGCATCGGCGAATGGCTCGCCGGCAAGGCCGGCTCCCATTTTGGGTCGATGCCTTTGCCCAAGCTGTTTGGAATCAGCGGGGCTGTCCCGATCGCGGCCGCGATTGTCCTGGCCCTGCTCGTGAGACCCACGAAACGGCTGATGTCGGGAGTAAATTGAGTCCCGGGCTTCCGGGGTCTGGCGGCGCCCGAACCTCGGCCCCGACCGAGAGCCCGAGACCCTCGGGCCGGCCGGAAACAGGGGGCGGCGCCGCGTACCCACAGGCGCACTGCCTCTGCAGTTGACGCGGGTTCTGCTACGCTTTAGGCTGCCAACCAGGGTAACTTTTCGGCCCGCTACACTGCCCGCAAGGGGTACAACGAAAAGAACTTTGCGCCGCATCAGACCTAGTGCGGCCGGAAAAGGCGACTTGACGGACGCAACAAGAGCGCAGGGCACGAAGCTCTCGGAAGCGGAGGCGATCGAGCAGGCCAAGCAAGGGGATGCAGCGGCCTTCGAGTTTCTCTACGGTCTGCACAGGCGGCGAGTGTATTCGTTATGTCTGCGAATGACGGGGAACACGGCTTCGGCCGAGGACCTTACACAGGAAGCCTTTCTGCAGCTGTTCCGCAAGATCGGGACGTTTCGGGGGGAATCCGCCTTTTCGACGTGGTTGCACCGCATGGCCGTCAATGTGGTGCTCATGCAGCTGCGCAAGAAGGGCCTGCCGGTGGTCCCGATCGATGAAACCACCGACGGCGACGAAGAAGGCACTGTAAGGAAAGAACCGGGGGCGCCGGATGAGCGCCTTGCGGGATCGATCGATCGCCTGCAGCTTGAAAGAGCGGTTGACGAACTACCTCCGGGTTATCGTACGATCTTTGTGCTGCACGACATCGAGGGTTACGAACACAACGAGATCGCGGAACTAGTTGGCTGTTCCATCGGAAACAGCAAGTCGCAATTGCATAAGGCTCGAATTAAATTGCGTGAACTGTTACGGGCCAGCAGAGCCGAAAAGGCCGGAAGACGGTAAGCAGCAACGGGCCTGAACAGACGGGGAAGAGGCCGTATGAATTGCCTGCAATTTGAAAGGGCGTTGCCGGATTATCTCGAAGGAGCACGCACCTCGGAACAACAGGCGCACGCGAGTTCCTGCTCCACGTGTTCCGGCCTGTTGGCGGACCTGGATTTCATTTCGACGGAGGCGGCTCGTCTTCGGGAGTTCGAGGAGCCGAGCCCGCGCGTGTGGAACGCGCTCGAAGCGCAACTGCGCCGCGAGGGGCTGATTCGTCAACCCGCGCGCCCTATGCAGCCTAGCTTCGCGCCCCGCTGGCGCGCCGCATGGCTGGTGCCTGCTCTTGCGGCGCTTCTGGTCGCGGCAGCCATCAAGCTGTACCAGCCGGCGCGGGTGGGCGACAGCCAGGAACCGGCCAAGCCGGGCGTCGCTTCGAGCACCGCGCCCGCCTCCGCCAGCCGGGCGAGCGCCGCGCTCGCCGTATCTCCGGAAGACAAAGAATTGCTCAACACAGTCTCATCCAAGCCTCCGGCGCAGGTAGCCGCCTACCGCCACGATTTGGACCAGGCCAATTCTTTTATTCACGACGCGCAGGAAGCGCTGAAGGACAACCCCAACGACGTTTACTCGCAGCAGCTATTGATCAACGCTTACGAGCAAAAGCAGATGCTCTATCATCTTGCTGTGGACCAGGAGGAAGCGGTCGACAGCGGTGAAGTGCAGTAGGGAGACCATGATGTCCTCGGGTAGATGGATGTCCACGGGTAAATGCGCTGCAAACATCGCCACTGTACTCGCCGTGGCCGGCCTGGCGTTCAGCGCCGATACCGTCCGCAAAGACTTTCACTATAAAGTCGGCAAGCGCCCGACGATCTCCATCAACAATACCTATGGGCCGGTGGTGGTCAGGGCGGGCGACCCCCGTGAAGTGACCGTGGTGGCCCTTCTGCACTCCAATAAAGTCGAGCTGGATGAGAGCCACAGCCACAATCGCATCGATGTAATTTCGCACCTGCTCGCCGGCGCCGACCAGACCAGCGGCGTGGTGGAATACGAGATTGTCGTGCCTCCGAGCGCCAGCCTCACCCTGCATTCCGATACCGGACGCATCCATGCGGAGAAGCTGGAGGGCGACGTGACCCTCGCCGGCAACGACGGGCCGATCGAAGTCGCCGATTGCGCCGGCGGCCACGTCCATGTGCGGACCCTCAATGGCGCCGTGAGCCTGACTAATGTGCACGGCAACGTGGAGATCATGTCCGTGGGCGGCGATGTGGTTATGCGCGGAGTGACCGGCACCCTGGTGGCCGTGAACTCCAACAGCGGCAAAATCCAGTATGACGGTGATTTCGGCGCCGAAGGCGAATACGCCTTCACCAGCCATACGGGAAACATCGAAGCCGTCGCCCCGGCTTATGCTTCGATTGACGTGCTTGCCCGCTCCACCAACGGCGTGGTGCAAAGCGACTTCTCCTTCGAGCCCAAGCATGCGCCGTTCTTGAAGGGCGCCAACTCGCTTGCCGGCACGATGGGCAAAGCGGCCTCGTCCTCGGTCAGATTGTTTTCCTTCAGTGGTAAAATCCTTCTCAAGAAGCGCCAGAACTGATCCGTGCGATCGGGCTTCGCTCGAGGAAATGACCGCCGAGGTTAGGCCACCCCTGAAATTCGCCCAGCCTTCTCCCTTCGCCCTCTCCGGGCGCGTAAGTCTCGTCGGTTTCATGGGAGCCGGCAAGACCACGGTCGGACGGGCGCTCGCAGCCCGGCTCGAATGGGACTTTATTGATCTGGACGAGGAAATTCAGGTGCGGGCCGGGCGCACGATTGCCCAGATCTTCGACGAGAGGGGAGAAGCCGCCTTCCGCCGCCTCGAGCGGCAGCTGCTCTCCGAGGTCCTCGGCTCCCGGCGCACGGGCGGCTGGGTGCTTTCGGTGGGAGGGGGAGCCTTCGTCGACGCTGGCATCCGGGAACTCCTGCGCGAACACGACGTGCAAACGGTGTTTCTCGACGCGCCCGCCGAGGAGCTGTTCCGGCGCTGCCGGCAACCCGGGCCGCCGCGGCCGCTTCTGGGCGACCGCGCCCGCTTCGATTCGCTTCTCGACGAGCGCCGGCCCGCCTATCTGCAGGCGGAGTTTTCGGTCCAGACAGCGGGAAAAGAAGTCGCCTCGATTGTCGATGAAATCCTTGCCGCGCTGCTCGGCCGGCTCGAGGACAAACCCATCGAGACGGGGGGGTGAGCAGGGGCCGAAGCGCCTTTGCTGAATCTGCGGAGCCCTTGCTGTACCCTTGGGGTGTAGTAGCCTGCAGCCGGCGCTCCAGGAAAGTACCGTCATGGCGCTCATTGATGGCCGCACGACCCGTGTATTGTTGACCATCTCCCTGTTTGTCCTCGCGATAGGGTTCCTCTACGTCGCCCGCCGCACTCTGATCGCGTTTCTGTTCGCCGTTTTTTTCGCCTACCTCGTCGATCCCGCAGTCTCCCGCATTCAACGCTGGACCAGGAGCCGCACGAGCGCCATTGCCATCATTTATTCGCTGATCGTGATCTTTCTTGGTACCTTCTTTTTCTTCGTCGGCCCGAGAATCGGCCGCGAGACCCAGAAGCTGACCGAGACGTTTCCCTCGCTGGTGGAAAAGATCGGCAGCGGCCAGCTGGCCGAAGAGATCGGAGTCAGGCACCATCTGAGCGCCGCCACCAGCCGGCAGATCAGCGCATTTCTTTCCTCCCATCGCGGCGCTTTGCTCGACGTCGCGCAAAAGGCAGGGCTGCGCATTGCCGATGTAGCGCAGCAATCCTGGCTGCTGGTGCTGGTCCCGATCCTCGCGGCCTTCTTCCTGGGCGATGCGCACATGTTCAGCCAGGTCTTGCTTTCCTTTTTTCATTCGAAACCGCAGCGCGAATTCGTGGAAGGCACCATTGAAGACCTGAATCAGATGCTGGCCGAGTTCATCCGTGCGCAATTGACGCTGGCCGCACTTTCCTGGGTGGCCTACTCCGCCTTCCTCGGCGCGGTTCAGGTGCCCTACGCGCTGATGCTCGGTACCGCCGGCGGCCTGCTCGAGTTCATCCCGGTGGTCGGTCCGCTGATGGCTGCGGCCCTGATTTTCGGAGTGGCCCTGCTCACCGGCTCGCATTGGCTGCTGGTACTGGGTTTTCTGATCGGCTGGCGCTTGCTGCAGGACTACGTGATCAATCCGCGAGTCATGGGCCAAAGCGTGGAACTGCATCCCCTGGCGGCAATCTTCGGAGTCCTTGCGGGAGGCGAGATTGCGGGCGTGCTGGGCGTCTATCTTTCGATCCCGGTGATGGCAAGCCTGCGGATTGTCTGGAGGCGCTGGCGCATGTATGGCGAGCAAAACCGGTTCGGCTCGCTGAAGGAGTATTCTTTTGCCTCCGAACCGGCTCCGCGGAAGTGAGGGCCTTCGCCGGGATTGGGGCCTCGGGGGCTCAGGCCGGGCGTTGCTCGCCGGCGGTCCTGGCCCTTCTCGCCGCGTCCCAGGAGATCAGCCGGCTGAGTTCGTAGCTATAGGGGCCGTAAGCACAAAATGACTTCTCATCAAACAGGCGCTTGATGCCGCAGCCGAGACAGACCTGATAGGAATGTTCCTCGAAGCGCACCGGCCAGCTCATCTTACGGTGCCAGCAGCCGCGCAGGACGAGGAGCGCAACCCCCGCAAAACCCGTTGCCAGGACCCCGAAGGCCACTTTCCAACGCGACTTCTTTTCCCGCTTCATCCCCGGTGGGAACCTGAGAGCCCCATTGTATCAGCGCGTCCCTGTGGAAAGGGCTTACCCGACGCGCCGGGCGGGCGGGCCGCAGGCTGTCGATCGCTCGATATGTATCGTCGGATATTGCGGCGAAAGCCGAACCGCTGTACCTTACCAAGTCTGAGCGTTCAGCCTGGGAGCGATCCAGCTGACGCGTCAGTGAACCCTGACGCTAGGAGGTCGGTTCGCTTTCCAACATGAGCGCAACTCGAGAGAATGGCGGGGCGCGAAGCGCCAAACCGCAGGTTCTGTTCCCTTCCGCGCCTCCGCCGCCTGCCGGAATCGAGGGACCGGACGCCCTTGAGGCACTGCTGGCCATTGCCAGCATCCGTGAACAAGCCATCGCGCGCGGCCGCCGCCCTTCCGGCGCCCCGGAGATAACTTCCGGCGAATACTTCGCGCTCGACGAGGTCCTCGAGTTCGCGGCCGCGCGTGCGGCGGCGATCACCGGCGCGGACGGGATCGCGGTCGGGATCGCCAGTGAAGACGCCATCGTCTGCCACGCCTCCTTTGGCAGGATTGCTCCGGACCCGGGAGTCCGTTTGGACCCGAGCTCGGAGTTTTCCGGCGCATGCCTGCGCCATGGGCTGACGGTCCGCTGCGATGATTCCCAAACCGACCCGCGCGTGGACCCCGAGGCCTGCCGGAGTCTCGGAGCGCGCTCGATGGTTGCCGTTCCGCTGAAGGCCAAAGGACGCGTCGTCGGCTTAATCGAGGCCTTCTCCTCCAAACCCCTGGGCTTCAAGGAAAGCGCCGTCAGCAGCCTCAACCTTCTTGGCGAATTGCTCCCGGGCGCCATTCACCCGGCCGAGGAAGAGCGCCTGGCGCAGCTGGCCGGCCGGATCCTCCCCGCACCGTCCGCGCCGGAACCGGAGCAGCCGGCAGAAGCCCGAGAGCCATTCCGGAAGGAGGCGGCGAGCGCTTCGCGAGAAGTTGAGGCTGATACCCCCGATCTGCCGGTTGCGGAATTGGCCACCCTCGAGCAGGCAAAAGCCGACGGGTCCGCGCCTCCTCCGCCTCAAAGTTCGAGCTTCGCCCGGGAAACGCGAGCGCCTGCGCCGGATCAAGCACCGGCCGCCGGTTCGTTTGAAACATCCCTGGAAACCAGGCCGGCTGGCGCGCCCGTGTTTTCCCTGCTCGAAGAAGAGCATTCCTATTCGAGCCTGGCATGGGCGGCTGTATGGGTAGTGCTCGCGGCAGCAGGATTGGGCTCGGCATGGGTCGGGATACGCCACGCCGAACGGCTGGCGAGCGCAAACACGAATCCTTCGTTTCTCCCCGGCCGACGGGACCCGGGCCAGCCCGATTCCCGGGTGCAGCCGGCGCCAAAGCCGGGCATGACGGCCGAGGTGACCGGGATCCGCCACTGGGCCTCGCGGGACTCGAGCACGGTGGTCATCGAAGTCGGAGACGAGGTTCAGTATGAGACGCACGCCCTCGAGAATCCGCCCCAAATCTACTTCGACCTGTTCGACACGAAAATGGCACCGGGTTTGCCGGGCCAGACCATCGCGGTGGACGACGGCTTCATCAAGCGAGTGCGCATGGAGAAACCCTCCGAGGGAACGACGCGGGTCGTGCTCGACACGCAGGGAATTACCGAGGCCTCGGTCAAGCTCGATTCCAATCCTTACCGGCTCACGATCGATGTTCACAAGCCGTCGAGTTCTTCTCCGGCCGCCAAACCCTCGCCGGCGATTGCGGGTTCGCTCAAAAAGGCCTCGCACGGCGCTCCCCGGCCTCGCGCCGAATTACGGCTGGCGCTCGATGCCGGCCACGGCGGCTGGGATCTGGGCACGGTGGGAAACAAAGGCCTGCTCGAAAAAGATCTCGTCCTCGACATCGTGGACCGCCTGGGCAGGCTGGTCGAAGACAAGCTGGGCGCCGAGGTCATCTACACGCGCCAGGATGACAGCTATCTTCCCCTGGAAAAGCGGGCGGAGATCGCCAATCTGGAACAGGCCGACCTGTTCCTGTCCGTGCACGCCAACTACAGCAATCTTGCCACTGCCCGCGGCGTCGAAACCTACTACTCAACAACCTATTCCCCGACCAGGGCGCGCACCGTCGAAGACAGCGTCACGCTTCAAGACGTGAGATGGGCGGCGCTCGACGTTCGTGAAAAGGCCACCCGCTCGGAGCGCTTCGCAACCGATATTCAAGACGCCTTGTACGCAGGGCTGGCGGCCCGGAGTCCCGCGATTCGAAACCGCGGGGTCAAGCAGGCCCGCTACGTCGTGCTGACCGGGACCCGGATGCCGGCCATTCTGGCCGAGGTTTCTTTCGTCAGCAGCCCGGCGGACGAGGACAACCTCGCAAGCTCAACCTATCGCCAGCAGATCGCCGAAGCGCTGTATCGCGGACTGGCCCGCTATCACAGCCAGGTGCGGCCCGCAAAACTGGCGAGCGCGCAAACAGCTAACTCGGAGTAACCAGACTCGAGCGGAAGCCCGGAACAAAGGGCCGGTCGGCAATCTGACCCTCGAATCGCTCCGCCCATCTTCCCGGCACCGCAGTTCCGCAATCGGGACAACCGCCATTCGGTGTGAGCCGGTACTCTTCGATGAAGTAGCCCGAGCGGCGGACGAGGGTTGCCTGGCACCGGGAGCAGCGCGTGTCCTCGAACTCGTTCACCCTGCCGGGAAGATTTCCCGCATAGACGAAATTCAGGCCGGCCGTCTTCCCGATCTGCGCCGCGCGCACCAGATCTTCCGGGCGCGTGTCCCGGGTATCGGTCATTTTGTAATCGCGATGGAATGCGGTCACGTGCCAGGGAATATCGGGCGACACGCCGGCGAGAAATTCCGCAAGCCGCCGCAACTCATCGTCGGAATCGTTGAAGCCGCGAATTACCAGGGTCACGATTTCCAGCCACACCCGGTTTTCATGCAGCCAGCCGATGGTGTCGAGAATGGGCCCGATGCGGCCCCCGAGCTGGCGATAGTGCCGGTCATCGAAACTCTTGAGATCCACCTTGTAGAAATCAATCCACGGACGGATGTACTCGAGGACCTGCGGCGTCCCGTTCCCGTTGGACACAAACGCGGTCTTCAGGCCCGCAGCTCGGGCTGCCTTGAAGATTTCGACCGCCCACTCGGCGGTGATCAGCGGTTCGTTATAGGTGCTTACCAGGACTTTGGCGCCCAGGCGGAGGGCGTCGCGCACCAGCAGCTCCGGGGACGCCTGAAGCGGAGGCGAGGCCGCGCGGGGATCGCGCAACGCCTGCGAGGTCACCCAATTCTGGCAATACGCGCAGTGCAGGTCGCATCCGAGCATGCCAAAGCTGTAGGCCAGGGCCCCGGGGTAGGCATGGAAGAACGGCTTTTTCTCGATGGGATCGCACTGCACTCCGCCGACGTAGCCCCAGGGCACATAAAGCTTCCCGCCGCGGTTATAGCGGACCTTGCACACCCCCGCCTGGCCTTCGGGCACCGGGCAGCAGTGTCCGCAGGCATAGCAGCGGACACGATTCCGCTCAATCGGCTCATACAGCTCACCTTCGCGGACGGTCTGCTCAAGAACTTCGCGGAGGGACGACACACGAAACCTCTTGGGTCCATTTTAGTCTCCTTTAGAATCTGGCCGGGTTTGCTTTACGCTCAGACCGCGTCGGTACCTCCCATGCCCGGCTCATTGGGGAAACACAAACTGATTTAGGCCGCCATCACGGAATGTAAGGCTCGGCGAGGACTCTCTCGAGCCGGAAAGCTAAGATCCCTGAAGCTGAAGCTAAGATCCCTGAAGCTAAGGTCCGGGGAGAGCCCAGGATCCTCCCCATTCTTACTCGAGAGAGCGACGGCCATTCCCGGCATATCGCGCGGGCGTCCCTGCGCCAGCCCCCGTGCGCCGGACCTCTCCGTGGACCGGCATGGACCGCAAGAGAAAGAGAAAGAGAAAGAGAAAAGGAAAACAAAAGAACGGCAAGAAGAGATGAAGGTCCGGAGAAGACCGGCTAAGTCCTGCAGCCATCACTGCGAACGGCCGGACGCCGGCGGGCGATGTGCGCGCAGCCAGGCGTCGGCCTCCTGCTTTTCGGCCAATCTCTGGCTGTCGCGCAGATGGGGTGAGCTGTCGGCGACAATCACCCGCACGGTGTCATCGCCGGCAGCCTGGGCCAGCAATCCCCAGAAATACGCTTTGCTGTAATCCTGCTCCGTGCCCCTGCCCGCCCAGAAGCAACTTGCGATTTTCGAGGCCGCGCGAAGTTCGCCGCTGTCGGCTGCTTTCAGAAACCATCCCAGGGCCTGGTGATAGTCCGCCCCGACGCCCTCCCCGCCGGCGTAGCGAATGCCTAACGCGTATTGCGCCGCCCCATCCCCTGCGAGCGCCGCCTTCTTCAGCTCGGCCGTGCTCAGGCCGGCATAATCGACGGTCTGGGCGGCTGCGGCGGGCGCTTGCGGCGGCGGAGCCGGCACGGTCCGCGAATGCATGGCCGCCGAAAACCTGGTCCCGGCCAGCCAGGCGGAAAGCAGGAGGGCACAGATTCCAGCCCCATACAAAACCGTGTGCCGCGTCGAGACAGGGATTCCTGCCTCCGACTTGTCGGTGCGGTCCGCGCCTGGAACCGTGTCCACGGACCCGGGCGCCGGTTGAGGATTCTCCACCATCACGGGAAGCGGCTTGCCGATTAAACCGGCAACATGGCCGACCGCGTTTGCCGCAAGGAGCGCCAGCCCCTCGAGGGTTTGAGCGTCGTTCTCCCGGAACGCGCCCGGCTCCCGAGAAAACACCTCGAGTATGCCGAGGACTTCGCCTTTGAGGGTCCGGATGGGGCACGCAACCAGGGACCGGATTCCGACATGATGAAAGTCCCTGGCGCCGTCGCGGGGGTCGGTCTCGGTGTCATCGCACCTGAGCGCGGTTCCGGAACGAATGCATTCGCCCGAAAAACCCGACTTAGGGTCCCGCCGGGCCCCGAGCTCGGGCGACTCACGGCCGGCCCGGGCGACGCAAATCAGTTGGGAAGAATTGTCCTCGTCTTGAAGCGCGATGGCGGAGCCGCCCGCCCAGGTCAGCGCGGCGGCGCGCTCGGCGATCCGCTCGAGGGCGCCCTTGAGATTGGGGCCGAAACGCTCGACATCCCTCTGAATTTCCGCCCGTTCGGCGATCAGCGAGGGGTCCGGCAATGCAGGCGGCGTTTCGACGGCCGCGGGCGCATCGGAGTCCTCCGCGGTCTCCCCGGTCCCGTCGCCAGCTCCATTCGTCTTCGCCTCGTTCACGGCCATCCATTTCTTGAGCTCTTCGAGCGAGACCTCGGGTAGTTCGGGAAAACGAATCCCCGTCCGGCCCGAACTTTCCGCCCAGACCACGTAGGCGGTGGTGTGAATGCGAGCGCCGGTCTCGGAAAGATCGAGCACCAGGGGCAGGAGGCAATTCACCGTCATCGGGCCCGGGGCTTGAATGCAGGTCCCCGACTCGCTGATGTCCACGATTTCGCAGAGTTCGCGAGCGGGTCCCGGGGAACTGCCGTTCAGGCTGGCATAAGCAGGCGTGTGCACGGCGCGCCGCGGCGCGCGCCGGCGTTCCCGGGCGCGAATTGTCCTGGTCCCCGTAGTGCCCACCGGCCTTGCCCCCGCATGAGCTGGACGCCGTGTTGTCCATCTTACCCGAGCGAGCGCCGAAGACAAGGCACAAACGTGCGTTGGCGGGCGTGGGCGTTCCCTCGACCGCGCTTCTTCGGGTGGCGGCGGGAAGGCGGGGGGACCCGACCGCCCGGCCCCAGGAGGAGGGCCCACGAGGGACCCGAGAGGAGGGCCTTCGAGAGCCCGCCATTTATGATGATCGGCAAGACATGCTGAAACCGAGCAAAGAACGCCGGTCCCGGATCGCGATTGTCGTTTTCTTTTTCTTCGCCTGTTCCACTCTTCTTGTGGGGCAAAGCAATCGCGGCGAATTGTGGCTGCGGGTGACCGACCCGTCGGGTCTCGCGGTAAAAACCTCGATTCAGATTGTCAGCGAGGCGAACCAATATCGCCGCATGCTTAACACCGATGCCGAAGGCAATCTGACGGTGCAGCGCCTGCCCTACGGCGTGTATCAACTCCAGATCAACCAGCCGGGCTTTGCCCGGGTATCTCAACCCGTCGACGTGCATTCGTCGATTCCATCCGACTACGTCATTCCGTTGAGGGTGACCTCAGCCGGGGAATCCGTGACCGTGAGGGCCGCCAACACCCTCATGGATCGTGATCAGGCAGGTTCGGCGAACCAGATCGGCTCGGATTTCATACAGAACCGGCTCAGTTCCATACCGGGCCGTTCCATTCAGGACCTGGTGAACTCGCAGCCGGGATGGCTCTACGAGGGTAACGCCGTCCTGCATCCCCGGGGCTCGGAATATCAGACCCAGATCGTTGTCGACGGTATTCCTCTGACCGACAATCGCTCTCCGAGTTTCGGCCCTCAGATTGAAGCCGACGACGTGCAGTCGATGAGCATCTACACCGCCGGGATTTCTGCGGAATACGGACGCAAAATGGGCGGAGTTGTCGAGCTCAACACCTTGCAGGACTCGCAGCCCGGCTTTCATGGACAGGTTGTGCTTTCCGGGGGCAGTTTCGATTCGGCGGGAGCGTTTGCCCAGGGTCAATATCAGTGGGGCAAGAATGTCTTCGGCGCGAGCGCAAGCGGCGGCATGACGAGCCACTACCTCAGCCCGGTGGTTGTCGAGAACTATCGAAATCGGGGCACGCTCGGTGATTTTTCTGCAGACTACCAGCGCGATCTAACGCCGAAAGACCGGCTCAGCCTCAGCCTCCGCCACGAACTTTCCCGCTATGAGCTGCCGAACGAACAGGTGCAGCAGTCCGCGGGACAACTCCAGACTGCCGACAATCTCGAAACGATGGCGACCGTCTCCTACCAGCACACCTTTTCCTCCAACATGCTGGCCGATCTGAAAGGCATGGTCCGGGACAATGCCAACGACTTCTACTCCAACGCCAACTCAACGCCCATTCAAATTCTCGAGCACAATCGTTTTCGCGAGGGATACGTCAAGGGCAGCACGGTCGTCAGCCGCGGCCGTCACGAGATCAAGGCGGGGATGGAGCTGGACAATTACATCCTGCACGAGAATTTCAACTACCACATCACCGATCCTGCGCAATACGAGCCGGACACGCCGCTCAGGTTCGGTTTTCTAGGAGAGCGCCCCGATCTTGAGCAGGCCGTCTATGTCCAGGACTTGATGCGCCTGGGCAATTGGACGGTGAACGCCGGTCTTCGCTGGGACCACTACCAGCTCATGGTCAACCGCCAGGCATGGCAGCCGCGTCTTGCCATCGCGCGATTTTTCCCCTCTGCGAACCTGACCATCCACGTCTCCTACGACCGAGTGTTCCAGACGCCCTCCTTCGAGAACCTGCTGCTTTCGAGTTCGACGGCGGCGACGACCCTGAATCCCGTCTCGCTCCAATTGCCGGTCGAACCCTCGGAGGGAAACTATTACGAGGTGGGGCTGTCCAAAGCGCTCTTTGACAAAATCAAACTGGACGCCAACTATTTTCGACGTTCGGTCAATAACTTCGCCGACGACGACCAGATCGACAACACCACAATCAGTTTCCCCATCGCGTTTCGCAAGGCCCTCATTTATGGAGCGGAAGCCAAACTCGACCTGCCGGAATGGAGGAAATTCTCAGGGTTCCTGAGTTATTCCTATGAGCTTGGCAACGCATGGAACCCGGTGACCGGTGGACTGTTCCTGGGTGGCAAGGCCAGCATACCGACCGCCGGCTTTTTCCCGGTCACTCAGGACCAACGGAACACCGTGCGAGGGCGTCTCCAGTATCAGGTTGCACGCCGCCTGTGGGTTGCAGGCGGGGTCCAATTCGACAGCGGTTTGCCGTTCCAGTTTCAGTGTGATCCCGGCCTCAGCCTTGACCAATGCATCGCCTCAGAAGTCGAGACCTACGGAAAGCGGGTTGTGGACCGGGTCAACTTTGCGCAAGGCCGTATCGTCCCCACCTTCCAGTTCAGTGCGTCGGCGGGCGCGGACGTCTACAGGTCCGAGCGCTTGAGCACCCGCCTGCAGGTCGATGGGCAAAACCTCACCAACGTCGTGGACGTGATCGATTTCGGCGGCCTGTTCTCCGGCAACGCCATCGGACCCTCGCGCAGCGTCTTGCTGCGCTTGACAACGAACTTCTAGAGTCGAGGCCGTCTGTGCGAGGGAGGCGAGCACGCAAGGCAGGCCCGGCCCCTGAATGTCGAGGAGCGATAACGCCTGTTCGCAACAACTATCTTGAAATCTCGAAGATAATCCCAATTTCGCTCAAAATCCCCGATCATCGGAGGCCAAGTACTCACCCACAGGTTTGGTCGCAGGACGCCGTTTGTGGCTGTCTAAAAGGACGATGGCGGCGCAACAAACAGGGCTCAATAGAAGATAGGCGAGCAAGAACTTATCCGAAGAATGTGTTGTTGTCAGCTTCCTCACGGCAAATTCCGCTGGATACTGCAAACACGTTACTGCAGCACCGAGAAAAAGACCGAGTGTAGAATTTCTCGTGATCTGCCGTAAGCGAAAGACGACTTTTCCGATCCAGGTTAGAAGAAGAAAACAACTTGCGACAACAATGCTGAAAACCAAAACTTCCAAGGTCAGTTCCCGATAGGCGAGATTCCATCTGCCGACAAGATCAGCGTCGACATCATGGAGCCAATAAACCGCAATCGCATTGGCGAGCATGGATGTTGCGAACACCCCGACGAACAAATTTGAGCTTTGCCGCCACATACGAATCGAAGAGACAGTACATCATACTCTGACGGCTGACGAAAAAACGCCATAGCACTCACAATAGAGCTGACGCCTAGGCAGCTGATCATTTGCGCAGTAGGGCTATTGTGCGATATTCAAGCCGTAAGTTGTATGTAACTCGCGCATGCGATTACGCACCAATAACAAGTGCACTTGACTTGCGAATGCAGGTGCTCCGCTCCCGTCGGGCCAAGCTGCGTGGGCAGCTTTATCGATGGTGCAATTAGGCCTTTGGTCTTCCGGAAGCATCCGTTTTCTGTATTGGATCAGGCGCTTGAATGCAAGATACTCGGGCAAAGGCATTTTGATTGTAAAACACTGCAAAGGCCGCTTGCCCGTATACCGGCCCAACCCGCCGGCTCCTTCGAGCACAATCTCGCGTTCCTGCTCTGGACCGAGATTCTATTCGCGAAGCGTTGCTCTTGGCTGGGGCATCGACCAAGTTGACAAGACGCAATTATTTTTCCTCCGCCTATGCCAAGCCCGAGCGGATGTGAGAGGAAGACGGACCCGGTATAACTTCGATTACTTTGAGAACGGTACAAATGTCGTAACTTCGAGGCCGGCCCTGCGCTGGAAACCGGAGGCGCTCAGGCGCCCGGCATGATATTGTTGCGCGAAATGTCTCTCCATGGCCGGTCTACGGTGGGCCGTCACGCCTTTGCTCTGTGCTGCAGGCGCGCGGCTTGACGCAACGAGGGCAACTGCCGCCGATCGCTTCCGATTGAGCTAGAAATTGAATCCCACTTGAACGCCCACGGTCCTCGGGGTTACATAGTGCGTTCCGCTGAAGGTTGACAGGAAGTTGTACAGCGCCACACGATTGGCGAGATTGATGACCGTAATCTGGCCGCTCCATCTGTACTTATCTCCGTGGAACAAGTTGTCATCTCCGATCGCCAGATCGAACAGATGGCGAGAGCCGATGCGAGGCGGATTCCGGTCGTCGTCTTCCGTCCCGGGAGCGGGTATTCGGATCAGCGTCGAGCCGTATTGCGAGGCCGGACAAAGGCTCGGGCCCAGGCCGGAGCTTATCGGAGTCGTCGGCGTGGCATGAACGGATCCGCAAAAAAGGCCGGCTTGAAACTGCTGGTTCGGACTGATGATCGAGGCGTCGACGACGGTGTCCGTGCCCAGCGGGCCATTCGCGCAGTTGCCGCCGGCGCACGGGACGGGGCCCGCGACCAGTCCCGAGTCATACCGCCAATTGAAGCCCAGCCAGGGGCCTCTCTTCGAGGGTTGATATTGCAGGTGGGTCGTCTGGTTGAAATGCTCGTCGTGGTCAATGCGGAAGACCCCGGCCGGAGCCGAGGGAGTGGCTCCCGCGCCGCCGACCTGGGGCGTGAAGAACCGGGCCTCTACGCTCGAAAACACGACCAAGGCCGAGAATCCATGGAGATTCGGAACGTTGATTCGCCCCGCAAATCCGGGAATTTTCGAGCGGTCCCACTCGATGGGAAACGTAATCGGCGTGGCGCCGAGCACGCTGAAATCGTAGGCATTGTGCGTGTACTTCCAGATGTACTCGCCGGAAAAGACGAGATATTTTCCAAACGCCTGCTGAATGCCGGCGTGGAATTCATTGCGCCAGCCCGGGCTGAAGGGAGTAATGCCCGGAGAGGAGCAGAGCAAAAGCGGATTGAGTACCGGATTGCCGCATCCCTGATTGGAAAGCACGAGGTTCTCATTGAAGGGGGTCTCGAGGACCCGCGCGTAGGAGACGCGAAGAACGGTTCCGCTCCGCTTGATGTTGTAGGCGGCGCCGAGACGGGGTTCGGCTTCGCTGTGCGTGGTCAGTCCGTTGTAGAAATCGCCGCGTATTCCCACATTGAAGGCCCAGTTTCCTTTGGTAATGGAATCCTGCGCGTATAAGGCAAGCTCCTTTACGTCGGTATGGCCGACGAAGCCGTATGCGGCGCCGCCGCGCGTGAGATCGTACGGAGCCAGGGTTGTACACGGCGGCGCAACGGGCTTCCCATCGCCGGTCACGCAGGGGCTGCCGTTCGCGTCCGCGAGCGAGGAGAGAAACGTCGGATCGACCACCCCGATCCTGGTGTTCTCGTCCAGGAATGTCTGCTCATAACTGGCGCCGACCTTCACGTTGTGAATTCCTTTGACGTAGGAAACGTTCGAGCGCAGACCGGCGTTGAGCAGCCTCCGGTCCTGGCCTACCGTCTGCGACTGAAGGAAAGGCGCGAGATCCGCGAACGGATTCGCACTCGGGTAGTAGTCATACTGGTCGCGGCGCACCCATCCGCCCAGCGTGAAGAGCGTGGTCGGGCTGATAAGTCTTGTCCACGAAGGAGCCACATTGAAGGTCTTGATCTGCGATCGCTGATCTGCCGGTCCAACGGGAAGGCCGTTTGGACCGAGGCCGCCGTTGTCGACGACGACTCCGTTCCACGCGGTTGCGTTCTGGGCGTCGAATGAGTTTGGAGTCTGGAACCAGGAGCGTGTAAAGCCCAGGTTGAGGTGGACCGTGTCCGCAGCCGACAGCTGATAGTCCACACGGTCGAACAGATTCTCCTCGTTCCCTTTGTCGTGCATGACCGAAAACTCGGGCGGGTCGAGAAAACGACCGCTGTTCAGCCCGTTCGCGGAGATGAAGTTACCCCACTTTTCGCCGCCATAGGCGAGGTTGAAGCCCACGTTGGAGGTACCAAAGCTGCCATACGAGGCCATGACTTCCCCGTGCGGCGTGGTCACCCCCTGCCCGGAGCGGGTGGTCACGTTGATCACCACGCTGGTTTTGTCCCCATACTCGGCCGGAGGCGCCCCGGCGATGACTTCCATGGACTCCACCGAGTCGAGCGGAATCTGATTCGAGAACACCTTGCTCTGCTGGTCGGTAATCGGCTGGCCGTCGACGGAGAACGAGTTTTCCGCGTGATCGCCAATCCCGTGGAACAGGCCGTTCGAATCGGCGGCGATCCCGGGGGTGGCGAGGGTCACGAGGGAACTGACCAACGACGACTCGCTTTCCAGGGGTAGTTTGTCGTACAGGTTCTTGTGCAGGTCGGTATGGAATGTAGGGTTGTTTTCAATGAGGGCGGCGGTCTCGCTTTCGACGGTAATGGTCTCTGCGCTTTCGAGTTTCAGCGAAATCTTCACGTTCACGGGAACCACCGAGCGGACGTCAATGTCCTGCTGATAGGCCGCAAAGCCCGGACTCGTCACCCGGAGACGGTAGGGGTTAAACGGGACGTTCGGAAACGAAAAGTTCCCGGAAGCGTCGGTGGTCGCCGTTCGGTCAAATTGGCTGACCGGGTTGCGGATTTCTACGGCTGCATTGGGCACAACGGCACCGGAAGGATCGAACACCGTGCCTGTGACCGAGGTAGAACTTCCGGCAGATTGAGCATGAGCGGCCGCGACGATCGCCAACAAAAAAAGGATGCCAGAAACCGCACGCAGCGGCTTCCCGTAAGAAGTCAGCATAAGTTTCCTCCCAAAGCGTTAGGGATCCGAAGAAATCAGCGAGGGTCCGCGGCAACAAGCCGGAACCAACCTCGAATGAGAATCTGATTTCTCAGGCGCTCGGGGGTGGACGGACGTGCAGGGAAAAAGCTAAGAGGCGCTGCTTGGCATCCAGGATCTGGTGCCTGATCACCCGCACTCGCCGGAAAACCGGCTTCGGGGAAGCAGCGGCGCGCGCAGGGGCAAGGGAGTGCGCGACGATGCAGAGTTGGCAGGAAGAAGAGTTAGCTTCGTTCGTATGGCGATGAACAAGCGCGGCCCAGGCCGACGCAAGCATCAGCAAAAGGCACAACCATGCCGCGGCTTTCGAGATCGAACGCATGGATGCCAACCGTATTTCCATTCTAGTCCCGGATTCAGCGGCTGGCCAATCGGTGTGAGTAGTTCTTAAACTCTGCTTCTTCGAAGGTCCGAGCACCTATGCATTTTTCGAGGCTGCTTTCCGTGCAGTTGCGGTAGTTCTAAGCGGACCTTACGCAAGGCGAGCCGCAACTTCCGGAACAGGAGGACGTCCCTCACCCGGTGGCGCCTGTTCCGCTTTTCGCGAATTCCCTTCAGAGGAGCTGCTTCAACACCGACTCGACGCTACCCGTGTACTCAAAACCAATGACTTTCCATTGCAGGATGCCTTTGCGGTCATACAACATGGTGGTTGGCAACCCTTCGATACCGCCAAACTTCAGCTTGATTTCGTCGCTCGCGACGGCCAAGGGATAGCGAATCCCCATCTTTTTTGCGAACCGGACCGGCTCTACCACGTCCCGCATGGTGTCGAACTTGAATCCGATGGCGATAAAACCGCGAGAACCATAGCGGTCCATGAGCTTCTGGTAACCCGGCATCTCTTTCTTGCAGGGTTGGCACCAGGTCGCCCAGAAGTCAACCAGCACCACCTTCCCGTGCAGGTCGGCCGAGGAGAGGGGATGCCCTTCGAGATCCGTCACCCTGAAATCGGGCAGGCTTGAACCCACGGCCCCTGGCCCGATTTGGGACTTGCCCGACGAGGGGGGACCCGCCTGCGGGTGATTACAGCCGGCGAGTCCTCCGACGACCAAGATCAGGAACAACCAGCGTTTCCGCATCGCGCGCTTATTCCTTCTTCTGGACTTCGAATACGGTGAGTTTCAGAGGTGCCGAGGGCTCTCTCTTCTTCCTGCCAGCGGGTTTCTTGTAAAGCTGCCCGCGAACGGTGACCACCGTCTTGGAACCCGCGAGCGATTCGAGGCTCTTCGACAGTTCATTCCGAGTCAGCGCGAAGGACTGGTCCGGTCGAATCTGAATCTCCAGATTCCCCGCCGAATCCGCCACGATTCTGCCTCTCGCGGTCACGTCCATCTCGGCCACACTTACCCCGCTGTCGTAAGTCGCTTTCAGAAGTCGCGCCGGGTCAATTGGCTCGCCCTCTTTCGGGGTCACGTCGACTTTGCCGCCAATCAAACTGACTTGCACGTTTTGAACGCCAGCCTGGCGTCCCAGGTGCTGCTGCACACCGTAGGCTCAAAAATTTCAAGTCATGCCTTCGACGCGCATTTCGATATGCCTGATTTGCGCCTCCAGCCGGGGCACAAACAGGCAACCGGCAAGAAACAACAGCGCGAGAGGTCTCGGTTTCATTCTTCCTCCTTTCTCAGCGATGCATACGAAACTGCTGCGTAACGCCAAAACTGATGTGTCGCCGCAAAGGCATAAACAAGGCTCCGCTGGAGTTTCGAACGTCCCACTCCGTTCCCAGCCACACGTGCATTCCCGGACGCAGGCCGACGTAGGTCCTGACCCCGGCCAGCAAAACGTCGCCTCCGCTCCCATTTTGAGTGATGCCTGCGATACGGTCGTCTTGAGCATGCAGCCACGTTAGCGCCGGACCGATGAACCATTCGCGGGCGACCCGGCTCGACTCATAGGGCCGGTAGGAGAGCCAAAAGTGTGATTCGAGCTCCGTGCCCAGCCGTGCTTGCTGCGCACCCTGCGAACGGACAAGCGAATGGAAGTCCTCGTCCGCTACCAGACGCCGAATGTTGAAAAGGCCCGTGTAGGTCCAATTCGCCCCCACGAACAGGTCCATGGAGCCTGAACCCGGTTGTAAGCCGGCAGGAAGCAGACTCCCGTTGCCGCCCCTGAGACTGGTTTTGCCCGTCGGAAGCTTGGGCCCTGCCGTAACCGACGCCTGGGTCGTCCCCCGCGGCGAATCCCGGCGGTAGAACCGGTACTTGACGAGCACCATGGCGTCGCCGAGACCCGTTCCGCCCAGAGCCGGCGCATGGACGGCTGTAAAGTGGTTTGCGACCATCGGAACCAGAACCGTCACATCAAAATTCCTGTAAAAACCCCAGGTGAAATTGAAATCGCCCTCGTAGGTGGAGGTGGGCCTGGCCGTCGAGGGAATGCCCGCAGACGGCTGCGACAGACTCCGCGCTCCGAAGATTGCGTTGTAGGAAATGAGTCCGCCCCCGGGAAACAACGGGGGAGCCGTTTCGGGCGTCGGCCCTTGTCCTTTCGCGGCCGAGACGAAGAGGACGAACCACAACGGCACGAATTTTCGACCATAGCAGCCGAGGGCTGGTCTCACGCGTTGCCTCCAAAGAGATTACCCGGAGCACACCAATGCGCTGAGCGGGGAACCGACTGGAGGCAAGGCTAGATCCGCAATGGAACGGGCAATTGCAGTCCCAAGAACGGAGGAGCGTGGGCTTCCTCGGCAATCACCCGGCAGGATGGGGCGGAGGTTGCCGACGGGTGCAGCGCCTGCGCCCGCCCGTACACGAGGCGCGGCCACGAAACGCCCGGCACAGAAGATGGCCGATCGAAGACAGCGTGGACCGACGGCATGCTCTTGCAGCAGTCCTCGCCGCTGTGACCATGCAAGGCGCAGCGCATCGACTTACAGCATTCGACGGCCTGCTCGGCTGTATTCATTCCGGCGCAGTCCAGCGCATAGCCCGCAAGAGCCACGGCGAGGACCGCGACGATCACCCGAGGTTGAAAGCGCATAACCATCAGGCTAGAAGCCCTCAGTCGGACAGTCAAGATTCCGACAGTCAAGACAAGGAGGCCGTTCGAGAAGACCGGGCCCGGCCCGGAGAGCGCCCGGCCGGTCCTGATTCCTGCTCCGCACGTGATGCCGCAACTTGAGGCTCCGCAACTTGCGTGAGCTGGACGGTTCTGTTAGTGCTTGTAGTCTGTGATCCTCGAAGTCCTCAAAAAAATTGTCAACCGCTCGGAGTCGCTTTCCCGGGAAGAGGCCCGCGCGGCCATGAACGAGGTGCTCTGCGGCAAATGCACCGATGCGCAGATCTCCGCCCTGCTGGTCGGCCTGCACATGAAAGGAGAAACGGTTGAGGAAATCGTCGGCTTCGCCGAAGCCATTCGCGCTGCCGCCGCGCCCATTCCGGTGGCGGTCAACTCCCTCCTCGACTCGAGCGGCACCGGACGCGACGCCCTGGTCGATACCTGCGGCACCGGCGGCGACGCGGCCGGAACCTTCAATATCTCCACCGCCACCGCGTTTGTCGTGGCCGGGGCGGGAGTCCGCGTCGCGAAACACGGGAACCGCAGCTCGACTCTGAAGGTTGACGCCGCCGGGGTGGGCGCAAAATGCGGCGCCGCCGACGTCATGGAGGCGCTCGGCGTCAAGATCCAGCTTCCCCCGGAGCGAATCGGGGAGTGCCTGGAGGAAGCAGGCATCGCCTTTCTCTTTGCGCCCGCAATCCATTCCGCCGCCAAGCACGTTCAAAATGTCCGCCGCGAGACCCGCCTGCGCACCGTATTCAATCTTCTCGGCCCGCTGACGAATCCCGCGGGAGCGTCGGCGCAGGTGGTCGGCGTGTACTCACTCGAGCTGGTCGAAAAGTTGGCGCAGGCGCTCGCCATGCTGGGAACCCATCGCGCTTTTGTGGTGCACGGCCTGGATGGCCTCGATGAAATTACGGTTACCGGCCCGACTCGGGTTGGCGAGGTTCGCGAAGGCCGGGTGCACACCTACGAGATCGCGCCGGAAGAATTCCATATCCGGCGCGCCCAACTCGAAGAGATCTCGGGCGGGCCGGATGCGGCGGAGAACGCCGCCATCGTGCGCCGCGTCCTGGGCGGCGCGAAGTCGGCCAAGCGGGACGTGGTGTTGATGAATGCCGCGGCAGCCCTGGTCGCGGCCGGGAAGGCCGCCCATCTCCAGGAGGGAGTGGCGCTCGCGGGAGACTCGATTGATTCCGGCGCCGCGCACCGCAAACTGCAGGCCTTGATCCGGCTCACCAACGCGGGGTGAACCCGCCCGGTGTCCTCCCCGGTTCTCAGGTCAAATTGCCGATATCCACGCGCTGCATCCATTGCGCGACTTCGACCTGCCAGCCGAGTTCCCTTTTCATGGCCTCGCGCAGCTCGGAAGAAGCCGCCGGTTCGCCGTGCACCAGATAGGTCGCCTTCGGCCTGGCCGGAAACGTGTGCAGCCATTCCAGAAGTTCCGGCGTATCCGCGTGATCGCTGAATTGTTCGAGGGCTCGCACCTCGGCGCGAATGGGCACCATCTGCCCGAACATCTTCACCTCCGCCGCTCCGCTCTTGATGGTGAAGCCGCGGGTGCCGGGCGCCTGAAATCCAATAAAAAGGACGGTGTTTTTGGGGTCCGGAAGCCGCCCGATCAGGTGATGCTGAATGCGTCCTCCGGTCGCCATGCCGCTTGAAGAAATAATGACCGAAGGCGCGGTTACCTCCTGGATGCGCTTGGATTGCTCGGCGGTCACGGCGAACTCGAAGCCCGGCCACTCGAGCGGGGACCCGTAGCGGCCGATGAGCCGCCTGGTTTCATCGCTGAAGACTTCGGTGTGCTTCAGGAAAATCTCGACGGCCTTAATGGCCATGGGGCTGTCGCAGTAAACCGGCACGCGCGGCGCCTGGCCGGACTCCATCAACTCCTTGAGCATGAAGATGAATTTCTGCGTCCGCTCCACGGCGAAGGCCGGAACGACGATCGTGCCCCCGCGCCCGACGGTCCCGCGAACCAGATCGGCAAGCTGAGGGCCGGGATCGTCGACGGGATGGCGACGGTTTCCATACGTCGATTCCATCACCAGAAGGTCCGCGCTCTCGGCCGGCTGGGGTCCGGAATAGACCACTTTTCCCGGCGCCAGGTTCTCTTCGCGCACGCGTCCGATATCTCCGGTAAACAACAAGCGCGCGGGCCGGCCGTCTCCGCCGGCCAGGGTTATTTCCGCCATCGACGATCCCAGGATGTGGGCCGCGGGCACGAAACGAAAGGAAAGCTCCGGGGAAAGCTGCCGGGTGTCTCCGAAGTTCACCGGCTTGAAATATTCCAGACACGCCTGTGCTTCTTCTTTTGTGTAGAGCGGCAGCGCCGGATCGTGGCGCGAGGTCTTGTGCCGGTTGTGAAACTCGGCATCTTCTTCCTGCAGGTGTCCGGAGTCGGGCAGGACAATGCCGCACAGGTCGATGGTGGCGGGCGTGGCGTAGATCGAGCCGCGAAATCCCTGCTTGACCAGCCGGGGAATCCATCCGCAATGGTCCAGGTGCGCGTGCGTCAGAATCACCGAGTCGATCTCCCCGGCCGGCGCGGGCAGATTTCGCCAGTTGCGTTCGCGCCATTGTTTCTGCCCTTGAAACATTCCGCAATCCACGAGCACCTGCGTTCCCTTGCTGCCCGAGGAGTCAGCCGAAGTATGGATCAGATGTTTGGAGCCGGTCACCGTGCCGGCGGCGCCAAGAAATTGGATGTAGGCCATCAAGAAACCCTCCCGGAACCGAGTCGTTACGCCGTGCAATCAGGTAAAAGGCGCGAAAGACGGACGAGACCCCGGCAAACAGCGGCCGAATGACTGAACCGTCTCAATCTTAATGGTGCAGGGGTTCAACTTTGTACTGGTTGTTGGTCATGTCGCTCTCGGGCACGCTGCCGTCGTTGACCTCAGCCGATACCGGCGGCGACGCGGTCTGAATTCGTATCGAGGAGGTGGACTTGCCGGGGACCACCAGCCTCGCGGACGCTTCTCCGGCTTCAAGGCGCAGGGTGACCGGGACCTCCGCCCCGGCTTCGCCGAGGTTTTCCAGGGTTACGGTAACCATGTAGCCGCCGCTTGCGAGCGCGCCCGGGTAAACCGACGCGATGCGAAAATCCGGCAGCCCGCGGTCCTGGTACACCCAGTCCTCAAAGAACCACTGGAGGTCGCGATGGGCTTCGGCCTCGATTACCTTCTGCATGTAGTTCGGACTGCGGTCCTCCGCCGCTTTGTAATTTGCCAGCGCGGCCGCGAGCGCGCCGTCGCCTATCATCTGGCTGAGCATCTGCCACACGTACATGGCTTTGGCGCTCAGCAGGAGCCCCCCGGCCTGATGGATCAGCGGCCCGCTTTCGACGGCCTCCACTCTGTCCCCGGTCTTCTGCGACCGAACGAGCGCCCCGCGGTGGGATTCGAGGTAGGCAAGGGCTGCCGTTCGACCTTCTTTCGCCTCAATCAGTCGAAGCTGCGCATAACCCGCAAGCCCTTCCTGAATCCAGGGCCGGGGAGAGGGAAAGAACATGCGGGTAACCTGCCGCGCCGCCGAAAGCAACAGCCTGGTGTCGCCGCCGGCAAGAGGCAGGAACAACATGTTTTCCGATTCGTAGGCAGCCGCCTGCGGATCCGGCAGGTCCACAACTTCGGCCTTCGCTTCGGTTCCTTCCCGATGATCGCCAAACCACTTCTCGACCAGCGGCCGGACTTCATCGAGGGCCGACGCGTAGTCCTGCGCCTGGGACCCGTGCTCCGGCAAGTGCAGAATGGTCGAGAGCGGCCGGTCCAATATTTCGAAATGGCCCAGGGCAAACACGGGGGCATCCCTGCCGGGCAGGAAGCTGCATTCGGTCACAACCTCGGACGTCCTCCCCGTCTCCTCGTAGCTGAGCGGAGCGCGAGCGCCGTTGCATACGAGTTTCGAGGGACGATCTGCGGCCACAATGCCGGTGAACCGGACTTTCATCTCCGAGCGCGCCTCCCGCTCTCTCCATCTCGCCACCCGGTCGGCGAGCTCCTCGCCGGCTGACAAACTCACGGCTTCGGTGGCAATCGGATACCAGGCCACATAACCCATGCCGCGCACGGCGGTGAACGCCGGGCTGATCTGGTCCCAATCCGAACGCCTGGCATCGGCTTCCGGCACGCCGATGCGCGCAAGGCGCGTTATGTCCTGCTGAATGACGCCTTCGTATCCGATCTCGAGCTCAACCGTCTCATTCGGCGCAACCGGCTGCGGCAGGACCACGATCGCCTCCGACAAAGCTCCGGTGTGGTCCATGTCCGAGATATAGGACTGCGTGAGCCATTCGACGGACTTCCCCGCGAGTGTGATCGAACTCCAGTTGAGCGAGGAGGAAATCTGCAGGGTCACGTCGCGCTGGGGCCCGCTCGAGTCGTTTCGCACGGTGATGGTTCCGCGAACCCCCAGGCGCTCCTGCTGGGGCTCGATCTGCACGTTCAGATCGTACCGGGTGGGGGTGAAGGCCTCGCGATCGAGCGCGCGCAGCCCGACCGGAGTCGAGATAAGAAATAGAACCGCAAGAAACTTCATACCGCCTTTTTCCGCCCCTGACGGACAATTTCGTAGAGCACAACTCCCGCGGCGACAGAGACATTGAGGGAAGGAACCTGCCCCAGCATCGGAATGGAGACGAGAAAATCGCACTTCCGGGCAACCAGATCGTGCAGCCCCTTGCCTTCGGCGCCCAACACCACGGCGCAGTCCATGTTGTAGTCGACCTGGTCGTAATTCTGCTTTCCGCGTTCGTCGAGGCCGACGATCCATAAGCCTTTGGACTTGAGCTCCTCGAGCGTGCGGGAGACATTCGTGACCCGGGCGACGGGCAGGTGTTCGCTCGCGCCCGCAGACGACTTGGCTACCACGGGGGTAATGCCCGCCGCCCGGCGCTCGGGAATGACCACCCCGTTCGCGCCCGCGGCCTCGGCCGTGCGTAAGATCGCGCCCAGGTTGTGGGGGTCTTCCACGCCGTCGAGGACCACGACGAGGGAGTGTTCCCGCCGCTTCGCCTGAAGCACATCCTCGAGGTCCTCATAGGCTTTCGAAGACGCGACCCCCACCACGCCCTGGTGCGACGCGGTTTGCGCCATGCGGTCAAGCTCCATGCGCGGCAGGAACCGCACTCGAACGCCCTGACTGCGGCATTCCTGAACGAGCTTCTGCAGCCGCAGATCGCGCCGGTCTTTCGCCACCCCGACCCATTCAAACGCACGCCCGCGGGCTTTCAACGCCTCGGAGACGGAATGGATGCCGAAAATGACGCGCATTCCACACGAGTCTAAAGGTTTTGGGCGATTTCCGCCCGGGCGGGCCTTCGGCGTACGAGAAAGCAGGCACCCTGACGAGGGATGCCTGCTTTCAAAATGCGGTGTCTCAGAAAGGATTACATGCGAGCGGCGGCAACTTCGGAGGGCGCGGAGACAGCGACGGACTTATCTTCCCCGTTCGGCTTCTGGCCAGCCTTGCGGATATCGATGCCGCCTTTGAAGAAGGCCCCATCTTCGATGGAGATGCGGGCCGCGACTACGTCGCCGGTGAGCGAGCCGTCGCTGCGAATATCGACGCGGTCGCTGGCGGTCAGGTTCCCGCGAACTTTCCCGAGGACGACGATCTCGCGTGCGTTGATATTGGCTGCAACCACGCCGTTGCGGCCGACGGTGACGCGGTTTCCCGAGAGATTGATCGAGCCTTCCACCCGCCCGTCGATATAGAGCGACTCGGAGCCGGTGACCTCGCCTTTAATGACTAGGGACTTCCCGATGGTAGCCTGGTCTGCAGTCGTGGCCGAAACGGTTCGCGGAGCACTGGCGGCCGTTTCGGTTACCGCAGGAGCGCTCGGCGCTGAGATAGGTGTACGCTCCGGCTCGGTCGGACGACCTGGCGCCGTGGGCTGATTTGTAGGCTTCCACATGTGCGAAGAAATCCTTTCCTGTAGGAACAGTGTTTGAGGCCGAGTCCGCAGTGGATTGGCCTAGAAAATTCTACTCTCCAACTCGCCGCGAATGTTGCGAAAAAGGGTACCCGGTCCTGTGCATTTCCGGTGATTTCTGTGGGATTTCGGGCGAGTTAGCGTCAGGCTTTAGAAGCAGGATTCGATATGCTGAAAGCGACGGCCGACGGCGGCGTCGAAGGAGCCGGGACACAACCGGCAAGAACACCGGGGGTCTCCCGCGAAACTCGGCGCCCGGGCGTCAAGCCTTGATTGCGGGCGCCAGAAAGCTGGCTTCATGCTCTCCGACTCCATCATCCTGAAAAAAATCGGGCGCCAGCCCAGGCAAACCGCCGGTTACAAGCAGCTCGTCCGCGAATTGGGGCTGCATGGCGACGCCCGGAAGGAACTCCTGGGACGTTTGCAGAAGATGACCGCCCGGGGAGAGCTCACGCAGATTGATTCTGACCGGTACGCGATCCCGCGGGCGGACTCGGGCAAGAACCTGGTGGCGGGAAAGCTGAGCCTGCATCGCGATGGCTTCGGGTTTGTCACCCCCGACCAGACCCGCGAGACCGCGGACCCAGGCCTTTCCGTTTCCCGGAGCGTCAGGGCGCGCATCGCGGGCGACATTTTCATTCCTCCGCATGCCGTCGGCTCGGCCATGCACGGCGACCGCGTGCTGGTCGAAGTCACAGAGATTCGCTACGACAATAAGGCGGAAGGACGCATTCTGCGCACGGTCCATCGCGCTCATCCGAGCGTGGTGGGAATTTTTCACTATGGCCGGCGCGAGAACCATGTCGTTCCCATCGACCAGAGAGTTTCCCGGGAAATTTTGATCCCACAGGGGATGGAGTACCCGGAAATCGAGGGCCCGCCCGTCCACGCCGGCCGTTCGCCCTCCCCGGCATCGGACAGAGGAGAGTCCGCCAAGCGGCGAGGCCCTGCCGGGGAAGGACCGGACCTCGACGGGCGCCTGCGACCGGCGGGCGGTGCCTCGCGGGGGGCCGGATCCAGACACCGCGTCCTCGGCGGGGAGGCCGCGCGCCGCGCGGACTGGCAGGATCTTGACCAGGTCGTCGTGGACGTCGAAATCACCGACTGGCCGACCAGCACGCAGAATCCCAGGGGGCGGGTGATCGAGATTCTGGGCTACGAAGACGACTTCGGGGTCGATGTCGAAATCGCCATTCGCAAGTATCACCTGCCGCACCGCTTCCCCGACGCGGTGCTGCATGACGCCGAGAGGATCGAGCCGATCATCTCCTCGGCCGAACTCCACAGGCGGCGCGACTTTCGCGATTTGCCGATCGTGACCATCGACGGAGAAACCGCGCGCGACTTCGACGACGCGGTCCTTGTCCGGCGTTTGGAAAATGGCAACTTCGAGCTCGAGGTCCATATTGCCGATGTCGCCCAATACGTGAAGGAGGGTTCCGCGCTCGACCAGGAAGCGCGACTGCGAGGCACCAGCGTCTATTTCCCTGACCGCGCCGTGCCCATGCTGCCGCTCGAACTTTCCACCGACATCTGCAGCCTGCGCCCGCATGTTGACCGGCTGGTGATGTCCTGCATTATGGAGATCGACAACGCGGGCGATGTGGTCGGCTACGAGATCTGTCCCGGCGTGATCCGCTCGGCCGAGCGCATGACCTACACGGAGGTCAACGCCATCCTCGAAGGCGATGAATCCGCGCGCCGGCGACATGCGAATCTGGCGGCGGGTTTCGAGCGCATGCGGGAACTCGAAACCATCCTGAACCGCAAGCGTCAGCGCCGGGGCTCGATTGATTTCGACCTGCCGGAGCCGGTCATCGAGTTTGACGAATTCGGTCTGATGAAGTCGATCGCGCGTTCCGAGCGAAACATCGCGCACCGCATCATCGAAGAATTCATGCTTGCGGCGAATGAATGTGTCGCCGGGTATCTGGAAGCAGAAGGCATTCCCTCGCTCTACCGCATACACGAAAAGCCGGACGGAAAGCGGGTCTACGACTTTGAGGTGATCGCCGCCACGTTCGGTTACTCCCTCGGAGTGGGCGCTTTGCCGATTCAGCGCATGCGTCCGAAGACTGACCGCCGCGCAAGCCAGGGTACGGGCCGGCGGACGCCCCAGATCGAAATTCCCCGGGAAGTTCACATCACGCCGCGCATGTACCAGAAGCTCGCCGAAAAGATCGCCGGCAAGCCGGAGGAGAGAATTCTCTCGTATCTCATGCTGCGGTCTCTCAAGCAGGCGCGATACTCGGAGGAGAATCTCGGGCATTTCGCGCTGGCGGCAAGTACTTATACCCATTTCACCTCTCCGATTCGCCGTTATCCGGACTTGATCGTGCACCGGATCCTGAAGCAGGTTCTCGAGAACTCGGGGGACGGAATCGAGGCGCGGGTTTCCGCTCGGAGCTCGGTCCCGGCGGCTGAAGTCCGGGAACCCTCGGCCCGGGCGCCGCGCGCGAAGGACTCGCCCTCTCCGTGGACGAAACGCCGCCCGATGCAACCCGCCGGACTCCCCGCCAGACTCGAAGACGGACCCATAGCGATCGACGAACTGCACGCAATCGCCGAAGAGTCCAGCCAAACCGAGCGCCGCGCCGACGATGCCGAGCGCGAGCTGATGGAATGGAAAAAAGCCAAGTTCATGCAGGATCGCATCGGTGAAGACTTCGAAGGCCTGATCATCAGCGTGACCAAATACGGCTTCTTCGTGGAACTGACGGACCTGTTTGTCGAGGGCCTCGTGCCGCTCGCAACGCTTACCGACGACTTCTACACCTATCGCGAGAACACGCGGGAGATCCTTGGGCATCGCTCGCGAAGAGTCTTCCGGCTGGGACAGCAAGTGCGCGTGTTGGTGGACCGCATCGATCCGGTAGAGAAAAAAATTCAGTTTGCGCTTCTCGAGGAAAAGCAGACGGGCAAGAAGCAGACGGGCAAGAAAAAGAGAAAGTAGGCGGGACCGGTTGGATGCGTCATGGGACGGGCGGAAAAAGACGGCCGCGAATTCCAGCCGGACAGCCGGCCCGGTCTGCCGGCTGGTGTAAAATCTAACGGTCAACCCCGTCCGAACCACCCGGGTTCGGACCGAGATCGGGACGTGGCTCAGCCTGGTAGAGCACTCGCTTGGGGTGCGAGGGGTCGGCAGTTCAAATCTGCCCGTCCCGACCAATTTTCGCAGCCGTTGTTTCAGGTACTTGCGATCGAGTCCCTGGCGCGGCATGCACCCGCCTGAAGTTTGGACGGTCGGCCCGCGGGCTGGTTTCACATCAGGTTCTTGCTTGACGGCCGAATGACCCGGGGGCTCCCCTGGAAGGTCGGGCCCTTATCGGTTCAAGGGTTTCAAATCAGGTGTCCTCAGGCCGCGATGGCGCTGGCGCACTGTGAATGCCTGCAGGAGCAGGGATCCTCTTCCCTGCCGCTCTTTGCGGCATCCGAGCAAGCCTGACTGCAATACTTTTCTCCTTCTTTGACCGCGCACGTGCAACCCGGGTGAGCGCATTGATTTTTAACTGCTTCAGGCATGGGGAGCTCCTCCAAAAACGATGTAGCTAGGATGCGGGAGGAGAGGACCGGGGCTTCAGAAGTCCAGGCACGAGCGCGCAGAGGTTGTCTTTCGGCCCGGGCGGACGCGAATTTGTTGTCGTTCGCATTCCGGCCGTCTAAAAACCCATCTAAAAACTAAAGAGCCGAAAAACTCACCCGGACGGATGGCTGCGCAGGAACTGTATGTTCCGGCGTGGCCTCGGGAAACCCGGTTTGCCCGTTGACCCGTCCAAATACGGGAGAGTAGGATTTTGTTGTCCTGGCCAAGGTTGGGCGCAATAGGGCTCTAAGTTATAGACAGGCATGCAGATTGAGCGTTTTTCTGTCCTTGTCGCCGTCTCGGCGGCGCTGATTGCCGGCGCGGGCTGCCAGGCTGCCCATAAGCCTGGTTCCCGGGCCGCAATTCCGCCAGGTCCCCCTCCGCCCGTCCAGCAACCGGCCCCGCCAGACCAGACGCGAGCGGCGGCGAAAACCCCGCCGATTGAAAACAGCGCCCCGCGAAACGCTTCACCGGGCGCCGCGGCCGCCGCCCGGGAGCCTGCAACCGGGAAGCCCGATCCGGTTGGCGATCTCCTCGCCGAAGTTGAAAAGGAATACCAGGCCGGCGTGGAGCAAGTTAGAGCCCGTCAGAACGATGCGGCCAGGCAGCATTTCGAGCGGGCGTTGAGTCTTCTTCTCGGGGCTCCAGCCGGGCTGCGCAGTGATCCCCGTTTCCAGCCGGAGTTCGACCGGGTGCGTGAAAACGTAAATCAGTTGGAAGCCGGCCTCGAGCAGAACGCGTCTGCTCCGGAGGTGAAGGCTGAACCGGCGCCGATCGATGAAGCCAACGAGGTCACCAATTACCCTGTGGATCCCAACCTGAAGGCCAAAGCCGCGGCTGAGATCCAAGCCACGCATTCGGACTTGCCGCTCATGATGACCGACCAGGTTGCCGGCTACATCAACTATTTTTCCACCCGCGGACGCGGCTCGCTTGAACACGGACTGGCGCGCGGGGGGCGTTACCGCCCGATGATTGAACGCATTCTCCAGGAAGAAGGCGTTCCCCAGGATCTGATTTACCTGGCCCAGGCCGAGTCCGGCTTTCATCCCTATGCGGTGTCCCGAGAGGGAGCCCGCGGCATCTGGCAGTTCATGGGAAGCCGGGCGCGAGCTTACGATCTGCATCGCGACCTGTGGGTCGACGAGCGTCAGGACCCGGAAAAATCCACTCGCGCGGCCGCACGCCACCTGAAGGATCTCTACAACGAGTTCGGCGACTGGTATTTGGCAATGGCAGCCTACAACTCCGGCCCGGTAACGGTGCAGAATGCGGTAAAACGCACCGGCTACGCAGATTTCTGGGAGCTGTACCGTCGGAACGTGCTGCCGCGGGAGACCCGGAACTACGTCCCCATCATCGTGGCCGAGACCATCATGGCCAAAAATCCCTCGCAATACGGGCTGGAAGCGGTGGTTGCCGACCCGCCGATGAGCTATGACAGCATCCAAATCCGTTACCCGGTCGACCTGCGCCTGGTCGCGGAATGCGTGGATGCCCCGTTGCCGCAATTACAGGATCTGAACCCCAGTCTTCTCCGCATGTCCACCCCGCCCGGCAGCTTCGACCTCCGGCTGCCTCCCGGGACCAAAGGCAAGTACGAAGCAGGGATTTCCGCCATTCCCCCCGACCGGCGCCTGTGGTGGCGTTATCACACCGCGGGCAAGGGCGACACCCTGATGTCGGTCGCACGCACCTACCACACTCCGGCAAAGACCATCGCCGCGGCGAATCGGCTGGCGGTTTCCGACGCGATCGACCCCGGAACCAAGCTGATCGTTCCCATTGCTCCCGGACGAGGCGACGGCGACCCTCAGACCTATGCGCGGCGGCTCACCGTCTACCACATTCGCAAGCGCGACACACTGCAATCGGTTTCGACCAATCTCGGGATTGCGCCGGAAACCGTTCGTCGCTGGAACCACCTGAAGGGCAATAGCCTGGCCGGACGGCGCGTTCTCTACGTCCATCTTCCCCTGAGCCCGACGCTCTCTGCCGCCGGGACTTTGACGATTACTAAATCATTACGCACCAATAAGTTAGCTGGCTCCAATCACAACGGCACGATTCACCATACGGTGAAGCGCGGCGAAACTCTCTACTCCATTGCCAACAACTACAAGACCAGCGTGAAGGCGATCCAACGAACCAACTCGAACGTTGCCGTACTCCGTCCCGGAATGGTGCTTGTCATCCCCGCACAATAAATTCAGCGCATCGAAACCGGAAGGCATCTGAAAGCCATTGCGATAGTGTTCGCAATTTCGTTATAATCCGGCGCCGTCGCAAGTTGTGTCTTTTTAAATTTTCCTGCGCGAGTGAGTGCAGAAACCGGCGCCGAGGCGTCCGGAAATACCGAGGAGGAAAGATGAATTTCGACGAGACCCTCTACCTGCGTGACGATGAAGCCGATGAATTCGGTGACTCCGGCAGCTTCAGCGACTCGCTTGACGAAGATTACGAAGAGGAAGAAGAGGAGGAGGAAGAGGAGGAAGAGGAGGAATCCGAAGCTCCATCGAGCGCGCTCGAAGAGCCGGAGCCGCTGATGGAGTCTGAGTTGCCGTCGACCGGCGGGCGGCGCAGAAGCACAACGAGATCGGTTTCACGCAAAGCGGGAAAGAAGAAAGCCGCCAAGGCCGCGAAAAAGACCGCGAGAAAGGCCGCGAAGAAGGCCGCGAAAAAGCCGGCTGTAAAGAAGGTTGTAAAGAAAAAGACCGCGAAGAAAAAAGCCGCAAGGAAAAAAGCCGCCAAGAAAAGCGCGAAGAAAAAGGGCGGTCGGCGGCGCTAGGTTTGCCTGGAACTTTTTCGCAAGGCCGCAGCGGCACTGCGGCCTTTTCTGCCATGACCTATGCCCGGTGAGCCGTGTCCAAGGACCGAAGAATCCGGTTTTACACGTTCAACTGGCTGAGATACTGGTAACTCATCTTCACGGCTTCAAGCGGCGGCTGCTCGCAGTAGTCTTGCTCGACAAAATAGTGCTCCATGCCGCCTTCGCGAGACCCGGCGAAAATCCGCTTCCAATCTATGGTGCCGTGGCCAACGGGCGCAAACAGGCCCTTCCGGGCGTCGAGTTCGTGCGTCACCGCCGGCTCGTTCTTCATGTCCTTTATGTGGAGTAGCGGGAACCGGCCCGGGTATTTCTTGAAGTAGGCAACCGGGTCCTCGCCGGCGTGCGTAACCCAGAAACAATCCATTTCGAACTTCACCAGTTTCGGGTCGACCGTGTTGAGCAGGTAGTCGTACGCGGTGGTGGCGCCGTAGCGCCGGAATTCAAAGTTGTGGTTGTGATAGCAGAATTGGATGCCGGCCTTCTGCGTGGCCTCGCCGGCCCGGTTAAAAACGTCGACCAGCCGTTTGTAGTCGTCAAACGACGTCCGCTCTTCGGGGAGAAGAATCGCGTTCACCATGAATTTGAGTCCGAGGGCCCCGGCTTCTTCGACATGCCGGCTCCAGCCGGTTTTCACCTGCTTCAGCATGTAGTGGCCGCTCGAGGCGGTGATTCCGTTATCGCTCAGGATGCGTGTGAACTCCGCCGGAGACTTCCCGTACAACGAGTAAATCTCGACATCCTTGTAACCGATCCGGGCAACTTGCTGGATCGTGCCCGCAACGTCTTTTTGAAGTTGATCGCGCACGGTGTAGAGCTGAAGGCCCACGGGCTTGCCGAACGGATAGGCAAACAACGACCGGGGGAACCCGCTCGAAATTCCCAGGGTTCCCAGTGCGGCGACGCGCAAGAAGCCTCTTCTGTGCATGGCGGAATGGACTCTCCTTTGGCAACATTCGGCAAATTTGAAAAGAAAAGCGCGGCCGGCACCCACCTCAATACGGAAAGGAACAGGCGGACGCCGACCCCTTCTACTCCCGGTCTATTCTGTTACAAAATCGTCGTCGCAAAGAATAAATGTTTCGCGAGACTGCGGCGAACCACCGGGACACCCTTCGAACCCAGGCCCCTCGATCGCCCGGAACTGAGCGTTTTGCCTGGTATCGAATAGGCCCTTACCTCTCTCGCCGCCGGAATCATCCATGTAAAGGTAGAATTGCACAAGAGGGATGTCCAGGGCTGGCCCGATCCCCAACCATGGGGCCGATACCGGTCTTGCTTCCGCAGGCGTTTCAAGGACATTGCCTGGTTCGGCCGAGTGGGCCGAGGCAATGGAAGTCCACGCACGCTCAAGGCCCGGAACTTCTTCCCGTTCGCGAACGTAATTAGCCTCAGCAGGCATCGAAGCCAGTAGGGACAACTCTCGTCGCGGCCGGGCGGGGGGTCCCTGAAAGACTACAATGCGCCCAATGCTCGACATTTTCGCCCAGATCTTCCGCAACCTGTGGGCGCACAAACTGCGGTCGTTCCTGACCATGTTCGGCATCGCCTGGGGCGTTGGGTCCCTGTTGCTGCTGGTGGGCGTGGGCGAAGGATTTCGCTCGGGCAATAAGCGCGAAATGGCTGAGTTCGGGCGCGACATCATGTTTGTTTTTCCCGGCCGCGCGCCGGTGGTGCGGGGGAGCATGAATTCCGCGCGTTCCTACCTGCTCACCTACGACGACTACCTGAACATGCTGCAAGCGCCGCACGTTCGCAATGCCGCCCCGCTGATCTCGCGCGGCGATCTCCACGAGGTGAGCGAATTCGCCACCGGAGGCGGCGAAATCCTGGGCACCCTGCCGGAGCTGAACGAGATCAGTTATCTGCCCCTGCAGGAAGGGCGCTGGCTGAACGCGCTCGACGGCGCGGAGAGGCGAAACGTCATTGTGCTCGGCAACGAACTGCTCAAGACATTGTTTCCCGGACGGCCGTCGGTCGGCTCCTTCATCCTCATCAACGGCCTCAGGTTCGAAGTCGTCGGCAGCATGCGGCACCTGGGGCGGGGCGACAACATGTGGCTGAATATGCGCGGCTACGTACCGATGCAGGTGATGGCGGCGAATTTTCCCATTAAAGGAGAAAATCAGCGCCAGAATTCCATTTCTTTTGTCGAGTACCAGCCCCGGCAGACCGCGGAACACAAGCTGGCCCAACAGGACGTGCACAACATCATCGGGAAGAACCACGGATTCGATCCGACCGACGAGAATGCCTTCGACGAATGGGACTCGATTCAGGAGTCGAAGATGGTCGGAACCATTTTTGATGTGATGAATATGTTTCTGGGTGCAGTGGGCATGGTCACGCTGGCGCTGGGCGCGATCGGGGTCATCAACATCATGCTGGTGGCCGTCAGCGAGCGCACGCACGAAATCGGGTTGCGCAAGGCGCTCGGCGCCACCAATCGCAGCATCCTGTTTCACTTTTTTCTCGAAGGGCTGCTTCTCACCCTGGGCAGCGGCCTCATCGGAATGGCGTTTGCCGCCGTCCTGATGGCGATGCTCGGCAACGTTCAGGGACCGGGAGGATTCGATCCTCCAAAACTGGTGCCCATGTCGGCATTGTTGGCCATTGGCAGTCTGACGCTGGCCGGGGTGGTGGCGGGGCTGTATCCGGCGCGGAAGGCGGCCCTGCTTCAACCTGTCGAGGCCCTTCGCCAGGAGTGATCGATGTGGCGTGACCTGCTTCAAGAATCCTACGCCGCCATGCGCCACAATCGCAGGCGCACGGCGCTCACCATGCTCGGCATGGCCTGGGGCATTGCCACGGTCGTCATGCTGCTCGCCTACGGCAACGGATTCGGCCGGGCCTGCGCCAATATCTTCGCGAATTTCGGCACCAAACTGGTCATCGTGGTGCCGGGCAAGACCTCCATGCAGGCCGGCGGCCAGAAGGCGGGCGTCGACGTGCGCTTCACGCAGGACGACATAGAGACGCTTACCGCCAATCTCCCGCAAATCGCCCACATCACGCCCTCGGTCGATAAACAGGCAACGGTACAGTACGATACCCGCGCGTTCACCTGGACGGTCAGCGGCAACGATCCCAATGTCGTCGACGTGCGCTCGCTCAAGCTGGGCCAGGGGCGCTTCTATAACCTGGAAGACCAGATCCAGCGCGCGCGGGTCGCGGTGATCGGCTCGGAAGCGAAAGAGAAGCTGTTTTCCGGGCGCAACGCGCTCGGCGAGCGCATTCGGCTGGATGGCTTGAGTTTCGAAGTGGTCGGGGTGCTCGGTCCTAAGATGCAGGAGGGCAACGACGACATAAACCGCGTGGTATACGTCCCGTTCACCACCATGTCGGACCTCAAAGACACGCGTTATCTGGACTCAATCTGGTTTAACTACCAGACTCCCGAGTACGAAAGTCTGGAGCAGGCGGTCCGCACGATTCTCTCCGTGCCCCACAAGTTCAATCAGAGCGATCATCAGGCCGTGCGGGTGTTCAACATCATGACGCAGCTGCATCAGTTCGAAATCATTACCCTCGGGCTCAAGGTCCTCATGGGCTTCATCGGCACCCTCACGCTCGGCATTGGCGGAGTCGGCCTGATGAACATCATGCTGGTATCGGTCACGCAGCGCACCCGCGAGATCGGGGTGCAGAAAGCTCTCGGCGCGCGCCGGCGCCACATTCTCACGCAGTTTCTGGCGGAAGCCCTCACCATCACCTTCCTGGGCGGCGTGTTCGGCGTTATTCTCGCCTACGCGGTCGCGCTCTCGGTCGGCAGACTCACGTTGTACAGCGCTTTCGCCAAAAACGGCGAAGCCGGCGACGTCCGTCTGATCATCGCTCCCGGAACCCTGATCGCGTCCACGATCATCCTCGCTGCGGTGGGATTGATCAGCGGCATGATTCCAGCCGTGCGGGCTTCCCGCCTTGATCCCATCGAGTCGCTGCGGCATGAGTAAGGGAATGCATGCGATGGTGCACGACGTCGTGCCGCCTCCGCACCTTGGCCAGCGAAACCTCCGACTCCGGCATACCTCGCGCTGAATCCGCCCTGCGAAACCGGATTCAAGGAGTCGACGGAGAGCTCGAAAGCCCCATGTGTGCGCGCAGCTCCTGCCATTGCGCGATAACCCGGGCGTTGTGCGAGATTTCGGCGGCCCGGCGCAGCGATTCTTCGGCCCTGGGAAGATCATTCAGCCGCGCGTAGCAGACACCGAGCCCCGCCCAGGCAAACCAGTTGTCGGGATAATCGTGAACCACACGATTCAGCGTGGGAATCGCCTCGCCGCAACGCCCCTGATCCTGTAGCCGGACAGCCGCCTCGACCGAGGTATCCGCCAGATTCCGCGCAACCGGCGCGTTATGCGGTGCGAGTCGATGGGCCGTCGAAAATACGCTCGCGTCATCTTTCCACTGCCTCTGCTGAGACAGGGTCCATGCGGCAAACAGGAGGGCGAGGACCCCCGCCGCGGCCGGCAGAAGCACCCTGACATTCTCGAGCAAATGCCACCACGTTGCCAGGAGCAGCATGAGTCCGGCCAAGGGCAAGTACGTGTATCTCCCATGCAGGAAATCTCCCGGATTCAGGGTGTTCAAGCTGAGCGTGGGAACCAGAGGCAAGACGACGAGCAGCGTTCCTGTGACCAGGGCCGCTCGCAGGGCGGCCGCCTCCCGAGTCCCGGACGGAGCCTTTCTCCAAGCCCAGACAAAGCCGGTCAAGACAACCGCGGCAAAGCACAACAATCCGACAAGAGGGAACAAGACGCCGCGCAGGGAGAAATTTTCGACCACAATCGGGTCGGCAAACGAGTAGGACCTCACCGGCCAGAGCATGGCCTTCACGTAAAACCAGAGAACGGCCGGCCAGGAGAGCACTACCGTGCGCCAGGGCAAATGCTGGGTCGACGAGCTCAACCTGCCGCCGAGAGCGTGGAAGCGGAGCAGAAGGTAGAGTGCGGTGGCGCAGACAAAAGGCAACACGTCGCCGATCCCGTTGAGAAGCCTGGCCTTGAGGCCCGTCTTGCCTGTCTTTACGTCCGGGGAGGCGGCGGGCTCGCGACACACGGCAAGCGAAAAGATCACGGCGGGAAATGTGATTGCCGTTTCCTTGGTCGCGAGCGCCAGAAAATACAGGCCGGCGGCAGAGAGCCGCGCCAGCCCGGGATTTGCCGGAACCCGAGCTGCGGACTTCTTCCGCGGCTTGCGTGACTTGTTTTCTCCCCCCGGAGGCTCCGGGAGAGCGAGATCGACCGACCTGAAATACAAAAGCAGCGCGCCCAGCAAACCGGCCGTCATGAGTGGATCCGGCACCGTAACCCAGCTGACGGATTCGGTTTGCGCGGGATGCAGGGCAAACAGAACTGCCGCCGCAAACGCGGCCTGCCAATCGCGCAAAAGCCTCCACGCCAGCAGCCCGAGGAGCACCGCTACCCCAACGTGCTTGAAAATGCTCAGCCAGTGCCATACCCAGGAAGACTGGGCCGCGAGCAGGAAGTTCGCCCTCAACCAGAGAAGAAAGACGGGCCGATAGAAGCTCGGGGGGCCGCCTGAAAATTGCGCCCACACGTAGTTGGCGAAGTAGTCCCATAGGTGGCCCCCTTCCCGAATCCGGGGGTCCGAGGTGAACCGTTGGTCGTCGAGGATGAATTCGAAACCGAGGGAGCGGCTGTAAATTGCGAAGACCACCAACGCCAGGGCCGCCGCTAAAAGGAACGCCCTGGGCCAGGAAATCGCCTGCCACGGGCGGGTCGAAGAAACCGGGGCGGACGGTCGCTCCCGCCGCACCGGGTTCAAAGATTTGGTTCGCCGCCGCATGGTCTAACTGCCGGAAGCTCGAAGGAACCGGCTATCCCATTCCGCCCGTCCCTCTTCATGCTACTGCTTTCCGGTCGTGTTGACCCAATTCCCGGGCTTTTTCAACCGGTCAGGAGACCGTGGCTCGACCATGCGCCCGGAAAAAGGATGGCCGCGGCCAGGCGCTGAGGATCTGCAGAGAAACCGGAGTAGCAGACTCGAAACCGCGCGGATTGCCGCCGCATCGGAAGCAGATTTCCGCGGCCCGAGCGGCAGAAACCACCTCGCCATGGTGTTCGAAGTGTTCGAAGTGTTCGAAGAAGAGTTACTTCCTACCGACCGCCTGCAGACATTTCCCGTACAGTTCAAGCAGGTGCCCGGCGTATTCCTCTGGTTTCACGGCGGAGCCGGAGCCCTGAAATCCCGCGCTCGAAGACGTCCGGCCATAGCCCGTAGTCATAGCGATAAACTTCATCAGATCGAGAGCGATATCTTCGTTGCGGCGCTGTCCGGCGGTGATGCTGGGTACCTCGTCCATGGAATTCTCCCAGGTGTCTAAAGGGAGATCATAGCAAAAGCAGGCGCCGACTATCGTGCCTCACCCGATTGCGACGGGGCTGTCTCGCCGGGGCTGAAGGCCGGGATGCCACCTGGCGGGCAATTTCAAAACTTCCTTCTGTCCTCTGGCCTCTGCCGGGCCGGTTGGAGACTTGCCTTCATCGTTTCGCGCCACGGGGATCGGCGCCATGCTCGAGTAAATCCCGTACCCTCTCCGTGTCGCCATTCTGGGCAGCCTCGTGCGCCTGTCTTCCAATCCGCGAGGCTGAAGGCCAGTTTCGGCGTCCACATCCGACTCTGGCTCATCCAATATAATTGGAAGGGTAGGCAGCTGGACCGGACGGCCGCTTTCGTTCGATTGAGCAACGAGAGAGGAAAGTCCGAACTCCACAGGGCAGTGTGCCGGATAACGTCCGGGCAGTCGGCGTCAAGGCCGGCTGACGGAAAGTGCCACAGAAAAGATACCGCCCCGCCGTCGTGAGTCGTTGGCCACTCGTCGTTGGTGCGTGACAGATGCTTCTTCAACGAGCAAGAGCCGGGCGGCCCCGGTTTTACTAGCTCCCAGCTTCGATTGCCTTTGCGAACGACGGGCGGCGAATAGCGAACGACTCATAACGGCGGGGTAAGGGTGAAATGGTGCGGTAAGAGCGCACCGCCGCTCCAGCAATGGAGCGGGCAGGGCAAACCCCACACGGAGCAAGACCAAATAGGGAAGGAATTTCGCCGTCGCTGAAGGAGCTGCGGGCAACGCGAGAGATGAGACTTCGAGAATCTCGCTCTCAGCTTCTTGCTTGCTGTTCACAGCTCGCTTCAGCGGCGGCGAATGCGCGCCGGCCCCGGCACGCAAGCACTTCCGGGTAGGTCGCTTGAGCCGCGCAGCAATGCGCGGCCCAGAGGAATGGCCGTCCTGCGACGCGCGGCATAGCGGCGGACCTCGGTCCAACGCCATGCCGAGCCGAGCAGACAGAATTCGGCTTACAGGTCCGGCTGCCACACTTCCTCTGAACTCGGCAGAACCGAGTTTGCCGAATCGTCGTCCGCCTGGCGATCGGTTTATCCCCAAGCCGTGTCCGAATGCTCTTGCGACAAACGGCATGGCGCGCTCCGAAGAACGTTCTCGGCGTGTTGCGCCGAGCGTTTGCGCCCGCGGGCAAAAAATGCGCGCCCGCGAAGGTAAAATCAACACACCTTCACTGCAGCAACAAATGTCCTGGTCCTGCGTTTATATCCACAGCTGGATGCGGAAGATGGCCTCAGCCCCATCCAGCGGGCATCACGCCGAGATCGGCAAACCGATTGCGGCGAATCCCCCGAACACGCGATCTTTGCCGTGTGCGGCAGGCAAGGGAGAGCATCATGCAAATCACAAGGTTTGTTCGCTTCTGGTTAATGACGGTCCTGTTGCTGGCGGTTCCGGCCTTTTCTTTCGCAGGCGTGTTCATCTCCGTGAATATCGCCCCGCCGGTGCTGCCGGTTTACGCGCAGCCGGCGTGCCCCGGCGACGGCTACATCTGGACGCCCGGCTACTGGGCCTGGGGATCTGCCGGTTACTTCTGGGTGCCGGGCACCTGGGTCCTCGCTCCTCGACCGGGATTTCTCTGGACGCCTGGTTACTGGGGTTGGGCGGGTGGAGCCTACCTCTGGCATCCTGGATACTGGGGCCCCCACGTCGGCTTCTACGGCGGAGTCAATTATGGCTTTGGATACCTCGGCGTCGGTTTTTCGGGCGGTGAGTGGCGCGGCGGCACGTTCTATTACAACCGTTCGGTGACGAACGTCAACGTGACGAACGTTCATATTTACAACAAGACCGTGGTGAATAACGTGACCGTGAACCGCGTCAGCTACAACGGCGGCACGGGCGGAATCAACGCGCGCCCGACGCGCGAAGAGCAAGTGGCAATGAACGAACGCCACGTCTCGCCCACGAACCTGCAGGCGCAACATGAACATAGCGCAGGCGCCAACCACGACCTGCTGGCATCGGTGAATCATGGGCGCCCGGCGGTGACCGCCACTGCGCGTCCTGGAGAATTTCATGCGCGCGGAGCCCCTGCGCCGCGCCCCGCCACGGCGCAGGCCCGCGCGGACAACCGGCCTATAGCGCGCCCGGCGGCCAACCGGAGCCTGCCGCGCCCGCAAAATAGCGCACGGCCCGTCGAGCGTTCGGCGCGCGCGCCAGGGCAAAACGTGGAGCGCCCGCAGAACGCGCGGGGTCCAAGCGTCCCGCGCCCCTCCGCCTACCGCGCGGAGAACAATCGGCCGCAGGCCCATGAGAACGCTTCTCGTCCTGAGAACAGCCGGGCGCAGGCGCCCGCGAGTGCTCCCCGTGCGCAGCACGAGGAAAAAAGCCGCGACCAGAGGGGCCGCTGAGAGACTCTCGGCGGTCCAGGGTTCGAGTCTCGGGCCGGCCGGTTGCCGGCCCGTCTTTTTTCGATTTCGCCCGCTTGATTTAGAATCCAGTAAAGATCGCAAATGGGCGCCGCACCCAGGCCTGCGGAGGCGGCGCGCTGATTCCAACTACGAAGGAGTTTCCTTAATGTCTGCACCCTCACGGCGTCCCGAAATACGACGCCGCCGCACCCGCAAAGAAAAGATTCTGAAGCTGCGCAAGCGCATTGCGGCGGTCTCATCGGAATCCGAGCGTTCCCAACTGAATACAAAACTGGCGCTTCTCGCCCGAAAATCTCCCGGGCAGTCTCTGGTAAAAACCTAAGAGCGTTGGGGGCCGTCAGGGTGCCAGCGATCCGTCGGGGTCAGGACCTTTTTCGCCGTCGGAGTGGACGAGGGACGAAAGGGGTGGGAGCAGTCCATTGGACCGATTTCAAGGATTGGCCGCGCTTCCGACCGGCAGAGCGCTCGAACCTGCGACGATCTGTTCGTAGGCCGCCAGGAGCGAGGCGGCCGATGTGTTCCACGAAAATTTCCTCACCTGTTCGTACCCGCGCTGCCGCATTTTTTCCCTCAGGGTCTGGTCGAGGAGCACTCGTTCGAGGGCCCGCATGATTTCGAAGACGTTTTCCGGGTTGACGATGACCGCCGCATTGCCAACCACCTCGGGAATGGACGATGTGTTCGAGGTCAGCACCGGAGTCCCGTGCGCCATCGCCTCGAGCGGCGGCAGACCGAAGCCCTCGTAGAGCGACGGGAAGACGAAGACCTTGGCCAGGTCGTAGAAGATCCGCAGCACCTCGATTGGAACAAATCCCATGAAGCGAACGTCGTTCTGTACCCCCCCGCGGACCACCGTGCGCCTCAGGTGGGGATGCTTGGAAAGTTCGTCCCCGATGATGATCAGCTTCAGGTCGGGATACAGGTCCCGCTTCACCAGGTCGGCCTTGAGCGCGGCAAAGGCCTCGATAATCCGGACCAGATTCTTGTGGGGGCTGATGCGTCCGGCGTAGAGCAGGAAGGGATAGGTGATCTGATAGCGCTCGGCGAGAAGCTGGCGGTCGGCATCGGTCGCGTGCCCCGAGAGAAAGCGGGAGTCGATCGCGTTATAAACCACCTCGATCTTCCCCGAATCGATCCCAAACAATTTTTCGATTTCGTTCTTCGTGAAGCGCGACACGGCAAAGATCCGGGCGGCGTTCTCGAGGACCCGCCGCGTCAAATGGAAGTGCAGGAATCGCCTTACTCCCGATCCGCTGCGGGCGCGATACATGTGATCGAGCAGATCGTGCGCGGTGACCACATAGGGACACGGCAGATAGCGCGGAAACCAGAACAGATGGGGAACGTGCACGAGATCGCATTTCAGGCGCTTGACCACAATGCGGCACTCGAGCTCGGCGCGCAGCGTTTCCCGGGGCAGGACCGAGACCGAGCGGAAGTTGGCCGGCAGCCGTCCGATTTCCCCCACCTTTTCCGTCGGGCCGAGAAGAAAATATTCGTTACTCCGGTCCGACTGCGCAAGCGCGCGAATGATGTTTCGCGTGTAGGTGCCGACGCCGAATTCGTTGATCCGGCGAAGATCCATGGCGATGCGCACAGGGAGATTTAATCACAAGACGGAAGATGGAAGAGGGAAGATCGAGGACGGACGAGAGCAGGCGAAACCGGGGCCGGCCGGAGCCGAACTCCGCTCCCGGCTAGGCCTCGACGCCGGCGTGCGAGCGTTCGCGCCGCCCGGCATAGAGGGGAAAGGCATCGGCAAGCTCCATCACCTGCCGCCGGATCCGGGCGAGCGTCGAAGAATCCTTGCGGTCCTGGAGCGCCTCGGCGATCCACCGTCCAATCTGCCGCATCTCGCCTTCCTTCATGGCGCGCGTGGTCAGAGCGGGTGTGCCGATGCGAATTCCGCTCGGCTTGAGCGGCGGATTGGTGTCGAAAGGGATGGCGTTCTTGTTTACCGTAATGCCCGCCTCGCCCAGGGTCTTTTCCGCCTCGCTGCCCAGCATCCCCTTTGAGAAAACATCGACGAGCACCAGATGGGTATCGGTTCCGCCGGAAATCAAGCGGAAACCCTCCGCCGCCAGAGTGTCCGCCAGGGCCTTCGAGTTCAACACCGTCTGGCGGGCGTAGCCGCTGAACGAGGGCTGAAGCGCTTCGCGGAAGCACACGGCTTTGGCGGCTATGATATGCACCAGCGGCCCGCCCTGCATGCCGGGAAAAACCACCTTGTCAATGGCGGCGGCGAACTCCTGCCTGGACAGGATCAGGCCGGCCCGGGGCCCGCGCAGAGTCTTGTGGGTGGTGGAGGTGACGATGTGGGCATGGGGCACCGGCGACGGATGCGCTCCGCCCGCCACCAGGCCGGCAAAGTGGGCCATGTCCACGAGCAGAAGAGCGCCGGCCTTATCGGCAATCTGCCGCATGCGCGGAAAATCAATGGTTCGCGGATAGGCGCTGCCGCCCCCGATGATCAGCTTCGGCCGCTCGCGTTCGGCGAGTTTTTCGAGCTGGTCATAATCGATGGTTTCCGTCTCCCGGGTGACTCCTTAGGGAACAACTTTGTAAGTCTTTCCAGAAAAATTGAGATGGTGTCCGTGCGTAAGATGCCCGCCGTGCGCGAGATTCAGGCCGAGAATGGTGTCGCCCGGTTCGACGACCGCCGCATAGGCCTCCATGTTCGCCGAAGACCCGGAGTGCGGCTGCACATTGGCATGTTCGGCGCCAAAGAGCTGTTTGGCCCGGTCCCGCGCCAGATTTTCCACCACGTCGGCGTACTCGCATCCGCCGTAATAACGCTTCCCCGGATAACCCTCGGCATACTTATTGGTAAACACCGAACCCATCGCCTCGAGCACGGCTTCGCTCACGAAGTTCTCCGAGGCGATCAGTTCCAGCCCTTCATGCTGGCGGCGGGTTTCATGGTCAATGGCGGCCGAGACTTCCGGGTCGACTTCGCTGAGGGCGAGGTTCATGGTAGTTTTCCTCCCGACTATCCTAAACGCGGAGATCGCGAACCGCCAGAGTCATGGGCCCCGGGAGGGAACCGGGCCTTTGTCCGGCGGCGGCCCAGGAGTTTGGCGCAAACGCCGGGATCATGCGCCTTCTTTTTTCGAGTACACGCCCGGATTGTGCAGCTCCATGAATCTTTCGGGCTTTTCTAGCGGCGTGAACCCGAATTTGGCATAGAGAGCGTGGGCGTCGCGGGTGACCAGCGTCCAGCGCCGAAGGTTCTGGAGTTGCGGATGCCGGAGAATGCATTCCATAAGAAATCTTGCCGCCCCCCGCGAGCGATGGGTCTCCAGGATGAACACGTCCGCAAGATACGCATAGGTGGCGTAATCGGTGATCACGCGGGCAAAGCCGATCTGCACCCCGTCTTCGAAAACCCCGAAGCACAGAGAATTTTCGAGCGAACGCTCCACCACCTGCCGCGGGACCCCTTCTGCCCAGTAGGAATGGGCGAGAATCCGGTGGATCAGGTCGCGGTCGAGCCGCGCCCGGTCGGTGCTCACAACCCACTCGCCGCCCTGAAATTCCATTGCGCTCATCGGTCCCGCGATTGGCCAGGCTCCCCACGGGCCAGTCTCCGGAACCCTCGGCCCAGAAACGACGCCAGGAAATAGCCATCCATATATTTGTAAGGGCTTTCTCCGGTCGAGTAATGCCCGCAGGGGAGTGCGGCGACCTTGGGATCGAGCCCGCAGCGCCGGAACTCCGCGACGGCCTGTCGCGAGAACTCCGGCAGGAACGTCAAATCGTATCTTGCATAGACGACGAGCGATTGCTTCGGCCAGCGGGCGAATTGCCGGAAGTAGGACATGGGGCTGATCGCAGCCCACAGTCCCCGCAGGCGCTCGAGATCGATCTGGGCTTCGAGCGCCTGCAGAATGTGGCGCGTGGACTGGCCATGCCACACGACGTCGGAGAAGTAGGTGGCAGCGTGGTTGAATGCCGCCACCTGGATTCGCCGGTCGTGCGCCGCCGCCAGAAACGCATAACACGAGCCCAGGCTCGTGCCCACAATGCCCAGGCGTTTGTAACCCTGGCCCTCGAGCCAGTCGAGCGAGCAGCGGGCGTCGATGACCCCCTGCCGGGCGGCGTCGAGGGTGCGTCCGATGTTTGCCGAGACCGCATAGTCGGCCCGCCGGATCTCCGCCGGGCGGCGAATGTCGTGGTAAGGCATGCTCAGCCGCAGGACGGAAATGCCCAGCCGGTTCAAGACCCGGCACAGGGACGTGTAGGCCAGTGCGTCGGAATTCCAGTGAGGCAGCAGCACCAGGGCGCTTGACCCATTCGCCGGGAACCAGCGGGCATTCGCTTGATTGTTTTCCGCATAAGGCGTGTCGACCGGAGAGGTGAAGCGAAGGAACTCTCCGCGTTTTCCCCGAACTTTGGCTTCGAGCGCGGGGTCGGGAGTCTCGCGGGTGCTGAAAACCTCGAGTTCGCGGGTCTCCAGCCGGAAATCCCCGGGTGTTTTGTAGGCAAAGAACTCGTCGCTCGAAGCGATCGCGCGCCGATTGTATTCGCGGAGATAGCGCTCGCATTCCGCACCCCCGCTCGCCGGCAGGAAGCCATTGCGGCAGGGCCACGCACGGGTCCACTCGATTCCCCACTCGAGCGGGCGCACCACCCGGTTGTTGTCCGCCGAAGCGAGCCGCGTCTCCCAGTCGTACATCCAGCGCGCGTAGAGGGATGGCATCGGGTTTCAGGATAGCAAAGGCAGCGTCCCCGGCTCGAGCGGTCTCAATCGAGCGGGAGGAATGAGCGCCTGATGCCTGCGGATGCGCCGGCAGACGGAGCCGGGTTCCCCGCGCTTTCCGCCAGGGGTCGAAAGCCGCGCCGGTTGCGCCCGGCGAGATCCTGTCCGCTTAAAAACCGTACGTCCTCGGCACCCTTTTCGAAATGGCGCACAGGATTTCGTAAGGAATGGTTTCGGCCAGCTCCGCGTGTTCCCGGGCATCCACGCTCAGCCCGTCCTGCGCGCCGAGCAGAATCACTTCCTCGCCGACGTCGACCCCGGGAATTCCGGTGACATCGATCGTGGTCAGGTCCATCGAGATCCTGCCTACGATGGGCGCGTAGTGTTCGCGCACAATGACCCGGCCCTTCGAAGAAAGCTCGCGATTCAAGCCATCGGCGTAGCCCACGGGCAGAATCGCGATCCGGGCCGGCGCCTTGGTCACGTACGTGCCGCCATAGCCGAGCGCCTGCCCGGCGGGCACGTCGCGAAGGGAGAGAATTCTGGTCTTCCAGGTCAAGACCGGCTTCAAGGCGAGTTTGAGCCCGCGGCCGCTCACGACGCGGCCTGCGCGCTCAAACGGCAAGTGATAGCCGTACAGAGCCAGTCCGGGACGCACCATGGTGTTCCAGCTCTCATGATGGGCGATGACCGCGGAGGTGTTTGCGGCGTGCACCAGCGGCGGATCAAAGCCGTATTCGCGAATCAGACTTCGCGCGGCTTCAAAGGCCCTCAGCTGCTCTCCGGCCGAGGGGGCATCGAGAACTTCCGAGGAGGCAATGTGGGTTGAGAACCCCTCGAGCCTCAGGTGCGGCGACGACCGGAGCGCGGCGAGGATTCGCGGCAGGTCTTCGGGAACCGCCCCCAGCCGCCCCATGCCGGTGTCGATCTTGAGATGGACCGCGTGTTCGAAGACGCCAAGCTCCGAAGCGGCCCGCTCGAGCCATCCAATCTGCTCGATCTCCCACACCGTCGGAGTCAGGCGCAGGCGAACGATCTCGTGTTCTTCGCCGCGCCAGAACCCGGTCATCAACAGAACTCGCGCCCGCGCGCCCTGTTCGCGAAGAGGAATGGCTTCATCCAGAGAGGTCACGCCCAGCCAGCGGGCGCCTTCCTGTTCGAGCGCGGACGCGCATTCGACCGCCCCGTGCCCGTAGGCGTAGGCCTTCACGACCGCGCAGACACTTACCCTGGGCCCAACGTATTCCGCGATGGTTCGGTAGTTTTCCCGCAGGAGGGAGAGGGAAACTTCAGCCCAGGTGGGACGCGTTGCCCGGCGCTTGGCGGCTTCGATGGTGGCCACTGTGGCGATTATAGCGGGCGTGCGCACAATTGACAGGCGCAGGCTCCGGCGGGCGGATTCCGCCTGCGCCCGTTCGCGCCCCCGGACGGGGCGCGGCGCTTACCGCTCGAGCACGAAATTCACGGTAATTTCCGTCTCCACCTCAACCGGTTCACGGTTCAGATAATAAGGCCGATACCGCCATTGCCGCACGGCCGCGAGCGCCGCTTCGGCGAGCCAGGCCTGTCCGCGTTCGACCTGCGCCCGTTCGATCGCTCCCTCCCGGCTGATGAAGGCCTTCACCACCACCGTTCCTTGAATGCCGAGCTGTTTGGCGAAGGCCGGATATTGCGGCTCCACCCGATGGATCAGATTTCCCTCCATGACGGCGGAAACGCGAGAAGGGGCCCCTGCGGGCGCCCGGCGGGGCATGACATGAAAACCGCCCGGGACAAGCGAGTCAAAGACCTCGACGGAATTCGGTTGGCCGAGGTCGCGAATGTCCGGGAGCGCGACCGGGTCCGCAGCCGGGAGGGACCGCCCGTCCAAGGAAAGCCGACGCCCTGCAACCAGCACGGGTGCAGGGAGCGTCGGGCCTCCGGCCTGCGCCGGGGTGCTCGAATCCGCTCGAGCGGCGGCCGGGCTTGCGCTCGGCACCGCCAGAAACAGCGGACGCTCCCGGCTCGGGAGCGATTCCGGGTAAAACAAGGGATAAGCCAACGCGGCGGCGACAAGCGCAGCCTCGAAGGTAAACGAAGCCAGCGCGCTCCAGCGCGCGCGAGGTTGGCGAGCGGCCGCAAGTGCGGAAAACATGGCGTCTTTCCTCCTTGAGCAGAGGCATCGGTCACGAACCGCTGCTCATGAAGGTAAAGACACCGCCCGGCTCTCACGGGACCGCACTGCACCGGAGAAAGCGAGACCGCGATTTCTCGCGGTCTCAGGAACCAAGGCTGTTTCGCCGGTGTCGCGGCTACTTCGGTGGAGCCGCTCCCGAACCGGGCACTCTTGTTCCGGGCGTGGTCGACCGCGGAGTGGTACCCATACCGCCGGGCCTTGAAGAACCCGTCGAGCCGGCCGGTTTCGGAGGGGCGGGCACTCCCGACTGGACGTTATATTGGTCCACCACCACCTTGGTAATGTCTACCGAGGGCGATGCCCACACCACCTGGCCTTGCGGCCATGGGTTCGAGGTGTCGATAATCACACCCAATCCGTTCGAGTTGGCATACTTCAGAATGAGCGGCGCCATTTTCTGCAGGATGCGCTGCCCGATCTCGTTCTGCTGGTTCTGGAAGTCTTCGCGGGCGTCCTGGGCTTCACGGTCGAGCGTCTTCTGCTTCTGATCGACCTCTCGCTGCAACTCCCCCTTGGCTTCATCGTTGAGGCTGGCGCCCTGCGTGGTCAGCTTTTTCTTCAGGGCTTCGATTTCGTCACTCTTGCTCTTGAGGTCGTTGCTCTTGGGCTCGAACTTCTTTTGCAGCGCGTCCATGTCGCGCTGGCCTTCATTGCTGGCAAAGATCGCGCCTTCGATATTGATAGCCGCCAGTTTGCTTCCGCCGGCATTTGCGGCCATCGCCGGCGGGTCGTTCGCCGTGCCGGGCGCAGCCGGCAGTGCTGGCGAAGACGTCGCTCCGCCGGTCTGGGCGAGGGCGAATGCCGAGGCGCAAACCACCCAGGCCGCTAGGGAACATGTGAACTTGTGTTTCATGAGGTTTTGTCTGACTCCTTGGGATGCTGCAATTATTTTCGAACTTGTCGATTGACTCTGAATCTTCAAAATAGACTTACCGGGACGTACCTGCGCCCACACTGCGCGCAATCAACACGGACCTCCGTAGGACAGGCCGGATCTCTGGTCTTCAAGCTCGGATATTTCGGCTCGCATACAGAATGCTGGCGACAACGGCCGCCGCGGCAGACCGGCCACTCTGGTGTGGATACTGGCATTATAGAAATAGCCGCTCCTCAGCGTCAAACTAGAACGTCGTACCCACGGTGAAGCGGAAGGTCTTCCGCGGCTCGCGAAGCTGGTAACGGGTAGCAAAGGTGTTTCGCGCCTGGAAAAACGTGTAGTCCCCGGCGGGCCCGGGCGGGAACATGCTGCGCAACACCGCCGACGGCGAATTCGCGATCTCGTCCAAGCGCACCGGATTGTAGGCCCAATAGATGCGAAAGGGGGCGTTGACCACCGGCAGGAACACCTGCAGCTCGAGTCCGGTCGAAGCGCGCGGCTGCCAGTTCGCGCTGTCGAGGATCGAGAGATTCTGGCTGAAGGCAAATTTCTGGGTGCCCGTGCAGTTGAAGGTAATCGGGTCTACGGCCGGGCAGCCGAACTGGGTCTGGTTCAGAGTTGCCAGCTGCTGATTGTTGATTCGCAGCTGCGACCGGCGCACGATGGGGTCGAACCCGAAGTCGGCAAAGGGGGCAATCGCCACCGGCCCGGCGATGGTGATCCGGTAGTCCACATTGGTGACCAGGCTCAGATCGCCGCCCGGGGTTGTAATCTGCTCGAAGGGAATCTGCACCGTGTAGGCGCCCTGCAAAGGGTTGTTCGGATTCCGGGGCACGATCGATCCATCCGGGTTCCGCAGCGGAATGCTGGTGGCCGTCGGGATAAAGGCGATGGGCGAAATCGAGCGGATATCGAAGCCCCGCAGGTCGTTCTCCCCGCCGTTATAGAAACGCTGGAACGGAGGCGCCACCAGCCCGGCATATCCGGTCATGAACGAAGCCTGGGCATGCAGTCCGACGGTGTTGCGCTTCTTTTGCACCGGGATGAAGTGCTTCCATTCCGCGATGGGGCGGATGCTGCGCACGGTGCCGCCCAGCCCGGAGACCTCGGCGCCCAGAAAATATTCGCTGCCCGAGTGCGGATACAGCGCCTTGTCCAGCTTGTTTTCCGTGTAATTCAGCAGAATCTTGCTGGTGATGATTCCATTCAAGGCGTTCGGCCCGCTGAGGCCGCTGAAATCGAGAAAGTCAAACAGCTGCTTGGAGGCCGTGGTGGTGGCCACCAGCGAGGACACATCGAAAGAATACGTCACCCCGATGCGCTTGAAGGAGCGCCGCAAAGGCTTCGACGCCGTCATCGTGAACCCGGTGCTCGACTGGGTGTAGTTCTGCAGGCTCTGCAACTCGGCCTGCGACAGAGCCAGGGCCTGCCCGGTGAGCAAAGCGCTCTCGCGCGCCTGATCGAAAATCAGCTTCTGGCCGTAGACGGTGAAACCCGCCGTGATGTTTCGATCCAGGAAGTAGGGTTCGGTGAAGCCGAAGGTGAGGTTGCGCTGCAAAGTGCCCAGATTGGCCTGGACCGTCAGGGTCTCGCCGAGCCCCAGAAAATTGTTGGTCGAGTAGCTGAGCCCGATGAAGGAACCCGCCAGACCGCTCACACCGCCGGAGAGGCCGATCTGGTTTTTGCCCTTTTCCTTCACCTTCAAGGTGAGATCTACCAGGCCGTCCTTCTCATCGAGGTGCCGCTCGGTGATGTTCGGATCGTCGGGTTTGAGCTCCTCAAAGAAGCCCAGCTGATTCAGGCGCTGCAGGCTCAGCTTCCAGAGCTGCTCGTTGTAGACCTGGCCCTCTTCGAGCATCAGCTCGCGCCGTATCACCTTGTCGCGGGTGGTCGTGTTGCCCTCGAATTCGATGCGCCGCACGGAGAACTGCTTGCCCTCGTCTACGTCGATGTCGAAGTAGACCAGCTTCTTCTCTTCTTCGATGCGGGGCGTCGGAATGGAAGTGAAATTGATGTAACCCTGCGTGCCGTAGGCGTTTTTGAGGTTCTCGAGGCCTTTGGCGATTTTCTCCCGGCTGTAGAGGTCGCCGTCCCTGATGGCGAACAGGCCGCGCAGCGCCTGTGTGTTGGTGATCGCCTTGTTTCCGGAAAAGGTGATGCCGCCCAGCTTGTAGCGGTCGCCTTCCTCGATCGGGACCGTGATGTCCATGGCCTTTCCCGGGCCGGGGCGGAGCAGCGGGATGCGAAACGAGGTATGCCCGGTGTCGCGGATCTTGGTCTGCACGTCGCCGACGTTGCCTTTGAAAAAGCCGCGGTTCTGCAGGGCTTCGCGGACGAGTTCCATGTCGTCGTCGAGTTTGGTGGCGTCGTAGGTCTTGGCGAACAGATTCTCGAGGAAGATCGAGTGGGGAACGCCGATCGGCTTCAGAAAGTGCATGGCCGCGCGCAAGTCGCGGCTCCTCACATTCTGATTGCCCACGAAGGTGATGCGGCCGACTTTTACCTTCGGGCCTTCGCGCACCACAAAGGTCAGTCCGACGGCTGCCGGGGGAATGGGCCGGACCTCGGTGCGCACGGTCGCAAACTGATGTCCGTGTTCGGCCTCGAGCTGCCGGATGACCACCTCGGCTTTTTTGATTTTCGTCGGGTCGTATTGCGACTCCGGCGAAAGCGTGACCTTGTCCTGCTTGAAACGGTCGAGAATATCGCTCTTTGAAATCGCGTTGATGCCGAGGTAGTTGATCTCCCGCACGCGCTGCTTTTCTTTCACATAGATGTGCAGCACCCAGCCTTTGGTCGTGGCCTCGCGTTCAAAACGGATGTCCTCAAAGTATCCCGTGTTCCAGAGCGACATGAAGTCGCGATAAATGGCCGCCTGGTCGTAGACGTCGCCGGCTCGCGTGAAGATGTGGGCGCGGATGGTCTCGGCCGGGATCGCGCGCTGCCCGTGGACCTGAATATCGGTGACGATGTCGGGGTGCTGCTGCTGGGCCGAAGCCAGTGTGAGGGCCAAAAACGTGAAGCCCAAGCAGGCGGCTGCACGCCACTTTCGTTTCCTGTAAATCCTAGGGAGAGAACCACATACGGAAATTCCTGGGCGTGCTTCCGATTGCCGGTAGGCGCTCCTCCCCGAAATCGCAGGGCTATCCTGATGAATGCGAAGAATCAGCACTTACCTCAAGGCAACTGGAATAATGGAAAACGGCAATTATACGGTAGAGCTCGCGGGAGCGTCCAAAACCGGCTCATTTCGGCTCGTCCGAGCCCGATCCCAAACGCATCACGGCCGGTGAAAAAACTCCACTTCAACCAAGACGGAATAAAACGTGGCAGAGTTGCCCATGTCGCTGAGTTTTTCCGACGTGAGCACGTTAATGTTGCGATCCCCGAGTGTAAGTTTTGCCCAGCCGAGCTTTGCGGCCACCACTCCCGGCGGGACCCGCCCGTCGACCCGCGCCTGCAGATGGATCTCCCCGCGGCCATTAAACACCCGCACCCGATCTCCTTCATGGATGCCGCGGCACTCTGCGTCCTCGCGGTTCATTTCAAGAAGTCCGGTCTCTTCCCAGCTCTGAATCCTGGGAAGGTTTGAAAAGGTCGAATTGAGGAAGTGATCGGCCTTGCGGGCCAGCAATTCGAGGGGAAACTCCCTGGCCCGGGCGCTGTGTCTGGATTCCTCGGGAGGAACAAAGGCGGCAACCGGATCGAGCCCCTGCGACCTGAGGACCTCGCTCGACAGTTCAGCCTTGCCGCTCAAGGTCGGGAAATTCCCCTGCGCGTAAGGCAGAAACGGCGGCGAAGCGTCCGGCTCGCCCGGCCCATCGGGCGCCGGTCCCGCTGCGGGGGGCCGGCTTGTTTCCTGCTGCGCGCTCCCGGCGAAATTCAACCGGACATGGCCCTCCCGCTCGAGGCGCTCCCGCGTCAGGCCCTTCAGCCACGGATTGGGGGCGTCGAGCGCCTGGTCGATCATGTCATCGTCGGAATCGCGAAAACAGTCCTCGTCGAAGCCCATGCGGCCGGCCAGAGCCCGAAATACCTCAACATTGGATTTGGACTCACCCAGGGGCGCAATCGCCGGATGGGAGATCTGCAGGTAGTAATGTCCATAAGCCGCCTGCAGGTCTTTGTGTTCGAAGAACGTGGTGGCCGGCAGGACCAGGTCGGCATAGTCGGTGGTATCGGTAAGGAACTGCTCGTGCACCACGGTGAACAAATCCGGCCGCAGCAGCCCGCGGACCACTTGATTGCGGTTCGGGCAGACCGCCGCCGGGTTCGAGCCGTAAACGAAGAGGGCTTTCACCGGCGGATCGTCCACTTCATTCAGCACCTTGCCGAGCTCGACCATGTTCAGGATGCGGGCGGCGCGGCCGAGCGACGTCCGCATGAGGTCTGCGCGTTTGAGCGCGGCGCCGTTGAGCCCGAACGCGCAGCTCGTAGAGAGCTGAAATCCGCCGCCGATCTGCTTCCACGAGCCGGTGACGATCGGCAGCATGGAGATCGCGCGCGAGGCCATTCCGCCGTTCTCGCTGCGCTGAACCCCATAGTTCATGCGGATGACCGCGGGACGCACCGTCGCATACTCGCGGGCCAGTCTGCGGATGTCGCCCGGGGAGATCCCGGTCCATTCGGAAACTCTTTCCGGCGGATACTCGCCGACGGTGCGGCGCAACTCGCCGAAGCCGAGGGTGTGCCGGGCGAGGAAATCGGCGTCATGCAGATTTTCGTTGACGATGACATGCATCATGGCGAGCGCCAGCGCCACGTCGGTCCCGGGACGGATCTGGAGATGCCAGTCGGCGCAGGCGGCGGTGCGCGTCCGATAGGGATCGATGACGACGAGCCTGGCGCCGGCGCGGCGCGCTTCTTCGATAAACGGCCACAAGTGGACGTTGTTTCCGTGGATGTTTGCCGCCCAGGCGATGATGTAGCGGGAGTGGCGGAACTGCTCGGGCTCGGTCCCCATGTTCGCGCCATAGACGGACATCACGCCCGCCTCACCCGCATCCGAGCAGATGGTTCTTGCCAGTTGGGAGGCGCCCAGGCGATGAAAGAAGCGCCGGTCCATCGAGGCGTTGCCCAGTTTGCCGAGCGTTCCCCCGTAGGAATAGGGGAGGATCGCCTCGCTGCCGAATTCGCGGGCGATCGCCTGGAAGCGCCCGGCGATTTCATCCAGGGCTTCGTCCCAGCTGATCCGCTTGAAAGCCCCCGAGGGCTGTGCGCGCGCCGCCGCTCCCTCCGCACTCTCCCGGGCGATGCCCTTCGGCGCCACCCGCCGCAGGGGATAGAGCACCCGGTCGGGGGAATAGACGCGATCGAGATATCTCGACACCTTGGCGCACAGAAATCCCCGCGTGACCGGATGCGCCGGGTCTCCGGAAATCTTCGTCGCCCGGCCGTCTTCGACCGTGATCAGCACCCCGCACGCATCGGGGCAGTCGTGAGGGCACGCGGCATGTACCACCCGCTTCATACATTCCGATTATAGAGCCCGGGAGCGAACAGGCCCGGCCGAGCCAGGGGAGGCGGGCGAGGACGCGGCGGCTCGAGAGGGGGGCCCCGGTCCTAACCGGGAATGCGCATGCCCGCCAGCTTGCGCATCATGTTGCCCTTGCCCATCTGTTTGAACATCTTCCGCATTTGCGCGTACTGCCGCAGCAGGTTGTTCACCTCCTGCACGCTGGTCCCGGATCCGCGGGCGATGCGCTTGCGGCGGCTGCCGTTGATCACGTCGTGGTGATGGCGTTCGTGGGCGGTCATCGAATTGATGATGGCCTCGACCCGGTTGATCTGCTTTTCGTCGATCTTGTCCGCGTGCTTTTGCAGTCCCGCGAAGGGGCCGATGGAGGGCAGCATTCCCATCAGGCTCTGCATGGAGCCCATCTTCCGCACCTGCCGCAGCTGCTCGCGAAAATCTTCAAGCGAGAAGCCGTCGCCGGCGAGTGCGCGGGCGGCGATGTCGTGCGCCTTCTTCTTGTCGACGGTCTGCTCGGCGCGCTCGATCAGGGAAAGAATATCGCCCATGCCGAGGATGCGGGAGACAATCCGGTCGGGATGGAAGGGCTCAAGCGCATCGTATTTCTCGCCGACGCCGATGAACTTGAGCGGCGCGCCCGTGACCTGGCGAATCGAGAGCGCCGCGCCGCCGCGGGCGTCGCCGTCCATCTTGGTGAGCACGACGCCGGTGAGCGAGAGCCTCTTGTCAAACTCCTCGGCGGATTTGACCGCGTCCTGCCCGGTCATGGCGTCGGCCACGAACAAAATCTCCGACGGATTCAGCAGCCTTTTGAGCGACTGCATCTCTTCCATCAGCTGATCGTCGATGTGCAGGCGGCCGGCGGTATCGACGATGAGCACGTCGCAACCCGAGTTCACGGCTTCGCGCCGGGCCTCCCGGGCCAGGCGTTCGACGGTTGCGGTGTTCGCTTCCGCGACTTCGCCCTGATAGATCTGCGCTTTGATCGCCTGCGCCACGACCCGCAGCTGCTCGCGCGCCGCCGGCCGGTATACGTCGACCGAAACCAGAAGCGGTCGATGCCCGCCGTTTTTGAACCAGTGCGCCAGCTTGCCCGAAGTCGTGGTCTTGCCCGAACCCTGCAGGCCCGCCATGAGGACGATGGTCGGCGGCTGGGAAGCAAACTTTACGCGCGCGGTTTCCTTACCCAGGACCTCGATGAGCTCGTCGCGAACGATCTTGACGACCTGCTCGCCCGGCGAAAGCGCCGTCATCACCGCGCTGCCCACCGCTTTTGCCTGCACCCGGTCGATGAACTGCTTCACCACCTTGAAGTTGACGTCGGCCTCAAGCAGAGCAAGCCGCAGCTCGCGCAGAGTCTCCTGCATGTTCTCTTCGCTGAGAACTGCCTCCCCGCGCAGGGATTTGAAGGTACGTTGAAGCCGGTCCTGAAGAGTTTCAAACATGGTTCTCGGAGCTATTCTAGCAGCGGCCGAAAGAGCTAAGGCTCGAGCCCCCGGTTCACGAAGCGCCCGGGCGGCGCGGAACCGGTCCACCCGGCCATGCCTCGATTCAAGCCGCGTTCGAGGTCCGCATCGCAGGCTTCCGTCTTCTGCCGCCGCGGAAACCGGTTCGGGCCCGGACAGGTGAAAACCCGGGCCCGGGATTCGCGAACCGGGCGTTTTCAGGTATACAGGTATATTGCCGGCCTTCAAAGTTCGACTCTGGGACCTTGCCGGACCCGCCCCGACGATGATGAACATGAAACTCGCCCACTCGCTTTTACTGGTTGCCGTCTTCGTCGGCTTGTCCCGGGGCGCCGAGACTCCCGGCGGCGCTCGATTCCAGAACCCGAACCTGCCGCTCGCCGAGCGGGTCAGCGACCTCGGCTCGCGCATGACGCTCGAGGAAAAAGTTTCACAGCTCGGGCACACGGCCGAGGCCATTCCGCGCCTGGGAATTCCTCAATACGACTGGTGGAACGAGGGATTGCACGGCGTCGCGCGGGCGGGAACGGCCACGGTATTTCCGCAGGCGATCGGCATGGCGGCCACATTCGACCCGCCGCTCGTGCACCAGATCGGATCGGTCACGGGCGTCGAGTTTCGCGCCAAGTACTACGCCACCCGGCACCCGGACGGATCGAGCGACTGGTTTCGCGGGCTGACGGTCTGGTCGCCGAACATCAATATTTTCCGGGATCCGCGCTGGGGACGAGGGCAGGAAACCTACGGCGAAGACCCCTTTCTGACGTCGCGGCTGGGAGTGGCCTTCGTCACCGGTCTCCAGGGCGACGACCCGAAATACCTGCGCGTGGTTTCCACTCCCAAACATTTTGCCGTACACAGCGGCCCCGAACCCACGCGCCATAGCGCGAACGTCGAGGTCTCCAGGCACGACCTCGAGGACACGTATCTGCCGGCCTTCCGCGCCACCGTGACCGAGGGCAGGGCCCAATCGGTGATGTGCGCCTACAACTCGATCAACGGCCAGCCCGCGTGCGCCAACGACGTGCTGCTCGGCGAACACCTGCGCAGGGACTGGGGGTTCGGGGGATACGTGGTGTCGGATTGCGGAGCCGTTGCCGACATTTTCGAGGGCCACCGCTACACCCGCACCATGCCGGAAGCCGCTCGCGCCGCCCTGAGGGCGGGCACGGACTTGATTTGCGGCGTTCCGGTCGAGGACCGCGTGCGCAAGGAGCGCGAAGCGGTTCTCGGCGCCGTACGCCAGGGAATTCTCTCCGAGGACGACGTTACGCGAGCGGTCGAACGCTTGTTCGCCGCGCGCTTCCGGCTGGGCATGTTTGACCCGCCGGCGATGGTGCCGTATGCGAAGATCACTCCGCAGGAAAGCGATACCCCGCAACACCGGCAACTTTCGCTCCAGGCCGCCAGAGAGTCGCTGGTTCTCCTGAGAAACCAGGGCAACCTTCTTCCCCTGAAAAAGACGTACTCTAAAATCGCCGTGATCGGGCCGAATGCCGACAGCCTGGACGCGCTGGTCGGAAATTACAACGGGACCCCTTCGCGGCCGGTGACGGTGCTTGCAGGAATCCGGCGCGGTTTTCCCCATTCCGCAGTCCGATACGTCGCGGGGACCGGATTGATCGGTGCGGCGCTCGTCCCGGTGCCGGCGACGGCCCTTTACACCGACGATTCCCGCCGGACGCAGGGCTTGCGCGCGGAATATTTTTCAAACACCAACCTCGAAGGCAAGCCGGTACTTGCGCGCACCGATGCCACGGTGAATTTTTCCTGGGGATTTTCCGGCGTGTCGGCCCAGCTGGCGAAGAATTTTTCGGTGCGCTGGACGGGGGTTCTGGTTCCCGAAGAGACGAGCGATTACCTCGTTGGGTTTACCGGGCAGGACGGATACCGGGTCTGGTTGGACGGCAGCCCGGCCGTCGAGGACTGGACCAGGCATCGTCCCTCGACGACGCGAACCAAGTCGCTGCACCTTGAGAAAGGGCGGGCGTATCCGATCCGCATCGAATATTTTCAGACCATCCGTGGAGCCGAAGCGCGACTGGTGTGGACGATTCCCGGCCGCGGGGTCGAGGAGGCGGCCGCGGCGGCGGCCGATGCCGACCTGGTGGTCCTCGCTTTGGGCTTGACCGCCCGCGTCGAAGGCGAAGAGATGAACGTCCAGGCGGAAGGCTTTCAGGGCGGCGATCGAACCAGCCTGGATCTGCCCGCGCCGCAGCAGGAACTGGCGGAGCGCGTAGTTGCCGCCGGCAAACCGACCATTCTGGTCCTGCTGAACGGAAGCGCTCTCGCGGTGAACTGGGCGAACGAAAAGGTTCCGGCGATTCTCGAAGCCTGGTACCCGGGCGGCGAAGGCGGCACGGCCGTGGCCGAGGCCCTACGCGGCGATTTCAGTCCGGCGGGACGGCTGCCGGTCACCTTTTACAAATCCACCGGCCAGCTGCCTGCGTTTGAAGACTACTCGATGGCCAGGCGGACCTACCGCTACTTCGACGGCGAGCCGCTCTACCCGTTTGGATACGGGTTGAGCTACACGACCTTCGCGTACAAGGACGTAAGAGCCGATCGGGAAAATGTCCGGGCCGGGGACAGCCTCACCGTCCGCGCCGAGGTGTCGAACACGGGACCGATGGCAGGCGAGGAGGTCGTAGAGCTCTACCTGACCCACCCGGGAATCGAAGGCGCGCCCCTGCGGGCCTTAGCGGGAGTAGAGCGGATCGCTCTTCGCCGCGGGGAGCACCGCGCCGTTTCCTTCACCTTGCGAGACCGCGAGCTGAGCGTGGTGGACCCCTCAGGCAAGCGCCGGATCATGCCCGGCAAAGTCGAGGTCTGGGTCGGGGGCGGCGAGCCGCTCGATTTGCCGGGAATTCCCCGGGCAGGCGGCGCAGAAACCAGCTTCACGATTACCGGAGAATCCACCCTTCCAGACTGACGTTCCGGGCGCGCCCGAGAGGAGAACCCGATGCATAGCGAAAGCCCGTTATCTCCGCTGAGGCTGGCCTTGGTCTTTGCCGCAGCCGTTTCCCCGCTGCTCGCCGCCCGACCGCCGGAGGCTCCCGAAGACCACCTTGCTTCCCCGGTCCATCTCACCGCCGACGAGGACCATCGACGGGTGATGGGTCTGCTGCACATCACCTCGCTCAGGCCGGGCGCCGAAGGCGATCCGAAATCGCCGCGCGCGGCGAACTACGACGAATCGAAAGCCGGCCCGTTCTCGAAGCTTCCCGACCCGCTTCAGTTGAACGGCGGCGGCAAGGTCAAAACCGCCAGGCAGTGGTGGCGCAAACGCCGCCCCGAGCTGGTTGCGATCTTCGATCAGGACATTTACGGGCGCGTTCCGCCGAACCCGCCCAGGGTAAATTGGGAGGTCGCAAGCACCCGCCAGGAGATGACGGGCGGCGTGCCGGTCGTCACCAAGCAGGTCGTCGGGCACGTCGACAACTCAGCCTATCCGCTCCTCCACGTGGATATTCAACTTACGCTGTCCACGCCAAAAAACGCGGCCGGCCCGGTTCCCGTGGTCCTCGAACTCGGCTTGAGCCCGGAGGTCCTGGCGCAACTCAAGAAACGCTACCCGCAATTCTTCAACCAGCAAAGCGGCCCCGCCTGGCAGCAGCAGGTGCTCGGAAAGGGCTGGGGTTACGCCGAATACATTCCAACCAGCGTCCAGGCCGACAATGCCGAAGGCCTGACCGAGGGGATCATCGGCATGGTGAACCACGGCCAGCCGCGAAAGCTCGACGACTGGGGAGCGCTGCGGGCCTGGGCCTGGGGCGCAAGCCGGGTGCTCGATTACTTCGCAACCGACAAGGCCGTCGATCCAGGGCGCGTCGCCATCGAAGGCCACTCGCGCTATGGCAAGGCGTCGCTGGTTGCCATGGCCAACGATCCACGTTTCGCCGTCGGCTTTATCAGCTCCTCGGGCGAGGCCGGCGCAAAACTGTTCCGGAGAAATTTCGGCGAGCAGATCGGCAACATTGCCGGCGGCGAATACTACTGGATGGCCGGGAACTTCCTTCAATACGACGGCCCCAAGAGCGAAAACGATCTGCCCATCGACGCCCACGAGCTGATCGCCTTGTGCGCTCCGCGCCCGGTTTTTATCAGCGCCGGAAGCGCCGATAAGGGCGATGGCTGGGTGGACGCGAAAGGTATGTTCCTGGCCGCGGTCGGAGCCGGTCCGGTCTACCGGCTCCTCGGCAGGAAAGACCTGGGCACCGACCAATTTCCCCCTCTCGAAACCCCGCTGGTCGATGGCGATATCGGCTTCCGTCAGCACAGCGACGGCCACACGCCCGGACCCAACTGGCCGACCTTTATCGAGTTTGCGTCGCGATATTTCGCCCCGGCCGCGACGTCAGAAAAGTAAAACGGGCTTCCCACCGGCGCGGCTACGTTAGTTAATTTAGCGGCCCCCGTTTCGCGCAAACACCTCTTTCGCGGCAATCACCGTGTTGGAGTGGATGGTGACCGTGTCCTCCACCCGCTGCGCGTAGCCGCCCGCATAGGTCACCATCACCGGGACCGCCTGCGCTTTTGCCGCCCGGAAGACCAGCTCATCGCGCCGTTTCAATCCCTCAATCGTCAAGGCCAGACCTCCGAGCTGGTCCTGCCGATAAGGGTCGGCCCCGGCAAGGTAGCAGATCAGGTCCGGCTGGAACTGGCGCAGCCCGGAGCTGAGCGCGTTGTCCAACCAGGCGAGATAGTCGTCATCGGCGATGCCGTCCGGCAGATCGACATCGATCGAAGAGGGGGGTTTCGACGCGGGATAGTTATTTTCCTGATGCAGCGAGATTGTAAACACGTCCCCGGCGTGGGCCCCCCGCATCCGGGGCTTCTTCCCGAAAACCGCGGGGCCCGTGGATGGCAGGGGAGCGCTCCCGGCCCGCGTTCCCGCAAAAATTGCCGCCGTGCCGTTGCCCTGATGCACATCGCAATCGACGGTCATGGCGGTGCGAATCTTGCCGTCGCGCTGCATTCGGCGAATGGCGACGGCCACGTCGTGAATCATGCAGAAGCCCTCGCCGTGGTCGGGGAAGGCGTGGTGAAAACCTCCGCCGATGTTGACCGCCACGCGGTCGGCGAGCGCGCGTTCGGCCGCGAGAATCGAGCCGCCGGCGGCCAGCCAGAATGCTTTCACCAGCTCCGGCGAAAACGGCACCTCGAGCGCGAGTTCTTCGCGGGCGGAAAGCGAGCCGGTTTTCAGCTTCTTCACGTATTCCGGCGTATGCACGAGCAGAATGTCCTGGTCCGACGCCGGTTGCGGGGTGATGAAATCTTCGGGCCCGGCGGCTCCGGTTTCAATCAGCCGCCGATGCACCCGGCGATACTTCTCGGCGGGGAAGACGTGCTCGCCGATGGGCAGGTAGTAGGCGTCGCTATAAACAAGCTTGAAGCAGAGCATGGGTTTTTCGACCGGACTTGTCGCCCGGGATTTTGCTCATCACGGCGCAGGCGTGATGCTAACCGGTCCCGTCGTTCCCTGCGAGAGGAACGGCTTGCGGGCGTACCCGGACAAAGGACCTGGAGAAGGGTTCCGGCGAGGGGACGTCGAGCATGGGAGTCACTGCCGCTTCTTCGCCGTCGGCCCTTCCGGCGGCGCCGGCCGGCGGACGGGTACAATCGCTTCCCGCGAGGGATCCGCCGCGGCCTGCGCGCGAGAGAGAACTTCCTGCTGGATGTATTTCACAAAGTCCTGGATCTGGCGCTGCATTTCTTCCATGCGCTCGCGCATTTGCAGGATGATCGCGATGCCGCTGATGTTGACGTGCAAATCTCGCGCCATGGTCAATATGAACTCCAGGCGCTGCAGGTCTTCCTCCGTATAAAGCCGCGTATTCCCCTCGGTGCGCGAGGGTTTCAGCAACCCTTCGCGCTCATAGAGCCGCAGCGTTTGCGGATGAATTCCATACATCTCGGCTACGGCCGAGATCATGTATGCGCCTTTAGAGCGGCGTTTGGTCATTTACAACTAACCATAGCAAATCGGCCCAAGAAACGCATGGATGCTAGGCGACGCGGCGGTCACCTCTGGCCCCGCGGACCGGTCGGAGGGCCGGGAAGGATACGGAATTCCCTCTGGTTCTTATGCGGCGGGTTCGATGCGCTCGGCGGCGGCCCACCCGGCCGGTTTGAGTATGTGCTTCAGGGCATAGGCCGCCACGCCCGCGCCGACGACCATCGCACCGAAGGCAATGGAGCTCAGGCCCCAGATCCGCTCGCTTTGGCTGCGGACCAGGGCGATTCCGAGGAGCAGCACCGGAGTGAGGCCCAGGGCGATCGCGCCCAACATCCCGCCTGGCGCCCGGAAGGGGCGTTTCAGTTCGGGCTCGCGAATTCGCAGGACAATCAGCGCCAGAAACTCGAGCGAGAGACTCGACCCATAGATGAGGATGTCGATGGTGACCAGCCGCTCGAAGCCCAGATTCAGGCAGGCTGCCCATCCCATGGCGAGCACCACGATGGCCACCCAGGGCGCGCGGTGGCGGTTGAGACTTCCGAAGGCTTTCGGCAGCATGCCGTCCTGCGCCATGGCCAGGGGCAAGCGGGAATAGCTCATGACCAGCGCGTTAAACATGCCAAACGCGCTGAACAAGCCGCCGGCAACCATGGCGATTCGCAGGAGCGGCCCGCCCACCAGGCCGGCAATGTCGGCCCACGACCCGGTTTCCCAGGCGCCGGCCGGAAGCCGCGTCACCCAGACGGCGGCCACGGGAAGGATATAGCTCAAGGCCACGATCCCGACGGAGGCCAGCATGGCCCGGGGATAGGTCTGCTGCGGGCGCTCGACCTCGGTGGCAATGGTCGAGGCGTTGTCCCAGCCCATGTAGTTCCACATGCAGATCAGCAGTCCGCCGATCAGGTCGACCTTCGACGTGGTCGGCGTAGTCACAGCGTGAAAAAGAGCTCCGTACTTCAAAGGCGAGAGCAGCACGACCGCCAGGAAAGGCGACGACAAGACGAAGAACAACCATAGCGAGGTGGTCGAAACGACTTTCACCCCGGCGATGTTCAGCAGCGCGCAAACCACTACCACCGCCAGTCCGACCATCACCCCGCGATGGCCGGACGCGAACCAGGGAAACAGGCGGGAGAGATAGGCGACAAACAGGGTCGGGTAGATCGCCATGTCGAAGATCGAAGCCGCCAGCGAGAGCCACGCTTCCTGAAAACCCCAGAAATTGCCCATCGCGCGGCGCACCCAGGCGTAATAGCCGCCT